>Ga0209628_10003618_pt1 | contig 10916 bp, 9 predicted proteins | sample TergutCu122P4_FD_187285 | JGI IMG/M metagenome (GOLD analysis project Ga0209628, IMG submission 187285) | Cubitermes ugandensis P4 segment gut microbial communities from Kakamega Forest, Kenya - Cu122 P4 (SPAdes) (version 2) | ecosystem: Host-associated > Arthropoda: Insects > Digestive system >...
GAAGGTAAGACGCAGCGCCATTACTTTATTCTGCAAAAAAAGATTCAGGCGGAATTTCAATCAGTTTCTTAACCTTTGGCGGATAGGCGAAGTACAACGGTTACAGGCGTTGCCCGAAAACAAGGGGGTAAGCGTTTACAAAGCTGCAAAAATACGAAGAAATTTCTGAAAACTATATGCAGAAGGAAAAAAACGCGAAGGCACGAAAAGGGGACAATAAAAAAAACTCTTCTCTTGTACGCTTAGCTTGCAACATACAATAAATTGTGTATCTTTGTACACCAAACTGGCGCACATTTTTTTACTATGTTAGTAATCAGCACAAGAGAGTTTAGAGAGAAAAATGGTCATGGACGAACTGAAAAAACTTTATGCAGACTATACGGGAACGCAGGCTGAAGAGGTAAGAGAGTTACCTGTTTTGTCGGGTTCGGATCGGCGGTATTTTCGCCTTTGTGGAGTGAAAAACCTAATCGGCGTTTATGGAAAATCCGCACACGAAAACAGCGCGTTCATTTATCTTTCCGGTCATTTGCGCGAAAAGGGATTGCCGGTGCCTGCGGTGTATAGTTATTCGAATGACAAGTTATTTTATCTGCAGGAAGATTTAGGCGATGCCACGCTTTTTGACGTGATTGAACATGGGCGCACAAGCGGGGATTTTAACGAAACAGAGCGCCGACTGCTGTTTCAATCGATATCGCTGCTGCCATCTTTTCAGGTGTTGGGCGCTGAGGGACTTGATTTTACGAAGTGCTATCCGCAGCCGGCTTTTGACAGACGAACAGTCCTGTGGGACTTAAATTACTTTAAATATTGTTTTTTGAAGACAACCGGTATTGACTTTATAGAAAGCCGGTTAGAAGATGATTTTCAACATATGAGCGATGTGTTGCTTCAGAACCGCTTTACGACGTTTCTTTATCGTGATTTTCAGTCACGGAACGTGATGATCAAAGACGGCGAACCGTATTTCATCGACTTTCAGGGGGGACGAAAAGGGCCGATTTATTATGATGTGGCCTCGTTTCTATGGCAGGCCAAAGCCAATTATCCGAAATCCTTGCGGGACGAATTACTGAACGTTTATCTCAATGCATTAAGAAGTTATATGGCGGTTGATGAGGCGGATTTTCATCACCGGTTAAGACATTTTGTATTTTTTCGCCTGTTACAGGTGTTGGGCGCTTATGGCTTTCGCGGGCATTTCGAGCATAAAACTCATTTTATTGAAAGTATCCCTTATGCGATGTCCCATTTACGTGAACTGCTTGTAGATGATTTTGACGACTATCCCTACTTGTGCGCCCTGTTACGTGCAATTAAACCGTTTTCGGTAGCGCTGAAAAGAAGTGATCTTGAAGTGAAAATCATCAGTTTCGCTTATAAAAAAGGGATACCTGCAGATTCAAACGGAAATGGTGGCGGTTTTGTATTCGACTGCCGCGCTTTAACTAATCCGGGTAAATACGACCAATTCAAGGATTTGACAGGGTTAGATGAACCGGTTATCCGGTTTTTGGAAGGAGATCGCGAGGTCGACGCCTTTATGAATCAAGCGTCTCTTTTGGTGGATGCCTCTGTAAAGCGCTATATCGAACGGGGATTCACAAATCTCATGGTCTGTTTCGGCTGTACCGGTGGACAACATCGCTCAGTCTATTGTGCCCAGCGATTAGCCAAACACCTGCAGAAAACCTTTCGAATTAATATAAGCCCATTTCACCGAGAACTATTAACAATTAATAATTAACAATTAATAATTAACAATTAAGAGAATTAATCACTATTCACTATTCACTATTCACTATTCACTATTCACTATTCACTATTCACTATTCACTATTCACTATTCACTATTCACTATTCACTATTCACTATTCACTATTCACTATTCACTATAATCTGCGTGCAAAAAAACTGAAAACGATGAAAGCAATGATTCTTGCAGCCGGCTACGGCACGCGTCTAAAACCGTTTACCGACCATTCTCCGAAAGCGCTTATCCCTGTCGGGGGCGTTCCTATGCTTGAACACGTCCTGTTAAAAATAAAAGCGGCAGGATTTACGCATATCATTATCAATATCCATCATTTTGGGGATCAAATCATTGATTTCCTGAATGTAAAAAACAATTTCGGATTGACCGTCGACATCTCTGATGAACGGCACAGCTTGTTGGATACAGGCGGTGGAATCAAGCACGCATGCCGGTTTCTGAACGGCAATGAACCCTTCTTAGTTCATAATACAGATCTGTTTTCCAATGTGGATTTAAAGGCGATGTACTTGTCGCATAGGCGTACAAAAGCATTGGTCACCCTATTGGTTAGCCGTCGATGGCGACCCCGACAATTGTTATTCAACCCTGAAGACCGGTTATGCGGCTGGCGAAATCGCGATACCGGTGAAGTCAAATCTTTTTTGCCCAACTTTGACCCCTCTATTTATGAAGAATACGCTTTTGGAGGCGTTCATGTGATTTCTCCCGAAATTTTTCAACTCATGGAAGAGTGGCCGGAAAAATTTTCGATTATCAGCTTTTACCTGTCCGTATGCGTCCATCACCCCGTCTGTCTTTATTCGGAAGATGATCTCCGGTTAATCGATGCAGGTACGCCAAAGGGCATAGTAGAGGCGGAACAATTTTTGGGACTCCCCATTTTGGGGACTAATAGTTAGGCAAATTATTGAGGTCGTTATGCAAACGGTTCACGTCATTCTGCTGGTAGAGAAGTTTGCAAAAAACAACAAGATGCATGATCCCAAGCGTCAACCAGCCCAACAAGAATACCGTCAGCAGATAGGTAGATAACTGCAAACCTTCCGGTCTTCCATGCTTAGCCAGGAATAAGCACCTGCGATTGATCAACATGGCATACCACACGATACCGTAAATGCCCAAAGTTACAATTGAAAGCAGTAAAAAAACGAGCAAACCCTGTGTGTGTTTACCGTCTTCTCTACACGCTAAGTTTGTTTCCCGTGCAAAAGCATAGATTAAATACCAGCCATAAAAGCCTAAGGTCACAATGGTCAGCAATAATGCGATCCAAAATCCCCTGTCTGTCGTTAATCGTTCCATCGTTTTTTTTCTTTACGTCCGCTCCTTATTCGGACTTTTTAATTGTTAAAACGTTACAAAGGTATAACATTTTTTTAATTACACAAGACTCCGTCAAAATGGCAGCAATTTTTTTTGGCATTTTTTTTGAGCTTATATTCATCATAACACATAGCATAATTGCCAATGAATTTTAACAATTTCACAATCAAGTCACAAGAAGCGGTCGAAAAAGCGGTGAATCTTGTTTCGCAGCATAACCAGCAAGCGGTCGAAGCGGCACATTTATTCAAGGGTGTCATTTTGGCAGATGAGAGCATCACTCAATTCCTGTTTCAAAAACAAGGCGTCAATCTGAAAGGGCTTATCCGGATGATTGACCGTAAAATCGAATCGTTGCCTAAAGTTTCAGGCGGCGAGCCGTATTTCAGTAACGAACTCAAGAACGTCTTTCAAAAAGCAATCGCGTATAGTAGCCAGTCGGGCGACCGGTATGTGTCGCTCGAACATCTCCTGTTGGCCATACTCACCGAAAAAAGTGATGTTTCGCATCTACTGAAAGATGCCGGGATGACCGAAAACGGATTACGCGCCGCTATCGACGAATTACGCAAGGGAAATAAAGTCGTCAATCAATCAGCCGAAGAGACTTACGATGCCCTTGGCAAATATGCGGTCAACCTGAATGAACGGGCGCGATCGGGGAAATTAGACCCGGTCATCGGGCGTGACGAGGAGATCCGGCGCGTCCTGCAAATATTAAGCCGACGTACTAAAAATAACCCGATCCTGATTGGTGAACCGGGCGTCGGCAAAACAGCCATCGCCGAAGGGTTAGCCCACCGGATCATCCGTGGCGACGTACCGGAAAATCTGAAAAGTAAACAACTGTTTTCGTTGGATATGGGCGCGCTCATCGCCGGCGCAAAATATAAAGGCGAATTTGAAGAGCGCCTGAAAGCGGTTATCAACGAAGTGATACAAGCCAATGGCGAAATTGTGCTGTTTATCGACGAAATACATACCCTTGTGGGCGCCGGCAAAAGCGAGGGCGCCATGGATGCAGCCAACATATTGAAACCGGCTTTGGCTAAGGGTGAACTGCGCGCTATCGGGGCAACCACCTTAGACGAGTATCAAAAGTATTTCGAAAAAGATAAAGCGCTCGAACGCCGATTTCAAATGGTGATGATCAATGAACCGGATGAAGCCGATTCAATTTCCATCCTCCGCGGATTAAAAGAGAAATACGAAAACCATCACAAAATCCGGATCAAAGACAACGCGATCATCGCTGCGGTACAACTGTCGAATCGGTATATCACCGACCGTTTCTTGCCGGATAAAGCCATCGACCTGATGGATGAAGCGGCAGCGCGTTTACGCATGCAGGCCGATTCCGTTCCCGAATCGTTGGATGAAGTCACTCGACGTATCGCCCAACTTGAGATCGAACGCGAAGCCATTAAGCGCGAAAAAGACACGAATAAATTGGAGGCGTTAAGCGAAGAAATAGCCAACTTGAAAGAAGAGGAAAAGAAACAGAAAGCGAAATGGCAAAATGAAAAAGAACAACTGAATAAAATTCAACAAATAAAAGTCGACATCGAAAACCTGAAGTTCGAAGCCGAAAAAGCGGAACGGGAAGGCGATTACGGGAAGGTGGCCGAAATCCGGTACGGTAAACTGAAAGAAAAAGATTTTTTAATTCATGAGATCCAGGCGAAGCTGCACGAGCTACAAGGGGGCAAAGCCATGATTAAGGAAGAGGTCGACAGTGACGATATTGCCGAGGTTGTTTCGCGCTGGACAGGCATACCGGTCAGCAAAATGATGCAAAGTGAAAAAGAAAAACTGCTTCTGCTTGAAGAAGAACTCCATAAGCGTGTCATCGGACAGGACGAAGCTATCCAAGCGGTTGCTGATGCCGTACGCCGTAGTCGCGCCGGACTGCAAGACCCGAAACGACCGATAGGCTCTTTCATTTTCTTAGGGACGACCGGCGTTGGGAAAACGGAACTTGCTAAAGCATTAGCCGAATACCTGTTTGACGACGAGAATATGTTGACCCGCATTGACATGAGCGAATATCAGGAAAAATTCAGCGCCAGCCGCTTAGTTGGCGCACCGCCGGGTTATGTTGGCTATGAAGAAGGTGGTCAACTGACCGAAGCCATCCGCCGTAAACCGTATTCCGTCGTCTTGTTCGATGAAATCGAAAAGGCGCATCCGGACGTTTTTAATATCTTGTTGCAGGTGTTGGATGACGGCCGTCTGACAGATAACAAAGGGCGTACCGTCAATTTCAAAAACACGATTATCATTATGACAAGCAATATCGGTTCGTTGCTGATTCGCGAAAATTTCGAACAGTTGAACGACAGCAACCGTGAACAGGTGATCGCAAAAACAAAAAATGACGTTTTTGAACTGATGAAAAAAATGATACGACCCGAATTTCTGAATCGCATCGACGAAATCATCATGTTTACCCCCTTGAACGAAAACGAAATCCGTCAGATCGTGGATTTGCAGTTGGCTCACATGCGACAGATGTTGGAGAAAAACGGCTTCACGATCGATTTTTCAGAAGCCGCCCTGAATTATTTAGCTCGTAGAGGCTACGACCCCCAATTCGGCGCCCGACCGGTCAAACGGGTGATTCAGGAATTAGTACTGAATGCACTCTCCAAAAAGATACTTGGCTCACAAATCGAACCCGGACGCCCCGTGATCGTCGATCTATCCGAAAATGGGTTGGTATTCAGTAATTTCAAGTAAATCGTAAGTTCAATTAGTAATTGAACTTACGATTTAAAATCGCTGCCATTATCATGTTTTTTTTGTTGGATAATGAAAAGTTCGTATCTTTCGCCGATTTTTAAATAGAAACGACATGAATAAAGACGATGATTTTTTGTATGACGACGGTGATTCCGTCGAGTTTATCAAGAACTTTTTACCCGAACCGGTAAAGTCCAAATTCAAAGATGACGATATCAATTATATCGTCGATTTGATCTACGAATTCTACGACTCTAAAGGTTTATTGGAAGGTGAAGACGACGAAGTGGTCGATCTTGATGTTGACGAAGACGAGTTAGTCGCTTTTATCATAAACAATGCGTTAACCGACGGTATCGGGAAATACAATGCCGAAGATGTGGCATTGGTGATACAGGGCGAAACGGCCTATTGCGAATCTATCGGCCTGTATGAATGAAGGGAAATTTTAAAAACCCCAAACTCTGCGTTACGCTCCATCGGCAAAATGCTCATTTACCTTATGTAAACTGCGCATTTCTTCCCCCTTTGAAGGGGGCAGGGGGATGTATTGCCTCTGTCGCAAGCCTTGATTATGGGGTTTTTAGTAGTCCATTGAAGGGAACAAGCCAACCCGATTTTTAAGACGATGAAAATTGGGGCGATTGACTTGGGGGCACATCCGGTGGTACTTGCGCCAATGGAGGATGTGACGGATTGGTCGTTCCGGTTGTTGTGTAAACAATTGGGGGCGGATATGGTTTATACGGAGTTTGTGTCGAGTGACGCACTCGTTCGACACATCAATCGAACAAAAGAAAAAATAATCATTGATGTCGGTGAACGGCCTGTCGCTATTCAACTGTATGGCAGAGAAGTGACCCCAATGGTCGAAGCCGCTCAATTGTGTGAAGCGGCAAATCCGGATATCTTAGACCTCAATTTTGGCTGTCCGGTGAAGAAAGTGGCCAATAAAGGCGCAGGGGCTGGTTTGTTGCAAAACATACCGCTGATGCTCGACATCACCCGTGAGGTTGTGAAAGCGGTCAAGATTCCCGTGACCGTTAAAACACGTTTGGGGTGGGACAACAACAGCCGGATTATCGTCGAACTTGCAGAGCGGTTGCAGGATTGCGGCATTGCGGCATTGACGATTCATGGCCGCACAAGGGCGCAGATGTATACCGGCGAAGCCGACTGGACGCTTATCGGAGACGTAAAAAAAAACCCGCGCATGGGTATTCCTGTCATCGGCAATGGCGATGTGACCACACCGGAACAGTGCAAAACCGGTTTTGAAAAATACGGCGTCGACGGGGTGATGATCGGTCGGGGAAGCATCGGTCGGCCCTGGATTTTTCGTGAGGTCAAACATTTTCTTCAGACCGGCGAACATCTACCGAAGGAAGATTTTTCCTGGTATCTGGAAATTTTAAAACGTCAAGTCCTTCAAAGCGTCGAACGCTTAGACGAGCGACGCGGTATTTTGCATATCCGCCGCCACTTAGCCGTCACACCGCTTTTCAAAGGTATACCCGACTTCAAACAAACACGCATCGCCATGCTTCGCGCCGAAACCGTTTCGGAACTTTTTGCTATCATGGAACAAGCTATCGCACCTTCACGTTCGTTTCTGTGGTAGGTTTGGGGTGAAATTCCCCAGACCTACCCGACTAATAAAAAACCTGTTCCCCATCCACATAAATAAACGGTCGTTCCTCCCTGCCCCGCGTATGATTACGCAACCAATAAAGCGTATTTGAAGGCACATTTTCGTAAAGCAACAATGTGGTGTCGGCTGTTTGTTTTCCGGCCGAAAGCCATTGTCCGTTCTTGTGATAAAGCAATTCATAGGTATCCCCAACGCGAATATTGTTATCGTCGTTTCGGAAAATGTACCGGATGGCATCAATACGATAAGCCTTATCAAATTTTAGTCCCACCCAAGATCCATCCGCTTCAGATGCTTCAAAATAGGAAAGCGGATCGCCGTCGAATGCGCTGAATTTGTCTCCTCGTGGATATTCAATCCATGCGTCTTCTGTACCGATCACTTCTCCTTTCAACCGTTTTCCGTCAGAAAAAAACTGTATTTCTGCCATATTGTTATGTCCGTCTGGAGCTGATAAATAGCGAACATATTGAAATTTTGCTGTTTGTTCCGGATAAATGAAATGCCAGCGAAGGTCGGCCGGTTGAAGAATAGTATAGTAAGTCTCCAGATTGTTGAAGTCGGCATGGTTTGCGCCTTGAAACCGTCCGCCCAGAATGCGCGTTATATAATGAGGCCATATTTCCGGAAACAGATATTTCCTTAAAAGCGTCATTGATTGAAGATTTGACGTGTCGGCATCCAAAAATTGCACATTATTTTGACCGCTGAAAATAAATGGTTTAGAAACAGCCGTACTGCGTGAATCATCTATTAACCGGATTTGATACAATAGGTCAGGTTCAACGTGATAGAAATTAGCCATGCCGTTTTTCAGCTCACACCAAGCTAACGGCGCCCATTCTCTGTTGTTAAATGTACATAAATAAACGATGTCTTTTCTTTTAATAAGTCCTGCCCGCTCAGGTCGAACGGTTATATGCGTTTTCGGAAAATATTCGGAAGAGACATCCTGAAGTAAAACGTCTCTGAGTCCACCAAATGGGATAAATTTCTTTTTATATTTTACAGGCAGTGTTTCTTTTTGAAAAGCAAAACATTGTCTAACAACTTTTCCCAATTTCGACATTTCCCTTCGGCTTCGTTTGAGATTAATATTGAAAAAATCAAAAACTACTGGCTCGGCATTATTGTTACGCGTATAGTTCCAATAATGTACAGAAGGCAGATGAACGGGATTTTGTATTGTCCTGTCAATACCTGCGGGAATCCCCAGAGATCTCATGATATAAGCAACAAATTCTGCCTGTTCTTTACATGTACCGTATCTTGTTTTTAGAAGAGCAGAAGCGCCAAAGCCGTGTGAATTTAAGCTCAATCCCCACAGCCAGCCTTGATCATTGATGTATTGTACTAATCTCATGCATACTTCATCCGGATACTGATTATTCTCCATCGAATCAACAACAGGACGGAACATCGCATAATAGTCCTCTTTCCAAAATTCAAGCGGCTCATGGTTTAAGCGATAAGGAAGAATTTCTTCGAAGAAAACATCTAACGAAAAATTTTCGCACCATGGCGTTTCCTGCCATACCTTGAATGAAAAATCAATGTGACGAATCAGAAATTTAGATGAAATCGAAAAAAGATCGCGTTTGATCTCAATTTTCCCATTGGTCTGTTCATATTTTTCCAATAGAGTATTCACTCGATGTTCGTTTAATTCCTGTTCGTTGAGCAAAACGAATTTGAATGAATCCACTCGTTCATCTTGTACCGTAAAATGAAAAGGCATATTGGCTATTAAAAAATAGGCCGCTTTGAGCTTCAAGCTATCCTTTGGCTCTTGGCGGTAATGTTCTATTACGCGCTCCAACTCCGCCCGATTTTCTTTTGCAAGTTTCAAAGCTGACTCCACATCCGACGGATACCGCGAGCAGCCTACTAAAGATAATACCATCCAGAAATAATAATTAATCTTTCTCATCGTAAAGAACGTAAAATCGTAAGACCGTAAAATCGTAAAAATAGAGTTTTCAACTTTTTTCATTTCGTAACAAGACATTTAGTTCAACGTAAAATTTCATATTCTTTTAAGGAATCTCTTCCACCTGATTTTCCCTGTATTCGGTTCTGTCGATCTCAATACAATAACCGCTTTTCCTATGATACAATCTTCCGGCAACAACCCCCAATAGCGCGAATCCTGTGAGTCAAAAATATAATCACCTGCCATAAAATAGTAATTCAATTTGAACGTATAGGCATTGATTTCGTCGCTTCCCGAATAAATCAATCCATTGCGAACAGTAAGCGACTCATCTGTTTCATATTCAATCAGGTTTTTATAAAGTCTGAAATTAAGTGTGTCAAGTTCGATTGTCGCTCCCGAAGCCGGTACATACAACGGGCCAAAATCTTTGATGTTCCATTGATAACGAGTGGTGTCGTATGGAAAACAATTCCAAACTCCCTTTGAGAAATCATTCTTCGACAACCTTGATAACTCACTCTGCCGAAACAAACATCCCAACGAATCTGGACAGTTTTTCACATTGTTTATTCCGTTTACAATTGAGAACGTGTCACCTGGCAATGCGACGCATCTTTTCAAATAAAACACATTCAAATCCATATCGATCTTATCCCAACCTGATGAATATGGAAAATTGAAAATCAAGATGTCATTTCTCCGTATCTTTCGTATACCCGTATACCGTTTTGTCTGCACTTTCCCATCCATCCGGATTTGCCGGATATTCCTGAAAACCCGCGGACCTGGAATCTGTTTATTTACAATGAGACGATCCCCAGCCATCACCGTCGGTTCCATTGAATTTGACGGAATTTTGATAATGGAAGAAAACACAAACACACGCAAACAAACAGCAAGAGTGATCGACACCACCACCACCACAACATAAAACAAAACCTCCTTCAAAATCTTTTTTAACATTCCTATAATAATATCACCTTCTATAATAATGTCACCCCTTCGGGGTTCTTAATTGCTCGAACACACTGGTTCACCGCTACATTCTCTTAATTCTTAATTCTTAATTCTTAATTGAAAACTCTCCGCTATTCACTATTTTCGCTTCTTGTCTCATCTCCTTTACCGCTGTCGACATCACTTTAGGTTCTTTCGTCAGAACGATTTGCGCTGCAGTTTTTGCTTTTTCTTCTTCTCCCGTTTCGACATACAGTTTCATAAGCAGGTAGTGAGGATAAATCCGGTTTGGTACAATCAAAGATGCTTTACAAAAACTCTTTTCAGCCAAATCGTATTCTTTCATCAATTGATAGTTTTTACCCATGATATTATACAACATCGGGTCGCAACTGATTTTCATTGCACGCTGTATTATTTCGTTACTTTTTTCGTGATTTCCAATTTTGCTTAATGAAAGACCATAATCAAAAAGGAACTTGTAGTCATATTTTAAAACAGAATAGATATTTTCGTATTGATAG
>Ga0209628_10003621_pt1 | contig 10910 bp, 11 predicted proteins | sample TergutCu122P4_FD_187285 | JGI IMG/M metagenome (GOLD analysis project Ga0209628, IMG submission 187285) | Cubitermes ugandensis P4 segment gut microbial communities from Kakamega Forest, Kenya - Cu122 P4 (SPAdes) (version 2) | ecosystem: Host-associated > Arthropoda: Insects > Digestive system...
CCAATCATTCGCCGAGGCCCGTGGCGCACAACCCGGGCGGTCCGTCCTACAACATTGGCGACGGGCTGCGGCTGATCCGCAGCGGCCGCGACCTGGTCTTTTACATTACCCGCGCCCGCACGCCCATGCCCAAAAGCACCCGCGAATACATCGCGCATTGCGCAAGCTATCTCCTGACCGGCCAGTTGCCGCTACAACCGCCGCCGCTCCTGGCCTAGCGCTATTTGCCGCGCTGCTCTGTGGCGGCGCGCAGCACATCCGCTTCGAGCACCTGGGTGTCGGTGCCGATACAGCGGATCATGTCGATTTCCTCAACCGCCTGTAACACCTTGTTATCCGGCTCGGGGTTGCCGGCGCGCCGCGCCGCGTGCCATTCGGCGACCAGGAGTTCCTGGGCGCTCAAACCGGTGACCATGCCGGGCGGCACCCGGGCGCCCAGTTCGATCAGCGCCCGAACCACCTCCGTCCGCTGGCCGCGCACGGCCATGCTCAAGGGCGAGGTCGGCAGACGGTTATCGGGCAGATCGACCTTGGCGCCGCGCGCCGCCAGTTCGCGCACGATATCGACGAAACCCATGAAACAGGCGATGCCCATCGGCAGGCCGGGATCGCCCTGGCCATCGGCCAGTTCAACCGGAACGCCCGCATTGAGCACGGCCAGCACGTTTTTGAGACGACCGCTGCGAATTGCCTTGATCAGGTCGGGGGGGGAAGTCACGGATAGGCTCTCCGTCCAATTGTCTGTCGAACAGGCTAATGTTACCTCTGGCAGCCCATCATGTCTTGCTTGAGCGCGGGTCTGGCCCAGGCGGACGCCCGGGGCGAGCCGGCGGGATTTGTTGATTTGTCTTGCCGCCCCCGGGCGGAGCCTACGTATAATCGCCGGATGTCTTCCTCGACAGCCCGCAGGCGAAAGCCGCATCCCGGCTTGGCGCGGCAAGACCTGATCCCTGCTGTTTGACACCACGAAGACAAACACCGCTCCATGGCCGATCATCGTTCGCTCGCCCATCATCTTCAGCAGGCCGCCGGCAGCCGGCCGACGACCCCCTTTCTGCATGCCGGCGACCAGCAGTGGACCTACGCCGAATGGCTCGATGACTGCCGCCTGGCGGCCGACAGTCTGGAGGACAACTGGCAGCCCCTCTCCAAGAGCGGCGACAGCCTTGCGCTCGCCCGCCTGACCTGGGCGTCCAGCCTGGTTGGCCGCCCCTTCTGGCCGCTGGCCCCGGAGCGGCGAGCCATGAAAAAACCCCCTGAACTGCCCGGCATCGCGCTGATCATCTCGACCAGCGGCAGCGAAGGACAGCCCCGCTCCGTGCCGCTTGGCACCACCCAGCTCAATGCCGCGGCCGCCGCCGCCAACGCCCGCCTGGGCCTGACCGCCGGCGATCTGTGGCTGAACTGCATGCCGCTCTTTCATATCGGCGGCCAGTCCATCCTCTGGCGCTGCGCCCGCGCCGATGCGGCAATCCTGCTACACGATGGATTCAATGCCGAGGCCGTCGGCAAGGATTTGGAAGCGCACCCGGTCACGCATATCTCGCTGGTGCCGGCCATGCTGGCCGCCCTCATCGACCTCGGCGTCTCGCCGCCGCCCAGTCTGCGCGTCGCCTTGATCGGCGGCGCAGCGCTGTCCTCTCCGCTCCATGAGCGGGCCGCTGCCGCCGGCTGGAAGCTGTGGCCAAGTTACGGCATGACCGAAAGCAGCGCCCTGGTCGCCGCCCACGATCCGGCCGACGGCCCCTGGCGCGAAGGTCTGGTTGGCCGGCCGCTGGCGGGAACCGGCGTGTCCATCGACGAGGATGGCCGTATCCGCCTGCGCGGCCAGCAGCTGATGGCGGGCTATCTGGAAGGCGGCGGCATCGGGCCGGATGGCTCTTTTCGCACCGGCGACCTTGGCCGGCTCGATGAAGGCGGACGGCTGACCGTGCTTGGGCGCGCCGACGACATGCTGATCAGCGGCGGGCGCAATATTCATCCCCAGGAAATCGAATCCTGTCTGGCCGCCTGCCCCGGCATTCGAGAAATCGCCATCAGCGCCCGCCCCGACCCGGTCTGGGGCGATCTGATCGTCGCGCTCGCCGTCGGCCCGGTCGAACTCGACGCCCTCCAGGCCCATGCCCGGCAGCATTTGCCGAGCGCCGCCCTGCCGCGATGCCTGATCCGCCTTGAGCGCCTGCCGCGCAACGCCGCCGGCAAGCTCGACCGGCAAATGCTGCGCGATCTCGCCGCCAGGGCCGGAGGGTGATCGCCGCCCTGCGCCGGCGTCTGGCAGACCCTGATCTGACGGCGCGCTTAACGCGTCTGGCCGCCGACGCCCCGGCCGCCGCCCCCATCAGCCTCTGCCTGCCGCTCGGCCACGGCGAGCGCGACTGGCTCGAATTCGTCGGACCCGGCCTTTCGTTCCACTACCGGGCAAAGCCCGCGCAGCGCGAGTACCGCCTCGGCATCGGCCATGCGCTGCGGCTCGATAGCGCTGGCGAACACCGCTTCGCCGCGCTGGACAATGCCTTCGCCGGCATCCGCCGGGTCTGGCGTCACGAAGGACAGGCGCTCGCCTTCGCGGGCTTCGCCTTCGCCCCGGACAATGACGCGCCGCTGCCCAATGCCCGCTTGAGCATTCCGGCCATCGCGCTCGAAAGTCTCGGCGGCCAATGCACGGCGGTATTGAGCATTCCCGCCGCGCGTATCGGGCAGGCCATAATCGAATGGCGGCAATGCCTGGACCGCCTGCCGCGCCGCCAGGACGCGCGTCTGCCCGAATGGCTGCCGGCCGCGCCAGAGCAACTTTCCGCCCGCGCCTGGATCGCCCGCTGCCATCAGGCGCTGCATGCCATTGACTGCGGCTCCATGGAAAAACTGGTGCTTAGCCGTGAACGCCGCCTCGTCGCCGCCGCCGACATTCCGCCAGCGGCGGCGCTCGCGCAATTGCTGGCGCAGCAGCCGGAAAGCCTGATCTACGCCTGCGGCAACGGCTGCCAGACCTTTCTTGGCGCAACGCCCGAGCGCCTGGTTCGCCTCGCCGCCGGGCGAGTCGACGCCGACGCGCTGGCCGGCACGGCCTGGCCGGCCTCGCCAGAACTGGCCGGGGACAAGAATCGTCACGAACAATCGCTGGTGGTCCGCGCCGTCCGCGCGGCGCTCTCCCCGCTCTGCGCCGAGACGCCGCAGGCCGATGCGCCCCGGGCGCACACGGCCGGCCAACTGACCCATCTGCGCAGCAACATCTCGGCCCCGGCCCTGCCGGCGACCAGCCTCTTTGACCTCATCCGCGCCCTGCATCCGACCCCGGCGGTCGGCGGCTATCCCGGCCCGGCGGCCCTTGCCTGGCTCGCCGCCCATGGCGAGCGGCGAAACGCCTGGTACAGCGGCGGCATCGGCTGCCTCGACCCCATGGGCGACGGGGAATTCTCGGTCGCCCTGCGCTCGGCCCTGCTCGACGGCCACACGGCCAGCCTGCAAGCCGGCGCTGGCATCGTCGCCGGCTCCGACCCCCAAAACGAACTGGCCGAGACAGAAGCCAAGTTCGGCGCCATGCTGGCCGCCCTGAGCGCCGATCCCCGGTCATTGCCCGTAAACAAGCGATCCGCTACGATATGACCAGAGTCATGTGACCAGGAGCCTAACGATGACCATTCAAGTATCGAAATCCCAGTTCAAGGCAAAGGCGCTGGAATTTTTTCGCCAAGTGGAAAGCAGCGGGGAACCCGTCGTGATCACCGACCACGGCCAGCCCAAGCTGGAGCTGCGCCCCTACCAAGCGCTCACACGCCATCCTCTTGATATTTTGCGCGATTCGGTTCTGCGTTACGACCATCCGACGGCCCCCGTTGCCGAGGATGAATGGGAGGCGGCGTAATGGTCGTCCTGGATACGCACGCCTTGCTCTGGTGGGCCTCCTCGGATAAAGCTCAGCTTTCGGCGGCGGCACAGCAGGCGATCGACGCCGAATTGCATGGCGGTCAGATCATGGTGTCGTCCATTTCCGCTTGGGAACTGGGCATGCTGGTCGCCAAGGGGCGGGTGGCGCTCTCGATGAATACCCTGGCCTGGTTGTCCATCGTCAATCAGATCGAGGCGATCAGCTTTGTGCCGGTGGATAATGAAATCGCCGTGGGGAGCGCGACCCTGCCCGGCGAATTCCATAAAGACCCGGCGGATCGAATCATCACGGCCACGGCCCGCAAGCTGGCCGCGCCGCTCATCACGGCGGACGACAAGATTCGCGCCTACCCTCACGTCATTACCCTCTGGTAAGGGCGCGCTCAAGGCAGGGCTGGAACGCCAGGAGCACGGAGGGACTCACAGGGCGGATGCTCAAATCGAGCTTGCCGGACGGCGCAACGCCTTATCCGCGCAGATTTTCATCCCATATTCACATCCGCGCGCCAAGCCGATAAGCTTACATATCGCCCCTGGAGGATGTTCGATGAATGAAGCAAACGAAGAAGTCAGGCTGGAAAAGCTGCTGAACGGCGTCGACATTCCGCCTTGTCCGGCGATTCTGATGGATATCCAGCAAGAGCTCGAAAAAGACGCGGCGGATCAGCGGGAAATCGCCCGCTTGATCAGCCAGGACGTGGCCCTTGCCGGGCATGTGATGCAGGTCGCCAATTCCCCGGCTTTCGGCAATAACAAGATTGGCTCCATCGTCCAGGCGCTGAATATTCTCGGCACCCGGCAGGTATTCAATCTGGTTGTCTCTCAGCTCCTGAAAGTCTCCCTGTCCGGCGGCGCATCCATGCCGATGGAGCGCTTCTGGGAAACCTCGAGCCTGACCGCGCGCCTGTCGGCCGAACTCGCCCGGCGGCTACGCGGCGTCCGTCCCGACGTGGCCTATACCTTCGGACTGTTCCACGATTGCGGCATCCCCTTGCTGATGAAGCGCTTTCCCGAGGTCCGCGCCGTGCTGGCCGAGGCCAATGCCTGCGAGGAGCGCTGCTTTACCGATGTCGAGGACCGGCGTCTTGGCACCAATCATGCCGTCGTCGGTTATTTTCTCGCCCGCCGCTGGCGCTTGCCGGCCGAGGTGGCCGATGCCGTGCTGTATCACCACGACTACACCGCCTTCGACGCCCCGAAACTGCTCTCGCCAAGCTCGCGCATGCTGATCGCCGTCACCGTGCTGGCCGAGCACATCATCCGCTTGCAGGCTGGCGATTCGGTCTACCAAGAGTGGAACAAGGCCGCGCCCTATGCCTGCCAGTTGTTCGGCCTATCGCTGGGGGCGGTCGACGACCTGATCGAGGATATGCGCGACTGGTTGGAGCGGTCCTGATTCGGCTGCGCACATCGGGTAGGTTAGCGCTGAACGCAGCGAATCCCAACGATCCGCGCTAGCGTGAGCGCCGCATGCGGGGCGCGGGGTCGCGCAGGATCAGGGTCGGGGCCGCGAAGGGGGCCAGGCGTTCGAGAAAATCGAGCAATTCGAGCACCGGCGAGTTTCTGAAAAAACGCGCCGCCGGCGTTTCCATCCAGATGCGGTCGGCCCAGACGTACAACTCGTAGGGCCGGTCGCCGAAGCCGTCGCCGTCGATGTCGAAGCCCTCGTAGCCGTCCCAGGTGTTGCCCCACCAGACGTCGTTCATCGGATCGCCGTCGCCGATGATGATCACCGGCCACAGATTGCTCAGGAAGTCGTTGCCAATCGCCATGTGGCCGCCCTTGGCGCCGTAGAAATACACGCCGGTGACATTGTGGGCGACCACGTTGTCGATAAAGACGATGCGGTTGATGGGATGCATGGGCGAGTCGGCCATGATGCCGTGGGCGCAATGCACGATCTCGTTGCCCTGAACCAGCGCCGCCGCGGTTTCCTTGAGCGCGACGCCCGCGCCGGACGCCTCCATCGCATGACGGATGCGATTGCCCCGGATGATGATCCCGTCAGAATTAAGCGCGGTCACGCCGGTGGCGTTGTGCTCGAACACATTGCCTTCGATCAGGGTGCGCGGGGCAAACAAGAGATTGATCGCCCGCCGGCTGTCGCGCACGCGGTTGCCGATGAAACGGTTGCGCGGCGCGTTGCTGACAGTGATGTCGCGGATGTGGGCGATGTCGTTGCCTTCGATGCGATTGCCGCTGCTGTACCACAGACGCAGGCCGTCGCCCCGGTCGGCCGGGTCTGCGCCGCGCGACCGGATGCGGTTGCCGCGAACGATGCTGCCATTGCTGCGGTGCAGGGATATGCCGAACAAGACCTCCTCGATCACATTGTTCTCGATCAAGAGCTCGTGCCCCTCGGCCATCAGACCGCCGTCGAGGCCATCGTGCGAATCGCCGCTGTTTTTCAGGCTCAGGCCGCGCAGCGTGACCCGGTCGGCGCGCACGGTCAGCACCGTGCCGCTGCCGCCGGCGTCGATCACCACTTGGCCGTCGCCCTCCAGGGTCAGCGGCTTGGTGATCACCGCCGGCCCGCGATAGAGGCCGGGCGGCAGTTTCAGCACGCTGCCGGGCGCGGCGACGTCGAGCCAGGGTTGCAGCGGCTGCGCGGCAAGAAGCGGCAGCGGCAAGCACAGGGCAATGACGAGCGGCAGACAGAATCCTCTCATGCGGCCAGACTCTAGCCGGCGGATGCCGAAACGGCATTCGCCTGTATCAATTTCCGCCGGGCGGCAAACGCCTATTCCCAATGCTCGGAAACTTCGCTGGCCCAGGCGGTGGCGGCCAACAGGGCGCGGTTGACGGCATCGGCCGGAAGGCCGAGCGCATCGGCGCAATAGGCGATGCGCCCATGATCGAAAGCCTCGGCGGCTTCGACCAGGGTCAAGAGCGGCGCGTAGCGGCCTTCGCCCCGCAGCAGGGCGGCGCGGACATCCTCGGAGAGCGGTATTTCGTCGAGCAGTTCCGCCAGCGGGCGGCGCAGCAATTGCTCAAGACAGGAGAAGATGCCAGTCAGGAAAAGCGCGTCGGCCGGCTGGCCGGGCAGCACCCGGTTGCCCAGCAATTCCATCAGGCGGCCCCGGGTCAGCGCGCTTTCGATCAACAGCCAGTCGCCGACCAGGGGTTCGTGTACCGAGAACAAAAGTACCGACAGCCAGCGCATCAGGCGCTGCCGGCCCAGAATGGTCAGCGCCTGCGACAGCGACTCGACGCGATGATCAAGGCCGATCAGCGGCGAATTGAGGTAGCGCAGAATGCGAAAGGCCAGCGGCGGATCCTGGCGCAAGGCCGCGGCGATTTCCGCCGTCTCGGCATCGCTCTGGACGAGGCGCAGCACTTGCAGCAACTGCATTTTGTGCGGGTCGGTGGCGGCCTCACTGACGCGTTCCGGCGTCTGGGCGGCGAAGCTGCCGTGAAAATAATCGAAATGCCACATGTGGCAAAGACGGTATTCGTCCAGGGTCTCGATTTGGGCGGCGAACAGGGTGGCCGGCTGGTCGCGCCGGCTGGCGCGAAAAGCCGTTGAAAAATCGCGGACGAGGCTAGGCTCGGTGGCGGCGACATCGACGGCCCCATAGTCGGCGAGGCGAATCAACTCGCCAAAACTCGGATGCTTGGGCTGGCGGAACAGGGCAATGGCGATGCCGCGCTGGCGCAGGGCTTCGATCCGGGCTTCCAGCGCGGGGTTTGGCGCGCTCCGGACGATGGGGGCCAGTTCGAGCAACAAAACCAGATTGTTGCTGCGTAGTTCATCCAGCGCCGGAAGGTCGAGGCTGGACGAACTCATCCGGACGAAGGCGAGGCCAGTGTTCCAGGCTTCCGGACTCGCGTTCAGGGCGGATAACAGCGCGCTGTCGGCTTGCCGGGCCGTGGCGGGCGATGTGGCAGGCGATGGGCCGCGCGTATGAAACAGATGACCCGCCAGACGGCCCTGGCGGTCGAACACGGCGTCGCTGCGAAGAAAAATGCCGCCGCCCTCCTCCGCGCCCTTGGCGGGCGGCGATTTTTCCGGCGCTGTTCCCGGCATTTTCGCCGAGGGCTGAGGCTCGGCTTGCGGCGGGTCTGCGATCAGCTTTTTCAAATACTCGAACACGGCTTGTTTCCAACAAAGGAAATGCCCACCGGCCGGTGGGCATCGAATCCCCGTGCAAAGGGCATGAGGAGCGGCCGGGCCGGGCTCAGTTGACCTTGGCCTTGGCGCGCAGATCCTTGACCAGTTGCTCGACCTGCTGCTGGCTGGCGCGCTGCTGCAACTGCGGCTTGACCTGCTCGAAGGGCGGCGGGCTGACGGGGCGCGAGTCCTCCATCTGGATCACGTGGTAGCCAAAATCGGTCTTGACCGGGGCCTTGGTGGTTTCGCCCTTCTTCAATTGGGTCAGCGCTTCGCCAAATGGCTGAACATAGGCGGCCGGCGAGTTCCAGCCGAGATCGCCGCCATTGTCGCGGGAACCCGGATCCTTCGACTGCTTGGCGAGTTCCGAGAATTTCCCGCCCTGATTGAGCTTGGCGATGACGGCCTTGGCCTCGTCCTCCGTCTCGACCAGGATATGACGGGCCTTGTATTCCGTCCCGCCGATATTGGCCTTGATGCTTTCGTATTCGGCCTTCAGGCGCTCCTCGGTGATCGGGTTGGCGCGCATGTAATCGCTCAGGTAGGCGCGAATCAGCACCGCCTGCTTGGCGAGTTCAACCTGGCCCGGCACCGTATCCTTCTTGTCCAGGCCGCGCTTTTTGGCTTCCTGGGCCAGCAATTCGCGGCGGATCAGCTCTTCGCGCACGGCCCCTTGCAATTCCGGGCCATCCTGAGCGCCCTGGGCCTTCTGCTCGAACATGAAGGCGTCGTAGACGGATTGCGGGATCGCCTGGCCATTGACGGTGGCGAAGGTCTTGTTCTGGGCCAAGAGCGGCGTGGAAACGATGGCCCCGGCGATCAGCAGGGCGGCCAGGCGGGAGATTTTGTGCATGTAATATCCTTCGGATGAAGAAAACGAAAATTATACTGCGTCGGGGAACCGGATGTGGATGCAGAACGCATGGGAACGGTCAGGCATCGAATCGCCAGCCGCATCATAGACGACTTTGCGCCATCAGGCCGGCAGGACCTTGTTGAAGGGCTTGACGACGAGCTCGCCATAGACGCCGGCGGCGGCGTAAGGATCGGCCTCGGCCCAGGCGCGGGCCTCGGGAAGCGAGGCGAATTCGGCGATGATGAGGCTATCCGTGAAGCCCGCCGGGCCAGGATCGGGCGAGTCGATCGCCGGGCAAGGTCCGGCCAGCACAAGGCGGCCCTCGGCTTGCAGGGCCTCCAAGCGTTCGAGATGCGCGGGGCGGGCGGCCTGGCGCGCCGACAGGGAATCCGGGCGGCACTGGCCGATGATGAGGTAGAGCATTATTTTTCTTCCTCGACATATTTCGCCAGCATCATCCCCTGGGCGAGGATGAAGAGCAGCATCAGGCCCATGCCGCCGAACAATTTGAAATTGACCCAGGCATCGGTCGAGAAATTGAAGGCGACGACCAGATTGAGCGCGCCCATCAGGGCGAAGAAAGCGATCCACGAAAAATTCAGGCGATCCCAGACGGGATCGGGCAATTTCATCTGTTCGCCGAGCATGGCGCGGATGGCGTTCTTTTTCATGGCCAGGATGGCGAAGGCCATGCTGGCGGCGAAGGCCCAGTACAGGATGGTCGGCTTCCACTTGATGAAGGCTTCGTTCTGAAAAATCAGCGTCATGCCGCCGAAAACGGCGACCAGCAACAGGCTGAACCACAGCATCTTGTCCACCTTGCCGTGGCGGAAATGCACCCAGGCAATCTGGAGGGCGGTGGCGGCGATGACCACCACGGTGGCGAGCAGAATCGGCGCTTGCTGCGGATTGACGCTGGCCGCGCCAAGCAGGGCGGCCACCCAGTCGGCGGCGAGCTCTGGCTGTTTTTCGGCGTACTTGAAAGCGCCGAAAAAGAAAATCACCGGGAAGAGGTCGAACAATAGTTTCATGGCGCGGCATTATATACTTGGCCGCGTTCTCGTCCGACACCGCATTCCGCCCATGCACACCGTGCTGATTATCGACGACAGCGACATCAACCTGACCTTGATCAAGGCGCTGGTGCAGAAACTCGGGGACTGCCAGCCGGTGCTGTTCGACAATCCGCTGCCGGCCATCGAATGGTGCCGCAAGCATGCGCCGGATCTGGTCATCGTCGATTACATGATGCCGGACATGGACGGCCTGAGCTTCATCGGCGCCTTCCGCGCGCTGCACGGGCGCGACGAAATCCCCATCCTGATGATCACCGCCAATAACCAGAAGGATGTCCGTTACGAGGCCCTGCTCGGCGGCGCCAACGATTATTTGACCAAGCCGATCGACCGCGTCGAATTCTCGGCGCGCGCCCGCAACATGCTCTCATTGCGCCAGGGGCAGAAATTTCTCGCCGACCGCGCCCGGCACCTGAGCGAACTGGTCGATGCGCGCACCCAGGAAATCCGCGAGCGCGAGCGCGAACTGATTTTCCGCATTTCGCGGGCGGCCGAATTCCGCGATCCGGAAACCGGCGCGCACATCCAGCGCATGGCCTACTACTCGCAGATCATCGCCCACGGCCTCGATCTCGATACCGCCACCCAGAAATTGATTCTCGAAGCCGCGCCGATGCACGATGTCGGCAAAATCGGCATTCCCGACTACATCTTGTTGAAGCCGGGCAAGCTGACGCCGGAAGAATTCGAGGTCATGAAGGGGCACGCCCGGCTGGGTCACGAACTCCTGAAGGAAAGCCGCTCGGAAATTCTGCGCGCCGGCGCGACGATCGCCCTCTCGCATCACGAACGATACGACGGCAGCGGCTATCCCAACCAGTTGAAAGGGCCGGCGATTCCGCTACTCGGGCGTATCGTCGCGGTTGCCGACGTCTTCGACGCGCTGACCTCGGAGCGCCCCTACAAGCGCGCCTGGCCGCTGGAAGAAGCCGTCCGCTATCTTGAGGAGGGGCGCGGCGGGCATTTCGATCCGCTATGCGTC
>Ga0209628_10003622_pt1 | contig 10909 bp, 7 predicted proteins | sample TergutCu122P4_FD_187285 | JGI IMG/M metagenome (GOLD analysis project Ga0209628, IMG submission 187285) | Cubitermes ugandensis P4 segment gut microbial communities from Kakamega Forest, Kenya - Cu122 P4 (SPAdes) (version 2) | ecosystem: Host-associated > Arthropoda: Insects > Digestive system >...
CCCCCCGAAAGTTGTGCCGCTTACGAGATAAGGTGGAAAAATAAGGTAGAAATAAACAAGTCACAAGTGACAATATAATACGTTTTATGTGTTTTGCATTATGGATAACTAAGGCTACAGACACACACTCAGAATATGTAATAGCTATTGCTCTTCCACTTTAATAATGGCTGCACGAACGCTCCTCATACGCACCTTGCCTCTCTTGCCGGAATATTGTGCCATGTAAAACTACGTTTGTCAAGCGATATCAGCTTCCAGATTTTTTCACTTTTTTTTTTTTCGTATATTTATTTTCTCTCACATACGTGTTAATTGGATAGAGGGGTTTTGATAATTTATTTAATTATGGATCTAGGATAACTGGGTATGATTCCTTTCCATGCAAACATTCTGAGTCCTCTAATCTCGAACAGTTTCAGTCTTGTCTTCCTTTCAGTGTTTCACACGCTTGCAAGCAGGCAGAGTTATCATGACTGACAGTAGTGATGGTGAAAGTGTTGGTAGTGATTGCGGTCGTATTGGTAGAGGTCGTAGGCGTGCCTGCGACGATTTTTTTTTTTTGTGGTTACAATTTGCGCTTCAGCGACAGTCGCTATAACACGTGGAATTATATTCCTTGAGATCTTCGCTCTTCTGCGACGTCACGCGACGTAGATTGATAGTTATTTACCGGCGTCTCGGGACAACTTCTCAGCCCCATATCTAAGAGTCCTTCCTACTAATAACTTGCGTAATAATGGCCGTCATAATCGGTACTTGACAGAATATATTAATCCGGGAGATCAAATCAACCAGAATGAAATGTGTAAGGCATGTAGCACGGGTGATAAATGTTGGCAGATCCGTACCGAATGTTAGTCGGAAAACCTCAGATAAAGAGAAAAACTTCTAAGATAGGACCATATGGAAAGGGACCGAAAATAATTGGAGTGATCTGAATCAGTCTGTGGACAAAAAGTGTATCTTGTTAAGACGTTAATGAACTTACCGATTCCACAAAATTTTGTTGAATTTCTTGACCATCTACACGAATATTAGTTTCCGAATTGGGGCTAATTACTGTGGCCTTATTTTATCGTTTAAAATCGTCTAAACTACCCGTCGGAGCACTGAAGATAATAATGAAATGGATCTTGAAGAAACGGTAATAGACATCCTATTTCCATAAAATCTGCACCTGTGCGACTATTGACATCTGAAGAAGGCACTAATTTTCTCATAATTTTTGTATGAGAAAATTAGCTAGAGAAATCGTATTTCTTAACCAAAATTTTATACTTGTTTTTTGTTTTCCATCGTACGTTGTACATATTCCTCCCAGCTCTTGCAAACTAATGACTCCAATATTGTTTGGTGAAAGGAATATATTTTAAAGCTCTTTATTATGTAATTATCTCTAGTATTCTTTTACTCCAACCCTCATAGGTCCAAATTGGTTCTGAAATTTAAATGGGACCACATCCGCGTGGACCTTATTGTACCGGTTACATTTCACAGTGCTGATTCCTGCTGCAGCTGTGGATTGTGTTCTAATTCAACACTGGAGGGCTTTAATTGAAGATGATCACTATTATTTGTTTGGCTTAACGACGTGCCCTTCTTGCTTGAGGGCTAATGGCGACGGAGCGTGGTAATAATCACATGATTAATTGCGAATTAGTGTTATGGAGGAAGTTTTCTTGGTCCATTTAAAAGTATCCTTGAAGACATAGCGATGTAGACAGTATGGGTAATTGGTTTTAGAGTTTATCGCTTTGAAGCACAGTGGTTGCTTTGTAGCACAGTGGTTGCTTTGTAGCACAGTGGTTGCTTTGTTGCACAGTGGTTGCTTTGAAGCACAGTGGTTGCTTTGTAGCACAGTGGTTGCTTTGTAGCACAGTGGTTGCTTTGAAGCACAGTGGTTGCTTTGAAGCACAGTGGTTGCTTTGTAGCACAGTGGTTGCTTTGAAGCACAGTGGTTGCTTTGTAGCACAGTGGTTGCTTTGTAGCACAGTGGTTGCTTTGAAGCACAGTGGTTGCTTTGTAGACCAACTGCTTCAATCTTTAAACATTCTGTTTTTTATGAATCTTTTGAAATCTGTAAATATCCCCAGACAAAAATCGTGGAGCCAATTTTGTTTTAAAAGAGGTGGTACAGTGTATAGAGGGTCTTGATTGGAAAACCTAGGGGAAAAAGACCACTTGGAAGACCCAGACTTAGATGGGAGGATAATATTAAGATGGATTTTCAGGAAGTGGAATGGGGGGACATAGACCGAAGTGATCTGGCTGAGGATGGAGACAGGTGGCCGTATCTTGTAAACGTGGTAATAAACCTTCGGGTTCGACAAAATGCGCGGAATTTCTTGATTAGCTGAGGACCGGATGGATTCTCAAGAAGGACTCTGATCCATGGTGTAAGTATGGGTGGCACATATGACAGCAGCAGCAGCAACAACAACAACAAAAACAAAAACAACAACAACAACGACAACAACAACAACAACAACATTCATGCTGGAAAGGGCTAATTTATAGTCATCATCTTTGATAACCAAGTTATCTCGAGGTCTATTCTTGTTTTATTACCATTAGAAAAACAGAAGCTGTTATTGGCCCAGAACACGTAGTAATTCTGTCAGTGTTAATACACATAGTACTGCTGAGCGCTAGGTTCTTTGGTGGAACAGCTCATTCGTTTTGGCGGCCTAGCCACTGCCCAGATACACCTACACGATCTTATTAAAGTAGCAAATCACAATATGAAAAAAAGACTAAAAAAGATCAAGACCTGCTCTTATGTGACACCCAATTTTTGGGTACTTTTCTACCATAATACACGACTTTGCATCCCAGGACACCTCGATCTTTGTTTTCCTTGCCGTGAGATCCCTCTTTCATACAAAAATGATTTAGCTCGCATAGGAAGCAAACGTTTAGTTATACGGCTTCTGTAACGGTGCACCGACGACAGCGCCTTCAGGCGGGGATGCGCAATTTCTGGGCTGCAGGTTGACCAGGCGACTATTTTTTATTTACGGTGGACTCTAATATTTGTGGGCTCTCAGTATGAAACTTGCTTCATGTTGCTCTTCTGACGCCTGAAAATTTGATGTGACTCCAACTTTTTTGAAAAATTTGTGCATCCCTACATTAAGAGTCTGAGTAAACCCACCATCTCGCAAGGATAGCTGGTGCCTGGGCAGAGGTTTAGTTTGTTTGTGTCAGGGAGCTTAGCGGTGTTGAAACCTGGTCTGTGGGCAAGTCTATTCGTAAATAAATAAGCAGACAAGTCAGCAGGATATAAGAGATTTTAATAAGTAAATAAAATGTCTTGGTTGGTGTGAGGAAAATTAAATTGGGACCGGACTTTTTATTTCACCACGCCAATTAAGCAGGAACGTTACTGGAATCAGATATGACTTCTATATTGCTCTTCTCCGGGTTAGTTTATTACCTATGATGTTGCTTTTGAGTACGCCGACATGTTGGGGTCACGTACACTTGGATTCGTTTTCGACACTCCTCATACTAATTAGACAGTGTAGGGCTGGCTGCATCACCCGGCAGTCCAAACGTGCTACTTTCTCCGCGTGAGGATGCATTCTCATTTCATGCCCCGGTTGAAGCCTTTCATTTCTGTTTATTTGGTATCATATTGACAGTGTCCCGAGGGAGCAGTGAAGCCTCCGTGTGTAAGTAACGAAAGAGGGAAAATGTGTTTGGTTAGTGTCTGACGGCACAGAATTTGGAACTGTTGTCACAGGGTGTAAACTGGGGGACTTTACAGTCGAAATGGCATAAAAAGGTACTTTCATATTGTCATATTGTCATACACATTTGAGGAACGAGCTGTAGGGAACAGAATCCTTCACAAGTCGCACAATCAGTAGAGAAATTACCCTCTGCAATGGAACCAAAACCGGTCCCAGTGGCCGCGCGGTCTAAAGCGTGGGTCTGCGGTAGCTGGCCTGCTGAAATTGTGGGTTCTAATCCCGCCGGGGGCATGGATGTCTGTCTGTTGTGAGTGTTGTGTGTTGTCAGGTCGAGGTCTCTGCGACGAGCTGATCACTCGTCCAGAGGGGCCCTACCAAATGTGGTGCGTAGTTGTGTGTGATCTAGAAACCTCGTGAATGAGGTTACCCTGGCCCAGTGGGGGCTGTCGCGCCAAAAATAAAAAATGGAACCCGAAGTTTCATTAAGATCTTTGAAAAAGAGAATCACTGGTGTCTGCCATGAGCCAGATGAACCCACTCCCCATCCTCGCACGCTAGAAACTGCATTGGAATACAGACGGGTTCTAACCGGTAGTACCAGAAATACTGAAGCAAGTTTAATAGTCTGTACATTTCCTCATTATATTCAATATACTCGTGTTATAAACTATGATGGTGTAGTTTCGCGCATTTTTGACCTCTGCATTAGATTAAGGTGTGTGGTCACCTTCAAGCCCTTTTGCTTGGCCCCGGAGAGGCCTCTTGTCCCAATCGTATTCTTATAAGAAGCTGTATTGAGCTCATAGCCTGTCTGGTCGCTGTGGAGACCGGAAACTTCTTGTCTCTCTCGGCTGTGGAGCTTCGTTTTCGCGGTCACCCATCCTGTTGCTTAGTCACGATTCTCACTGAGCTATCCTTATTAATTATTTATTATTATTATTATTATTATTATTATTATTATTATTATTATTTGCAATATTCACAGTAAAACAATCCTTAAAGAGACATGATGAGTGTTTGGCCAACTACACTTGAACATATGCAAGGAAATAGGGGTAAAATTAGACACTAATATGACCATGTACTAAAATTAGTCGAAAAAAAAGTCGTGAATGTAAAGTGACCATATTGTAGAATCAATAAGTGTAAACCAACAGAACCATCATTAAAAATAAACCGGACAGCATAAACTGTGATAATAGAGGAAGGAACATGTGTGGTAGTAGATGGTGTAATTTCAGGAGACAGAAATTTGAACAAGAAAGAAGCTGAATAGATACTAAAATATTACATAGAAGTAGAGCGCATGTGGATTGTGAAAGTAAAAGCGATACCAGTAACAACAGGGACAACTGGAACCATCTCAGAATCTGAGACAGTACCTGAGCAACATTACTGGAGAGCATGAAATCAAGTAACTACAGAAAACATCCATATTGGACACTGCACACATACTGCCGAAAGTACTAATGTAAAAGTACAAAAAGTTTAACATGGGAATTAACACTCCCGGTTCTATAATTTGTAACTACAAAATAGCTGCAACGTTATGTACCCTAGAAACATGGTTTGTTTCAGGTATATAATGGTAAATACCCTGCATAAAGGTCTATAATGATGATAATGTTGATGATAGTAGCGACAATAGTACAGGCTGGGCGGACCGTGGTTCAAATCCCGGTCAGCGTAAGATTTTTCACCTTCCCAAAACGTCCACACCAGCAATGGGGTAAACTCCGCTTCGTATTCAGGGGTACCGCCGTTCTTCTCCGGGAGGTTGGGACGTTGATACCATAAAGAATGGTAGGTGCTTACCAACTTTGCGGAGGTACAGAGTGTGTCAGGATAACACAAAAGGCTGCTGTTCGAATCTTCTTACCCGTTAACACAGCATTCCTTTCATAGTAAAGGATCTAGATCCTATGATACATTCGTACGACAGACGGCATTAGTTTTCTTGCGCCTGTTTACAGACTACTTTCAGCTTTCTCGCCCTTGAATATTCTCTACGTTTTCGAACCCCGGTCGTGTTGCTCCGTATGCCAGTCACTGCACGGATTCTTTCAACTGCAAGTGCGTTTTGAATAAGGCCAAGGACCTCCGGAGGTGGAGACAGAAGTGATTAATTCCAGTCTTGTTGCTACATTAGCAGTGCTTTGTGGTTTCGGCACTAGACTCTACTCCATTACCAGGAGCCGCTTCGCGTGACACTTTGTTTTCTATCGAGGACGTTTAATTTGAGTATTCGGACCAAAGTTATAATTTACTTCCAGTTAAATTCCTGTTGCTTGCTCTGGCTACTGTCATGTTCCTTGAATTGCCTGTATAAAGATTTGTTTTCCTTACGAAACGATCAGGAAGAGTGAGATTTTTAATATACATTGGTTCATTGTAGCCTGCTTAAATGCCACTGTAACTGGCATCTTCACATTTGAGGTTTCTTTCCTTTGGGATATGACGCCGCTTCAATGGGTAGTCGGTTCCCACCTTTCGATTAAAATACTGGTCTTATATTCAGGGCCCGAATTTGCAGTATCTTCTGCGGCGTTGTACGCTTGAAGACGAGACTATTACGTTGTCTCGAAACGTCAGGAACCGATTATCCATTGACGCGGCATCGTATCATAGAAAGTAAAAATGCGCTACACCGGTCCGTAAACCAAAATGAGCTCACTGAAATTTGTACTTCTTGACATAATGTTCTGTTCATTACATCAAACACCATCACGTCACAAAACATTTGCAGTACGTGTTTAAATACGTCAATGAAATTGCGGCTAGTGCGTGAGGCTGTCCACTCACCTCCAGCAAGCGTCGAGGTTAAGAATGCGTGGAACTATACCTCTCCTACCCCCGGAACATTCTTTTTGGCTTGGACGGTCAAAATTACTTTGTGTGACTTCTACGGGTAAGGTAAAGGTAGTGTTAAGGTTCACCCTAGAAAGGTCACGAAGCCCCAGAGGGGGAGGAGAGGTATAGCTCTACTCTTTCTTTAACCTGGGCGCTAGATGGAGGTGGGTGGTCAACACCACGCCCCGGCCGCTTTGCCCCCGGGAAAGGCCCAGTACCCATCGTATAGGAGACTGGTTGAGTCCCAGGGCCGGTCTGGGCAGGTGCGGAAAATCTCGCCCTCACCGGGATTCGATCCCCGGACCGTCTAGCCCGTAGCGAGTTGCTTTATCGACTGAGCTATCCCGGCCCCTAACGTCTACGAGTACGGATGAATTCTTGCCGATCAGTATATTACTTGAATAATGTTGAATTGTAACAACTTCATGAGATTGATAGGGGGGAAGATGACGAAGTTCTGTGTTTCGAGTGAAGTAAAGTACTGTGGGATTTCGGCCGCCTTCACTGGACCCTGAGTGTACCTACCTGACTGTTAGCAGTCGACATCAATCACGCGAGAGACGCAGCAGGTAGATGGTATAATGTAGGCTTAGAACACGATACACGATTCAGAACCTCGCGCTGCAAGATACTATGTGAGCCTCAAACACAATAGGAACCTTAAATTGTGGAGGATTTATTTCAATTAATATAAGGAACGTCCTTATTGGTATGCAGATGGGCATATTGGTTGGACCTTACTGCATGAAGCTGAACCGTTCTTGAAAAGGTAGCTGTGTGTCATTTTATGAGATCCTAAAAGGTCATTACCGTGTTCACGAAATACCGTCACTGTATCCTGTTATGAGCCAGCTGAATCCAAGTGAACATTCTCGCTCAAATTCTTCTTCTTCTTCTTCTTCTTCTTCTTCTTCTTCTTCTTCTTCTCCTCCTTCTTCTTCTCCTCCTCCTCTTTCTCCTTTAGGCGCTACAACTTCAATCGCTGAATGTTTTGCCCTTCTCAACATATAATTTCCAATTATTGCGATCCTGGATGCAGCTAGTCCAATTCTTTATTTTCAGTTTCTTGGTGTCGTTTCTTATGTCATCTTCCCATCTATTTTTGGTCTTCTTAATGGTCTTGTTAACATCTGTTTCCATTTATATACTTTTTTAACTATTCTGTCTTCTGATATTCCATGTAAATGACCAAACCAACCTAACCTTTGTGCTTTTATGTAGTTTATTATGTTCTTATATCTTTTAATTTATCCAATTCATCATTTGTTTTGATTCTCCATATACCATCTCTTTCTTTTTTAGGACCAAAGATCTTTCTTAGCACTTTCCTTTCAAATACCTTTAACTTATTTTTTACAGTTTCTTTCAAAATCCATGTTTCACAGGCATATGTTACTATTGGCCTTATAATGCTCCAGTACAATGTAATTTTTAATTTCTCGGAGACCAATCTACTTTTAAAGGAAACTGATTGTCACGGTATGCTTTATTTCCAAGTGTTATTCTATTTCGGATCTCTTCTTCTATTGAGCTATGTCTATTCACAGTTGATCCAACATATTTATAGGACTTGACTTGTTCTAGGTACATTGAGTTAATTTGTAATTCTTTTAGATTATAATTTTTCCTCGTACATCTAAAGTATTTTGTTTTCTGACCATTTACAATCAGTCCATATTTAGTCGATATTTCTTTTATTTTCTGAACTGTATCTATTAAGGACTGTTTGGTTCTTGTTGTTAGCATGATGTCATCTGCATAGGCAGTACATTGTTTGAGACATGTGGTAATGTTTCCCTTTAATCCCATCTGTTTTAATATTGTATCAATAACTAAGCTAAACAAGTTTGTTGAAAGAGGGTCTCCTTGTTTGACTCCGCATTCTAATATAAGTTCTTCTGTGAAATCTCTGTTTATCTTAACTCGTGCTCTTTTTTGTATTAAGGTTAGAGATATTAATCTAATTAATTTTTCTGGAACATCAAATTTCTTTAAACATTCAATTAGCTTGTTCCTATAAACAGAGTCAAAACTATGTGTCTAATCCACAAATATGTTGTAAAGATCAATGTTATACTCATGGCTTTTCTAAAAAATCTGAATTATAATGAAAGTGTTATCTATAGTAGATCTATTTGAGCGGAAACCCATTTGATTATCTTCCAGTTTATTCTCTATGTTCTCTAAGAGTTTCTTATTCAATAAAATAGCAAATATTTTGTATGCTATATTTAGTAACGCAATTGGTCTATAGTTGTTACAGTTAAGTCTGTCACCTTCCTTATAAACTGGACAGATAATTCCTTCATTCCATTGCTGTGGCAATTGCTCATTATTCCATATCATTAAGATTAATTTTTATAATTTCTGTTTTAGTGTTCTACCTCCATGTTTAAGCAATTCTGGGGGTATGTTGTCAGAACCAGCCACCTTGTTCAGTTTCAGTTTATTGATTATAGAGCATATTTCATTATATGATGGACATGGGATTTGAGATTGATTATTTGTACATTCTTTTATAATGATTTTTATATCTATAGTTTCTGATGTATTAAGGACCTTACAGAAGTAGTCTCTCCATCTTGCTAAAATTAGATCTGTTTTTGATATAACGTTATCTTCAGCATCTGTACATATTATAGGAAGTGTAACTTTGTTTAAAATTCCGTATTTCTTCAAAATATTTTTTGGTTTTATTTCTCCTGTGGTTTTCTTCTATTTGAATTATTTTATTGCTAAGGCACTTTTTCTTCTTTTGTGTGCAAATTGTGTTTGCTTGTTATCTTTCATTAATGTATGTACTCTTATTCTAGTCTTCAGCTGCAACCATTTTTTCCTTGCTTAATTTTTTTCGTGAATGATTTTCCTGCATTCTTCATCCCACTATTCATTCCTTGGTGATTTACCTTGTGTTTGTATTACTTCTCTTGCTGCAGCAACTATTGTTATCTTTATCTGTTCCCATTTTCATCTATTTTTTGCTTTGGGTCTAAGTTCACCAACCTGTTATGTAATAGTGATCTATATTCTTTAAGTTTTGATGGATTTTGTAAATTTATCTTATTCCATTTCAGTGCTGGTTTCAATTTTTTCTTATGTATTACACTTAATTTCTGTTTAATTACTGCTTTGACTAAGAAATTATCCAAGTCTATATTAGGGCCTCTCATAGATATCACATCCTCTATTACCCCTTTTTATTTGCTTTTATTATATGATCAGTTTGATTGGCTGTGTTTTGTTCTGGTGACAGGCATGTTATTTTGTTTATTCTCTTATGCTGAAAATTAGTACTCATGACTACCATGCTATTTGCATATGCAAACTCACATAATAGTCCCCCATTTTTATTTGTTTCTTCGTGTAGGGTATGTTGACCAATCTCTTCATTATATAATTTCTCTTTTCCTAGTTGAGCATTTACATCACCTAAAATTATTATTACGTCACTTTATGGTGTTTTGTCCAGCAGGTACTGTAAATTATCATAAAACTATTCTTTAGTTTCTTCTGTGTGATCTTCAGTTGGAGCATATACATTAATTAGCCTAATATTATCATATTTACCTTTTATTCTTAGTTTACAGAGGCGTTTATTATACGGTTCAAACTGTGTAACATAATTTTAATTTTTCTTCTGGAGTATATAACCAGTACCAGCTTGTCCTGTTTTACTGCTAGATCCGCTATAATATAATGAGTAATTCTGTTTTTTGATTAAACCAGTTCCACCCCATCTTATTTCTTGTATTGTTACTATTTCTAGTTGTGTTTCACTTATCTGTTCTGCTAGCTCTTGCATTTTGCCCGGTTGTAACCGTGTCCTTACATTCCAGGTTCCGATTATTATCTTATTCTCTTTATTCCGTTTTACTCGCCTTTGTCCGCATCCATTAATAAATTCAACAACTTTCCTCTGTTGAGATTTTTTAGCAAGATTTTTTTTTTTCCATGGGGAGGGGACTGGCCTCACGCAAAACCCCCAACATGGAGGACCAGGGTTTGTATCAGGTTTGCTCGCCTAGATAGGTTGCCTTCACCACGGCTTTGGACTCATATCGAGCCCTTCTGTAACTCTAGGGATGGGACACTTAAACCAGGTACTACTTCCCGGGCCAGGAGGACCCAGATCTCACTTCGGCAGGGTCGCTACTCCCTGAGGTGGGACTGTCTCACTTGAGAGTTCCTACCCGTTACCGACTCCCAACCTGGAGGACCAGGGTGTCCCTTTTTGTCTGGGTCATCACCTTTGAACTGTCTGGCATGGGAGACCCTACCAGTTGCTAAGCTAGAGCCAGCATAGCTCTCAGGATCATGTGACCTCACAAGCCCCACCACTACGTCAAAGTAGGGATACCTTC
>Ga0209628_10003624_pt1 | contig 10907 bp, 8 predicted proteins | sample TergutCu122P4_FD_187285 | JGI IMG/M metagenome (GOLD analysis project Ga0209628, IMG submission 187285) | Cubitermes ugandensis P4 segment gut microbial communities from Kakamega Forest, Kenya - Cu122 P4 (SPAdes) (version 2) | ecosystem: Host-associated > Arthropoda: Insects > Digestive system >...
GAGTCAAAACATGTAGCCCATGTATCTATAGTTGTAGATATACGAATAAACTGTTGTGTTAGACTGTTACATTTAGTCCCTATATTACTTCTTAATCTCAGTTCATGCTGCAGTGAAAGTACCTTGAATAGACAACCTCTTCTGACGTCCTTCGGACAGTTTTCCACATTTTTAACTTCTCCTTTGGCTTAGTGCCCTACTGAAGTGCTCTTATGCCTCAATAAATGTCACTCATTTCCCACTTCCTGATTTTGTTGTTGTTCTTGTCTGGTGTATCTATCAATGTAGTGTTTATATATTTCTGCAGTGTTGCTGTCAGTGGCCCATACTGTGTAGTATCACATGGTAAGGGGATTTGTAAGTAATAGACTAGTTATGATCTTGCTCTGAATTAAAGGTCTGTCATGTTATTTTCCTGGTGGGACTGAGGAAAACCATGAAAATGCATAGTCTTTGGCCAAGGTTCAAACTGAGTACCTCCAAATACAAGGTGGAATCAATATCTCATGCACAAACTTTGTCACTGAAAGGATAATAAAAGGTGGCTATGTACATATAAAGTAAGGTTCATATTGTTTATATCCATTTTTACTGCTATTGATGTCACTTTTATGGTGAATGAAAACTATATTTTTTACTCTCCCTCATAATATAGTCTTGTAAGGTAGTAACATGATCAACACATAATTGTCTGTTAGAGGTTAGTAGCACATGTATTGGTTAATACAAATGTTATGATAAAGAGTTATGCCTGCATAACAGCAAGAGCAACACAACCTATGGTACTGAATTTGGATTTTAAATGAAATATAATTGCAGGTATTATAGATAGCACATGGATTTTTTGTTGCCACTTCTAGGTTTTACCAGATTAAATTACCGAAGAAATTATGACATCAGAAAAATATGTAAGGTTAAAAATGTGCCCAAATAGATACAAAAATACCAAAAGAACTGTAAAAATCATTTGTAAAAAATGGAAAAAGTCTGCCTTTTGCATTTGACATTTTTGTTGCCCACTGAGATATTGACAAGGCTTCAGAAGTTGGACAAAAACCAAGACCATATCTGGATTTGTAAGGTCTAGTCTTAATGATATAGCCCTATGTCATGAGTTGTGACAAAAGTAATGACCTTTAAATGTAATGCATGTGCCAGAAACAAAATTAAATTTTTCTGTCTCTCTTTTCAGGCTGTTGGCTGTGCTCTCTATGTGTTGGGATTTGGGGAGTCTATGGCTAGGTTAGTTGGCTGGAACTCACCATCTGCAGAACGAGGTTTTGCTAGTGCTGCAGTACTGTTGCTTGGTATGATCAACATTGCAGGTGTCAAGTGGGTTGTGAAGCTGCAGTTTATTTTATTGGTTATCCTCCTTTTGGCTGGAGTAGACTTTGTTGTTGGCAGTTTCATTCACACTGATAAAGGTGAGGCACTTGATGTGACATATTTCAGTTTGTGTGTATATTTTATATTTTTGCCATGTTGTGTATGCCAGTAGTAACATCTGTAAAAGTACTTCATCTGCTGGTATGCGAGTCACACATGTTGCCAGAAACTAGGAGAGTGACTTATACCTAATATGATTTACTGTTTTTCACAAAATTTCTAGAATGTGTAACATCTACTTTTTATCAGGCCTCATTGCTGGTGTCCTGTTTGTTCATATGAATAAACTAACCAACCAACCAACAAAACAACTAACTAACTAAGTTCATGGATCACAGTATATAGTAACTGTTGTGCTTCTTAGTGTTTCTAAGACGTGCTGAGAAAACAACAAAAAGAGATCTGCACACTACTGGGATATTACGCAGTGTAGAGCGGTAATTCCATACCGACATTTTGGAACAACCTGTCGGTCCCATCTTTAAAGGTCAGCAAGTTCAAGAAGAACAGAAAGACCGAAAAATTTAGGGAGAGGAGCTTCGTATTCTGTACAACCTGACTGACTGACCAAGTAACTCAGTGGAGCAAAGTCGCTCTTGAGATGCTAATATTTCCACTTCTGGTCAAAAGATTTTCCTCATTTTATGAAACCTGAAGTTTCACTGGACTCTATTTTGAGCCATTTGAATCTGGTATACACCTTAACTCTTTGACGCCGAATGACCCATAAAGTGGTTGCAAGCAGTGTGTCGAAGTTTGGAGGAATTTTATTCACTCCTATTCGGTTAACTGCTGTGGCTTGCTATGCTGCAGGACCTTTGAATGTCAGGCTTAATTCGGTAGCCAGAATGTACTCCCTGCACCTCCCAAACCCCTCTACAAACACCGATATATATGTGGACACTTAGTAACTGTGCATTTTTCCCAGTGAGTAATGCTGTTCGAGACACATCTTGCCTTGTTTATCGCTGGCCCTGCAGTTCACTGTGGGTTGAAATATCAACACTGGCCTGTGAAGCGAAAACTCTTTCTTGACCAGAAAGGTTGTCAGTGGCATACTGTACCCATATAATTCAAACAAAAGTAATGCTCAAAAATTGGAGATATCCACAAAACTTGATGTTTACAGCTACAGGAGGGCCCACAGATGTGCCTCTTGTAGTGCTGGGATATTCTGTAGGGGTTGTGGGGTAGTAACATGCAACGCACAGCCGTCAATCTAGTAACAACATCTTGGGCACCCCCGAATAGCTGTAATTCATACAGCTGTCACAGCGTAGCTTTAGATCTGTTTTGCTGTCACTGTAGAAGACGTTCATATCTAAGCCGCATTAGGTTCCTAAACTGTGCCGAGTCATACATACTAGTCTAAACAAGGCAGGTGACTGTGGGTGTCAAGCAATGGCCAGAAGAAAATAAATAAAACTTGAGGAGGAAGCCATCAGGGGAAATTCTGGTTGCTGACATGGCCTCTGAATCAGGTGTGAAAGCTAGCGATGTTAGAAGACTATTTTGAGGAAGAAGAAGAAGAGGAACTACAACAGCCAGCCTCAGCAGAAGTAGCCATAAACAATGGCCAGTGAAATCAATCCAAATGCTCTGCCATCTGTGTTCTTTTCGCGGCCAAAGAAAGGGCACAGTGCACCAAATGTGACATGGGCCTGTGCGTGGTGCCTTGTTTTGTAGAATATCACACAAAAGTACATTTGTAATATATCACCCTCTATGTGAATACTGTGTGTCATGATAAAACACTGATCCAAGGTGCCACAGACCTTATGCAGCATCCAGAATTATGTGAGTAATGAATTATTTATGCCACATTTTGTATAATACATGCCATTCACAGGCCTAAATTTATTATAAAAATAGGTAAACATTTTTTCTTGGATTTACCAATTCATAAGCACAGTGCAAAATTTTATTTCATTAAATTTGAAGGAAAAGTCTATGAGATATGCTTTTTTTCCTAAGAGTAAGCAATAAAATTTAAAATCCCCAGTAAAAAATTCCAGGAGGCAGCCTTGCTTGGAGGGATTTAATTCCAGTGTCAAAGGGTTAATGTCCTGTTTAAGTAAGATTAAGTTTATTGCCACCCTCCCATTTATTCTTAGGTCTTGCAATTGGTCTGTTTGTTTCAGGTTTTCAACCAAAACTTTGGTGCTACAAACTTCAAGATCTGTAGACCTAGTAGTAGTTTTTGCTGTAAGAGAGGAGGCTGTATGAGTGCTGCTTAAAACTCCTTGTTGCAGTACTTGTTTCATTATCCCAAGCTACAATGTGGCTGTTGGCCCTGTGGTACCTGGGATATAAAATTTCTTGTTGTCAAATTACATTTGTCTGTAACATTATTGCATGTCTTCATTTAAAATTTCAGAAAATGGTTTCACTGGGTGGATGTCTGAAAATTTTGTTAATAACACATTTCCTGCTTTCCAAGAAGACAACAACTGGTTCACTGTGTTTGGAGTGTTTTTCCCAACCGTAACTGGTATTATGGCTGGTATCAACATGAGTGGAGACTTGCGAAACCCATCTAGGGACATTCCAAATGGCACTTTGGCAGCTATTGGCACAGGGTGGGTGTATACAGAACAGAATATGAAAGCATTGTTACATGTCACCTCTCCTGCCTGCATCTTTATGCCATGTTTCATATTCTGTCTTGGTTGCTCTGTCTGTTTTTGAAATTAATTGTATTCCTTTTCTCATGTAATTGGTAAACTAAAGTTTATGCCATTTCTTTTTAAATGTTGGTTAATAAACCAAATGAACTTCAAGAGATTTCTCAGTCCTGTCAGATAAATTGTGGAATACTCCTAAACAATAACTGCTGCATCTGTTATCTCTTTCTTATTCACTGGTCATAATCATCTTAAAGTTGAATGGAGTGCAAGTAACCTTTACATCTGATACAGTGTCATTAAATAATATTGAATTAGTTGCTTATCTTGCTTGATATAATGTATTGTGGTGGACTCAGACTGGCTTTGGACTTGATGGTGGTTTGGTAGGGAGTAAGTCAGAACACTAGCAGTTTAGGGCCGGTAACTGACATATTCCAGTTAAAATACAGTGGGCTGAGGTGCAGTTGTGTTTTGTATGCATGACTTAATAATATTGTTGTCATGTTCTGTTTGGTTGTAGCTTTGCATAAATTTGACTTCAGGCTTGTTATAAACTGAAAATGCAAGAAATAGTAATCGGCAGGTCAGTTTCGAACCCTGTGCATGTCAATTATGAGATACGATTATTTATTTTGGCTTACAAATTGGGGTAGATATGTACAACCTCTGGCTTTGGAAATCAGGGGAGAAAAGTTTGTTTTGGAAGAATGGTGGCAACATATTGCTTCAAAGCAGTAGGGTCATGTGGTGTTTCTTTGTGAAATCTCATACTAGACCCTTCTTGCAGTCATAATTCGTCCAGGGGAGGTTTCATAGTAACCTGCCCCAAGATATTCATTTATTGCCAGCTTGGGGTAGCCGAACTTAAATTAGAGCATTCCGCTGGGCTGTTTTGTTTAGTCAGTTTGGTTAAACTTTTAAAAAGTTAAATTTGACCTACTGGGGAGAACAAAATTCACATTTTGACCAACGAAAATATTTCAACATCAGGAGGGAAGATGTCTTTATAGTGCAGGCCGAGGACACGAGCTCAAATGCAGGGACTGTTTTTCAGTACGATGGTGTCAGGAGGACATGTTGCCTGATCATCTTACAAAAAATTTGATCTCCCACAACAAAATTTATAGTCCAGTTTGAAATATTAATACATGAAGGTAACATGAGGTGTTTTATTATATTCCATAGGCATACTTGATGATTGTGTATTTCAAATTAGTTAAACAAAAATCTCACTATGAATTTAAAATTTAAATGATATACTTATAATACTGAAATGATTGCTTTTACTTGCCCTGCTCAACCGTAAATGTCAGCACAGTATATTGAGTTCATGACACCATTTGTTTACTGGCAATAAATCATCAAAATTCATGTGAAACTTATTTCTTTGGGGATGCATTGGTGAAGTGAATGCTTGTGCTGGGATAACTCCATGTAATATTTCCATAGGAGGTAAGATCGTATTTCTTCACATCTCTGCCCCACGCAAACGAGATGAATGATAACACAATAGTGGCACTGGTAGAGACACTTGTTTTTTGGCACAGCCTATTATGATTTCTCTGAAGGTTAGCATGGAGATAAAGGAACACAACCCACACTGTCAAGTTCAGAGTTGATCTTTATCTGTAAGTCAAACTATTGATTCCTATAAAAAAAGCTCTACATATATCATTACTTCATATTTTCTCCTTTTCATTATGCTACTTGTAATTGATTTCTGCTTCCCTTTTTATGCTGAAGATTCAGTACAACAATTAAAAGAAGTATTTTTTTGATAGAGGATTGTGATCAATTCATTTGTCATCAAAACAAATGTGTTAGCAGTACTCTGTGTACTGTGTGAAGTTTATTCTATATGACATGTGTTCCTTTATTTGCAGAACTTTTCTGTATCTGGTCTTTGTGCTTGTTCTTGGTTCAACATGTGAACGTGAAGCACTTCTAACTGACTTCATGATAGCTGCCAGGGTGTCTGCAGTTCGTAAGTACCATAGGTTCATATGTTTCTTCTTCGTAATAGAACATAGCAGTTGAGGGGGTAGCATTCCAGCTTCATGTTTGGGAAGTTCCAGGTTCAAATATCAGCTGAAAGACAGGTTGTCCTCACTGAGATTTGTTATGGTTTGTGTCCATCAGGCAAATTTTTAATAGTGGGTCAAAATAGGCCACAACCTTTTCCTTCAACATTTGCTTATTTTCCTGTCATTTGACACTGTATATGGTCTGAGCTACGCAACATGTGATTAACTTAACCGTACATTAATAAGCAGAGCATGCATGCAGTTGCAAGATGGTCTTTTGTGGGGGGGGGGGAATTATTTGTAAATGTTGAAGTTGATACTAATACTCATATGTTGGCGTGATTTCAGGCTTCCGCCATTAAGTAGATGAGAACTGCACCCTTCTGGGTTATTATGTGGTCAAGAATCCAACCCCTGAAGATGGGACCAATAGGTCTTCCTGTAACATCAGTAATAAATTACCATTACTTGCTGTGTAACCCTGAAGAGCGCAGTTCTCAAGTTGTCCCGCGGTTTACAGGACTCATTGTGCTCCTAAAGACCCACACAACAGAGTACTGAATTTTGGTGAACTTGGTGTGGGTGTGTGTGTATGTGCGCATGTGTAAGAAAAAGAGGGGGGGGGGGCGAGGTTTGTATATGTAGAAAGAGAGAGAGAATGTATGCAGTTTGCCATGCTCCAACACTTGTAAAGGAAGCAGGCTCCCAAGTTCTAGGTATAGGCATGAAATAGGAATGCCCTGAATTTTTCTGATAGTTTCATTGTGAGGTAACCATTCCTATGCCAGGGACATACAGTTCATATTTTGTGGCATTTATTAGATTACATTATCATAATATGAACAAACATAATTTTATCATTTTATGTACAAAGTTTTAATTACATAAAAAGTATTTGTAGGCCTAATGGTAATTTTTTATGAACAATATATTATCAATATTTTCATTATTTTGCTGCTATAAAGTATATTATAAAAGATAATGAAACTCAGAAATTATGTCACAATAATGCATTACATCCATTCATGTGTGGTGCTAGGCACACTTCAATTTTAGAGCTATGACTAGAACTACTTAAGAAAACTCCACTATTAAAATTTGAAGCCTTCACTCTGACATTGCATCTGGATCATTTTAACCTTCCTGCATAAATTAAGATGCACTTTGGTTCTGTTATGTCACACTGTATTGTACTTCAGAAAAAGTAATATATTTTGTGCAAAAAAGTTGCCTTATCTAACCATACACCTGATGAGTAAAACTGGTTAATTAACTTGAAAGATATGTGTAACTTGCTCTCATATATAGAACTTAAATAGAAGGTGGGTTTTACTTTAATGATTCTCAGTAGGTAGTGTGCAGATTTTTGTACAGTGTTATACTGCATCTGTTTACAGCTCAGATGTTGCATACAATTTGTAAATCAGATCAGTATTGATTGGAGTCTAGACATATTTCTATAATGATATGTCATCATCACATATCTCTTGTGTTCAAGAAGTTACATGTTAATGAAAACAGTCTGTTGTAAATTTAGTCTTCAGATGTTTGAGAATGATTTTCTACAACATTTGAAGTACGGCACTGATGACATTGTAATAGGTTTGTTGAAGATATGTACGAAAGGTGTTTCTCTATAGACAATTTTTGCAGAAATGACTACAAACCATGTTAAAAATGCTGTACATAATGCATCTAGCATTGTGAAATATGGCAAGGCATATATTAACATTATTCATTTAATATAGTAGGCCAAAATATTATTAGCACATTATTTATTTGATTTTGTTGTGGAGCAAACGTATAATTTCTTTGTATTGTCAAGCTATCAGTCATTTGCTTTCAGAGCCAGTGTTCACTGTCTTATATACAGCTGCTAAGTATAACAATTTGTGCTAATTTACAAAGCGTCTGAACGGAGACGCCACTTACACTGCACTGACCCCAAATTCCTTTATTGCCTGCTGTACCAGAAGGATAGTTTGTTTTCAGGTGCATCTTCCCCCACCCCCACCCCCCAGCTTTCACAGAGCAGTTCTTTCATCATACACTATCACCGCTTCATTGTCTACTAAAGAATCAGTGTCTTTATGGAGGTACTGGCTACGAGACTTGCTTAGTGCAATTATGGCAGCTTCATCATTTCTCATACGGTTCTTGCGCTTCTTGCTAAAATTCACCTGAAAATAAGAACATAAATATGAGCATTTCAGGACTTAGTGGAAAGCATGACAAATACTGCATTCAGATCATTATTCTTCTGAAATGCAATGTTCCATCTTTCAAGCGTTCATTGCCTAACATTCTGAGGCTGCATGTGGCCGTACCTCGAAGGGTCAGATGTCCAATGAACATTCTCCATTGAACTTCTGACCCCTGCAGGTGTAGTAACTATACAGTCTAAAAACAATGGACAACAGTCTCTCAGCAATGGAGAACAATCCCAGAAGAACAAAGACCTCAACTGCACCACTTCAACAGTCTGCAAATTTGCAAAGTGCCACATTCACAGATAATCCAACAACACAACTTTCCATTACACAATTCCACACTGTTTCTTTCTTAGTATTATCCACCTGTCTCTGCCTTGCTGTTTTCTCCAACCCTGGACTTGCCTTTATACAACCCGCCCCTCTCCACAATAATATTCCCCTAGCTTAGCCTCCCAACCCTCTCTATCCCTTACCCCATCATTTCCAAAGTGTCTCATAACAACCCCAGCAACTTCTTCTCAGTGACACACGTCTCCCAACATCTCCTTATTACTAATCCTAAAAAGTGACCTGTGGTCCAAGTATGTATGATAGCTTAAAACATGCTGCATCAGAGCAGAGTAAGTAACAAGCATTTTGATACAAATGCAGACACTCATAAACATTCTTCCATATTTCATCAGCGTCATCCTTGGTATGAAATAGACTTCAGAGTCTTGACTTGCTACTGCACCACAAACCTTGAGGTGTATGTGGAATATTACCCAGCCATCGAAGAACCACTAATATTGATGGGACAACTCCTCAAGACGGCATTAGGAACACTTGTTCTCCGTATTTTGCTCATCACTTTTGCCAATTTAGGAACAAAGTCTGCCACTTGATTTTACAGTTTTGTTAAGGTACACATAGCACAAAACAACATGTTTCCCCTGTTCAGAACTATGGAGGAAATGTTATGCACAAAGATGATAAAACATGCCCAGACTGCAAGAATATGAACCAGGTAAACAACACTGACAGCTGTTCAAAAAGTTGTACAGATCTGATCTTAAGTCACACAAGGATGAAGCATTTTGTAATTAAGGTTTATAAACTGTTACTTCATCTGTGACCAGCTGCGTTCAATGAGTGTTGCAAATCATCCTGAAACAAAAAACATGGCAGTTGGGACCAGCACCATAAAAGTGACTGCAAATCATCATAGTCACCTTGGCATACAGCTCTGCAAGATCATCCTCAGTGGACAAGGGACGCGACTTTGATCTGACCCATGCAGGCAGGCTCCTTGTCTTCATCACAGCTGGACCAGGGGGCGCCTCACCCCCTCGGGACCCAGCTTCATCCAGTACTGTCAACAAATATACAACTGTGTCATATTAGCTAAGAGCACAAAACCAAAAGTAACGTGAAATTAAAAACTAATGCCACACATGGTAATAAATGCTTGCAGAAGATTTTAGAAGTAAATAAAACCCCTAATACATTATGTCAGCTATAAGAACAGCATCTTGTAAATGTCACAGTCCATAATACAAAGCTACAAATTCAAGAGACCCACTTAAAGAAAAGATCTGTTTTCTCTTTTTAATTATGACATTAATTATAAAAAAAAATATTAAAATAAAAAAACAACGCACTGGACTGAAGTGATCACTTTCAACTGATAAACGTTTCATTTAGGTTAGGTTTTCTTATAATATTTAGTGCAATATCATACTGTTCTGACTCATCCATGGCACTTGTTAACCCTAGTACAGTGCCACTGTTTGATCACTGCAATTTATGACAGTATAGCAAGGGTGGAGGTAAATCGGAATAGTAACAGAATTTCTGTTGACAGGTGTTCGTGGGCAATAAGTGAGGATGGTGCTATATTGGGGTTTGACTCTGTGTGTGTGTGTGTGTGTGTGTGTGTGTGTGTGTGTGTGAGTGTGTGTGCGCGCGCGTGCGTGCGTGTGCGTGCACACTCATTCCTATAACATCAGCACAACTGTGTCTAATTAGTTCTGACAGGGTAGTATTTGTCATATCACTTCCAGAGAAACATAAAATTAATTTAGTGATTTACTATATGGGCAGAAAGATGGTGAAAATAAATGGCAGTTTTTCAGTCAATATTACAGTGTCATCAGTCAATAGTGCGGTGCAGACCTTTGCTGCAAAATGCATGCCATGTGTAGAGGTCATGTCTGACCACCAATACACTATCAGTGCCTACGGTGCTGGAGATTTGGTTCAGAGAAATTTTTCAGCATGAACTTTCACTAAAAGATGTCTCAAAATTCTGATTTCCAGCCACATATGTAAAGCTTAGCCTACATAAGAACACAAAACTTAAACATATGTTGCTTAAAGTCACAGTGAGAGACTTTCAATAATTTATATTTTGTACCTCCAATTAAGCTTAACAAATTTGAAGAATGCTGTTTGTGATAATGTGTACTACACAATGGAGTAAATCCTTTCCAGTTTCAACACTTGAATATCCAACTGATGCACACAACGTTAAAAAACATAGAGTTATTAAAACATTTTAAAATAAGTAAAACTGCTCCAACATGTTTCGGTTTACAAGGAAACCATCATCAGGGAGCCACAATCAGTACTTAGCTAAAAATTACACACTTGGTTAAAAGTAGATACGTAGAGGCCGT
>Ga0209628_10003627_pt1 | contig 10903 bp, 10 predicted proteins | sample TergutCu122P4_FD_187285 | JGI IMG/M metagenome (GOLD analysis project Ga0209628, IMG submission 187285) | Cubitermes ugandensis P4 segment gut microbial communities from Kakamega Forest, Kenya - Cu122 P4 (SPAdes) (version 2) | ecosystem: Host-associated > Arthropoda: Insects > Digestive system...
CGTCCAGCCGTCATTTAAAAACAGACGCAAGGTGTCGTCTATCCATGTTGTAATATCTGAAAAACTAATCATAACTATCTATCTATACAAGGAATTACATAATCAAGGGAAGCGCCCACCATGATGAAGTCGGCAATTTTTACATTAAGAGAAATCTCTTTTAAGGCACCCACCAAAACAAGAGACGGGGAGCGGAAATGAACACGGTACGGATTTTTTTCTCCGGTGCTGGTAATGTGTACCCCAAATTGACCTCTTGCATTTTCAACTCTTTGCAAATAATCTCCTTCGGGAAGTTTTATTACTGCCTTTGTTTTTTCGGCAAAAGGACCTTCGGGGATATTATCAATAAGTTGTTCTATAATGCGTAACGACTGTTCAATTTCGTCCAAGCGAATGTAGTAACGGTCGTAAGTTTCGCCGCCGGGTCTCAGCACTTCTTCAAAATTCACTTTGTCGTAAGCGGCATAAGGCGCAATTTTGCGAAGGTCGTTGTGCCAGTTTGAAGCGCGGCCTGTGGGTCCGGTGGCGCCCAACGAAATCGCTTTTTCTTGCGATAAATAGGCAATATTCTTCATTCTTCCCACTGCAATAGGATTCTTTGAGTAAAGCAAATGAAGTTCTTTGAGCATTTTGCGCATATAGGGGATAAATTCTTTCACTTTTTTCTGAAAAGTAGGATGAATATCGCAGGCAAGCCCTCCGATAATACTGTGAGCAGGCATGAGGCGTCCACCGGCGGTCTCTTCAAAAATATCCATAATCTTTTCGCGGTCGCGCATACCATAAATGAATGCGGTAATTGCCCCCATATCATTGCACATACTTCCCCAACCCAACAAGTGGGAAGCAATTCGCGTAAGTTCGTCAAAAATAGTTCGCACATATTTGGCGCGCTCGGGAATCTCCATTTGTAGGGCATTTTCACAGAGCAAACATACAGCGTGGCGATTCATCGTTCCGGAAAGATAATCCAACCGTTCTGTTAAATGTAACAATTGAGGATAGGTGTAACTTTCGCACATCTTCTCAACGCCTCGGTGGATATAGCCAAAATTGGGGTCAATTTTCTTAACAATTTCGCCATCCAAAGAAACGCGCAGATGCAAAACGCCGTGCATGGATGGGTGCTGCGGTCCGAAATTGATTACATACTCATCCTCATCAAAGAGTTGGCGGATATGTTGTTCTTCCATGCCCATATTCAGCGTAACGGAAGGAACGCGCTCCATATCTTCAATATCTTCATTATGTCTGGGAACAGGGTTGCGATTCGGGTCGGCGTTATAGTTTTTGCGTAGTGGGTGGCCGTTCCAATCTGCCCTCAAAAAGATACGGCGCATATCGGGATTGTTGATAAACGTAATCCCGAAGAAGTCGAAGATTTCCCGTTCATACACCGGCGCACTCATCCACAAATCGTGAACGGAGAACAAACGTGGTTTTTCCAAATTATCCGTGCTCGTTTTCAGCGTAAGAATCTGTTCCGGATTTTCCGATTGCGATAAATAGTAGATTACCCCGAGTTTGTCGCCGTAATCCATCCCCACCATATCGAACAGGTAATCGTACTTTTCTTCGTTTTTCAGATAGTACGCTGTTTCGTAGAGTTTTTCGGGTGGGACGGTAAGTACCTTGCCGGGTTCACTCTTTGTTTGTATTATATTTTCCATCTTTTCAGTATTTCGTTTTTAATTCAATTTAATTTTTATTACTCTACCAATTTCCACTCCTCGCCATCCGCTGTGGTGTAAGAAACCAAGCCTTTGTTTTTGACAAAAACCACCTTTTTAATGAGTTTATTATTGTCGTTTTCTAAAGTAACAGAATCTTCTATGTATTGGCCCATTTCCTCATATGGAAAACTCTTGTCTGTTGTTATTTGTTTATATATACTCTCATCGTTTGATTTCGAGTATATCTGAAAAATCATAGAGATATTTGAACCATAACTCCGTCCATAAACATGAATATCACATCTTATGTTTAATGAATCAGTATTAGAATTTGCGCTAAACATAGTATATACAAAACATTCACACCTACAGTTCCATTCAAAAGATTCAGCTTTTGAATTCTCTTTGCTCGTAATTGTAAAATATTGGAAATTCTGTTGTGAGTTGACAAATTTCAGTTCTTGTTCTTGAGAGTAAGGGAAGTAGTTTAAATCAGATGGAAATGCTGGACAATGCGTTTTTTTACAACTTACACAAATCACTGATAATAATACAATAATAATGACAGTTAAATTTTTCATAGCAATTAATGTTTGATAATTTTGGTTGAAATTGTTCTCGAATCGCTTTTAAATACTAATAAGTACAATCCTGATGATAAACCTGATAATGAAAAGTTATAATAATAAGTCCCTGTTTCTTGCAGTGCTATTTGCAAAAAGTTTTTTATGTGGCCTCTCCCCATATTATAAAGGTCTATTTGAACAAAGCTATTATTTTCAAGTGTATAAGCTAAAGAAAAATCATCAGTGGTAGGGTTGGGAAAAACACTGAACATGGCAGGGTGAAAAATTTCATCTTTTTCTATAGAAAAATGGGTTATTTCTTCTATTTGAGGTTGTATACTATTGTCAACAATATCATGAATTTCCCCAAAATTATTTTCGGGAGACATCTGGGTTGTATTGTTGCAAGGCATAATTGAAATTCGAACATTTGAGCCTGCTTCCGCTTTAAAGCCGGGTTTTAATATTACCGCATTTCCTGCCATTAAATTTACTGTTGCACCACTTTTTACTATAAAACTGTTATTATTTTGAATAAGATGATCTGCCCAATAGGTAACCTCAGCACCTTCTTTAAAAACTTCGGGATAATTGAAAACAAAATTTTGTTTGCAGCCAATGCCTTTTGTGTCAAATGAAGGATCGCCCAATAAATTATACGCTTTTAAATATCTGTTTTTTCTTTTGTCACTAATTCCTGCAACGTATGTAAAACGTCTTTTCCCCAAATTAATAATTGCAGCTAATTTATCTTGATCTTTCTTAAATGCATCGCCAAATATTTTCTTTTCCATTGCATTATCAGTTTTGTTTTGCGAATTCACGGAACAACCAAAATATGAAACCCCTCCTTTATCTTTTGCTCTAATAAAATATTCTCCTATTGATATGCTGCTTTGATAGGCAAAATTTCCTGTTTTACAAGCAAATACAAAAATACAAGGGAAAACAGTATTAGTTGAATTTTCAAAATAAGCTTCGTCTTTCAAATTAAATGTTACTGCACTTCCATGACCTGCATACAAGTAAAATAATGGATTGTCACTGAGTGCATCTACAAATGCTTCAGATGAAGTTGGTTGGTATAATTTTTGACAGCTATAGCCTAGATATTCAAAACTATAAGGGATAACATAATTATGTCCTTTTTTAAAAGCATTTATCATAAAAGCTCTGTCATCATCCCCCGCCAAAAATTTTGCTTTTTTCTCAAAACGATGCATATTTATCTCCATATATATCGTTTTATTGATAATGTTTTTGAGTGTGGTATCACTATCAACAGAAAAGCGTCCTAAAAAAACATCGGCTAAATTGTCTCCACCTTCTAAAAGCGAATACCCTAAATCAGTTATTGGATTATCAATTACTTTCCCTGACGGATTTCCTTCATAAGCAGGAATTTTGTCCACATCGCCTACCAAAAGGATATAGGTTGGGCGAGTGGCAAGATTAGCATACCTAACTAAAAGATGGGTTTTAATTGAAAGAGGAGTATTGCCAGTAGTATTTGTTGTTACAACGTCCACATCATACCCAATATTTCGTTTATAATTAGCAAAATAAGTTATAGTGTTTTCATATTCGGGTGCTGTAATTATGAGATAACGTTCCGGACTAAGCGTTTTTGAGTCATCCTTATTATAATTTTTAAACAAACTTTTTAGATAATTCTCTTTTACCTCAGTATGGTAATTCGCATATTCTCGCCCTGAAATAGTGTAAGAAATTTCAAAAATGGCATTATTAAGCACCGTTAAACTGTCTTCCGCAGGGTTGTAAATAAAAGGATAAACAGTTAGATTTATGCCTTGTTCTCCAAAAACGATAAACGATTCGTTATATTGAATATGAAAATTGCAAAAACCGCCTGAAGAATTATAATAAGAGAGGTTCTTTGAAAAATTAAATACAGGGTTTTCCTTTTCTATATCTTCTTGAGAGGGCATTATTTTTCTATGAATGCCTATCTTTGCAGTCTCTGTCGAAATTATTCTAATTTCAAAATTCACTGCATTGTATGGTACATGTAAATCAAAAGTTAATTGTGGTAACTCTGGCAATCCCACGCTGTCAACAATTCCAAATTCATCATCAATTTGGATATAATTGAATACTTCATTAATCCCATATTGTACAGCAAGAGTTGTATCAATTATTTCAAACGACGGTAGTTTGAATTGAACAAGTAAAGTATTATTATCATTTAAAACATTTAAAATAGTATCATTTTGGCTTTTTGCCGATAACATTGCTAAACAAAGGAATAATGTTAAAAGAGTGTTCTTCATTATATCGTTGGTTGGTTAGGTAATTTAAAGAAATTTTGCACTTTTATTTTGCGCGAAAGTTGCATCATTCCATACAATGTTGCGTCGGGGCGCGGGGGGCAGCCGGGAACGTAAACATCCACCGGGATAATTTCGTTCACGCCTTTTACCACATGGTAAGAGTCTTTGAACGGACCGCCGCTGATGGCGCAACTTCCAAAAGCCATCACATATTTAGGTTCTCCCATTTGGTCATACAAACGTTTTAACACCGGAGCCATTTTGTGCGTAACGGTACCATAAATGAATATCACATCTGCCTGTCTTGGGCTGCTGCGGAAAACCTCCCACCCAAAGCGGGCAAAATCGGTGCGGGCAGCGCCCACGCACATAAACTCAATAGCACAGCAACTTGTGCCGAACACTAAGGGCCAAACCGAATTAGACCTTCCCCAGTTGATAATATCATTGAGGGTTCCAACCACAATATTGACGCCGTTTGCCCGTAGTTCTTCCACATATTTTTCGAGGTACTCATTGTCGTTGAAATCCTCGTGTTTCATGTTCGGAATTTTGATTTTCTTTACTTCCATTCTAACGCTCCTTTCTTCCAGGCGTAAACAAGCCCAAGGGTTAATACTACTAAAAAGAAACCGGCACAAAACAATCCGTCGGGACCTAACTCTTTCATAATCACAGCCCACGGAAATAACAACACCGTTTCAACATCAAAAACAAGAAACAGGATAGCAAACAAATAGTATCCCACCTTGAATTGAATCCAGGAATTTCCTCTGGTAGGAATTCCACATTCATATACCTGCCCTTTTAAAAAAGTGGTAGAACGTGGCGCCAATAGCCATGCAACGACCAAAGCCGCACTAACCAACACTAAAGCAGTAATGAAAAGCACTAAAAATAAAGCAGAATTGCTCATAAAAATTTTTTCAAAAATTTGTGCGCAAAAATAGATTTTTAATGTTTCAAATTTTTATAAAAAACTAAAAAAAATACAATCCTATTGTTAATATCTTGGATGAAATTGTGCAATAACGCTTCGAATATAATCGGTGTCTAAATGGGTGTAAATTTCTGTTGTTGTGATACTTGTGTGTCCTAACATCTCTTGAACGGCGCGCAGGTCGGCGCCCCCTTCAATTAAATGGGTGGCAAAAGAGTGGCGAAAAGTGTGCGGACTAATACTTTTTTGTATGCCGGCAAGTTTTGCAAACTCTTTTACCAGGATAAAAATCATCTCGCGCGTTAATTTGCTGCCTCTTCGGTTAAGAAACAGAATATCTTCCATCCCTTTTTTAACTTTAATTTTAGAACGAAAACCATCAATATAATGAATGACAGATATTTGCGCAATCTCTCCAATGGGAACAAGACGTTCTTTATTTCCTTTTCCAATAACCTTAATAAAATTATCTCTAAAAAACAATTGGGAAAGTTTCAGGTTTATTAGTTCACTCACCCGCAACCCGCAGCCGTACAATACTTCAATCATTGCCTTATTGCGGTGTCCCTCCTTGCTACTGAGGTCTATGGCAGAAAGAATAGATTCAATTTCTACTATGGTTAAAACATCCGGCAGGATTCTTCCAATTTTTGGGGCTTCTAATAATTCGGTGGGATTCTGTTCTACGAGTTTTTCATATTGTAAAAAACGGTAGAACGCTTTTAAAGAGGAAACGGCGCGTGCCTGCGAGGTGGCTTTTGTGTGTGCTTGATAAAGATGTTGAATAAAATTTTGGAAATCATGCAAAGAGGCGTTTTTTAACGCCTCTTCATCTATTTTTTCATCATTTTGCGAAAGAAAGTAAGCAAAATTTTTAATATCACTTACATAAGCCTCCACTGTTTTTTGGGAAAGCGATTTTTCTAACCGCAGATAGGATTGAAACAGCGGAAGATATAGCATAGATTTAGAAGGAAAATCCTACTTTCACTTCCACTCCGCCAAAAACATCAATTTTTTGACAATTTCCCCACGATTTAAGGAAAAAACCGGAAGTGAATGAGAATGCTTTTACTTTAAATCCTGCAGCAATAGTACCATAGAAACCCAAACCTGCTTCTTGGCTTATTTTAGGGTAGTTAGGGTAGATAACATCACAAATACTAGGGTCATCATTCCAATAACATGGGTCATCAATCCAATAATTATAATATTCTTTCCAAAAATTAACCCTCACTCCAAGTCCAATGTTAATAAGCGGTTTCAGCGCTCTTTTACCCGGAAAATAGTGGCGATAATTCACAAAAATTGGGATGCTTTGTGCACCTTGAATGTAAGAGTAAGGTGAGAAATAACTCTGATTTGGGCGAGTATCTATCTCATAGCCAATACCTATACCAAGCACATCCTGCGTTTTGTTAAAACGGATACCGTTTACAAAAACACCGGTAAATCCAATAGAGTTGCCCCCATAGAAACCATATTCATTAATAAAAGTGTAGGAGATTTTTTTCTCCGGTTCAAGGTTGATTTTAGTTTCTGATTGTCCAAAACTAAAAAAGGGAACTGCCATTAATACGGCAAAAAGAATGATTGATAATTTTTTCATAATTTTTTTTTAAATTAATACATTAACAACGATAAAACAAACTAATTATTTTATTAAAATATTATCCCTAATGATTAATCATAACACACTGATAATTAATAATTAACAGTAAAATAATTATTTCACCAATTTTTTATAACGGATTCGTTTTGGTTCAATGTAACCCAACCGTTTCTTTTTATTTTCTTCGTAATCGGTGTAGTTTCCTTCAAAGTAATACACTTGAGAATCTCCTTCAAAAGCAAGAATATGTGTGCAAACTCTGTCTAAAAACCAGCGGTCGTGGGAGATGATTACGGCACAGCCGGCAAAGTTTTCCAAGCCTTCTTCCAAAGCACGTAGTGTATTGATGTCAATGTCATTAGTAGGTTCGTCCAACAGCAACACATTTGCTTCCGATTTGAGTGTGAGTGCCAAGTGCAAGCGGTTTCGTTCCCCACCCGAAAGTACGCCCGATTTTTTGTTTTGGTCTTGTCCGCCAAAGTTGAAACGGGAGATATAGGCGCGTGAGTTAATGAGACGCCCGCCCATTATCATCTGTTCATTACCTTCAGAAACAACCTCCCATACGGTTTTCTCAGGGTCAATCTCTACGTGCTGTTGGTCAATGTAACCTACTTTCACTGTCTCACCCATTTTAAAATCCCCTTTATCAGGCTTATCAATGCCCATGATTAAACGAAACAACGTAGTTTTTCCGGCACCGTTGGGCCCAATAATTCCCACAATGCCATTAGGGGGAAGTGAGAAATTCAAATCGTCAAACAGCAGTTTTTCACCAAAAGCCTTTGAAACGTTCACGGCATCAATCACATTTGTTCCCAATCGCGGCCCGTTGGGAATATAGATTTGCAGTTTCTCTTCGCGCTCCTTTACATCTTCGTTCAACAGTTTGTCATACGCATTCAAACGAGCTTTTCCCTTCGCCTGCCTTGCTTTTGGGGACATGCGCACCCACTCCAATTCGCGCTCTAACGTCTTCATTCTCTTCGATTCCTGTTTCTCTTCCTGCGCCAAACGTTGAGTTTTTTGTTCTAACCACGAAGAATAATTTCCTTGCCAGGGGATACCTTCGCCCCTGTCTAATTCTAAAATCCATCCGGCAACATTATCTAAGAAGTAGCGGTCGTGAGTAACGGCAATTACGGTGCCTTTGTACTGTTTCAGGTGCATTTCCAACCACTCCACCGATTCAGCATCCAAGTGGTTGGTTGGCTCATCCAACAGCAAAATATCGGGTTCCGAAAGCAGCAGGCGGCACAACGCCACTCGGCGGCGCTCACCCCCCGACAGGTTTTTTACCGGTGTATCAGGGTCAGGGCAGCGTAGAGCATCCATGGCGCGTTCCAGTTTGTTGTCCAATTCCCACGCATCGAACTGGTCAATCAATTCCGTTAATTCCCCCTGACGTTCAATGAGTTTATTCATCTCGTCATCCGTCATTTCCTCCATAAACTTCATATTCACAGCATCGTACTCAGCAAGAATATCCACTACTTTTTGCACACCTTGTTTCACCACATCAATTACAGTGAGGGCGTCGTCCATTTCGGGTTCTTGCGCCAAATAACCCACGGTGTAACCGGGAGAAAACACCACTTCACCCTGAAAAGACTTATCCACACCGGCTATAATCTTTAATAACGAAGATTTCCCCGCGCCGTTTAATCCCAACACGCCAATTTTCGCGCCGTAGTAAAACGAGAGGTAGATGTTTTTTAATACTTGTCTTTGAGGTGGATAGGTTTTACTCACATTCACCATCGAAAAAATAATTTTTTTGTCGTCCATAATTATATTTTTAAGTTCAAAAATTCAAAGATTAACCCCTAACTACTAATCACTAACCACTAATCACTAACCACTAATCACTAACCACTAACCACTAACCACTACACGCTTGCTTCTATGTTCCAAACGAATGCCCTTGCGCCCACATCGTTAAAGCGGATACTGAGTTTTTTTACTGCCTGCAACAATTCCGGCACTCTTTCATCCTCCACCATCACCAGAATGGCGGAGTTCATTTCGGGCCAGGTGTGTGTTCCACGGTGGGGTTCTCCCTTAATGGTGCCGCAACCTTGCACCTCTTCCCAAAATGTAAAACCTCTAATTTCAAGTCTGTCAAGCATATACTCTATACGCTCGGTGTTTGTTTGACTAAATGCGATAAAAACTGCTTTCATATTTTTAATGTGTTAATGTGTTAATGTTTACTCACAGGCAAAATATGCCAGAGGCGGAAAAAAACGTAGTAATTTTCTCCGAGGATAAATAGCAGGGCTAAGAGGAAGAATAGTGCCATATTATTGCTTTTTCTTGGGTAATTTTTTTGTGGATTTTCCCATTGATTTTTCATCGTTTTTTAATTTCCGTTCTACTTTCTTAATATCTTCGGCAGGTGGTAATTGCTCGGGAATAATCCCCCGTTCTAAAAGCATTTTTCTTACCGCCAAATTATTGTCAATATGTTCCTTTTCAATAGGATTAACCCCATGTAAATCTTTTGTTTGTACATTAACAGATGTCATTTCTGTGGCCAAGTCTTTTGCTTTGATACTTATTGTAGGCAAAAAATCAGCAACAGGACGGTTTTCCGGAACGACCAGTTTTCGTTTTAATGTTGCCGTGCTAAGTTTAAAAAGTGCTTGGTCGCCTTTTGAGCGAATAATGGCAAAATTCTTTTCGTTTACTCCTCTTTCGTACAAAATACCTGAGAAAATTTTCTCTGTTTCAGTTAGTTTGGCACGAGCTTTCACCCGCTCATAATCTAAAATGCGTTGTTCAATGATTTCAGCCCTACGGGTTTGCACAGCAAAATAGTTCTGAGCGAAAGCAATTTGTTCCTTTCTACTGTCGCCATTTTGGGCAATAAGGTAGCATGCGTAGCGTGTTAAAAGTATGTCAACTATTTCTTTCTCAGCACCTTTTGGCATTGGTATCGTTTTGCTGACGTCAGCAAAATGATAGGCTATCTTTTCGCCGGCATTATTACATGCCTCTTTTGCTTTTTCAATGGTGTTCTCAAAATTACGCCATTGTGTGTAGCCTAATAATTGCTGTAGTTCTCTTGCGCTCCAGCATTCAATACCTTTAAATTCGCCGGAGGCTTGTTCAAATTGAACAAATAATTTTTTTATTTCTTCTGATTTCATACGATTAGCTTTGATTTTTAGATTGTTATTTAGTTAGAGAATAAGAGTGCAAATATATGTAAAGAAAAGGCGTTTGTCAATGGGGGAAGAGTTTTTTTTATTGGGGTTATCAACATTAAACGCCTACGGCGTTTTGGCGCCAGCAGTTTTTCGTTGTGTTCAATTTTGTTTATTATATTGCTATTTTTCATTGTATTATCTCCCTCCTTCAATTATATTCACTTTCTCCTCCTTCAACCCATACAATTCATACACCAACGCATCAATCTCCCGCTCCAGCACCGATGTATCCGCCGCAGGATTCTCTTTCTTGAGAGAAAGAATTTGTGAAACAAGGGTGATGATGAGTAGTCTTTAATAAAAAATAGTATCATTGTTATTCATTAGGTATTTCAATTTCTAATACCCCAAAATCATTATAAAAGCGAGTGTTGAACACCGAATAGTCATAACCTGTTGCAGCAGTTCCCTTTTTTAAAACAGTACCGTCGTTTCTGATAGGCAATTCCGTTTTTTGATTATCAGTAATTTGATAAGTTGGCAGGTTTATGTTGTCAAATTTTTCAACATCTTTTGTGTTTAGGATATAATAATGGCATATTTTATCATACTTTCCATCAAAAATGGCAATCCAAACATAAAAAACCTCTCTACCCATATTGTATC
>Ga0209628_10003628_pt1 | contig 10903 bp, 8 predicted proteins | sample TergutCu122P4_FD_187285 | JGI IMG/M metagenome (GOLD analysis project Ga0209628, IMG submission 187285) | Cubitermes ugandensis P4 segment gut microbial communities from Kakamega Forest, Kenya - Cu122 P4 (SPAdes) (version 2) | ecosystem: Host-associated > Arthropoda: Insects > Digestive system >...
AAAAATACGCCGTTTTGGGTTTACGGAAGGCGAATTGGAAATAGCAAAGGCAAATTATTTGAAGTCGGCGGAAGTTGCTTACAACAATCGTAACGACAACAGGCACAATCAATACGTGCGGAAATACATCAATCATTTTAGGTATAATTCGCCCATTCCCGATGCGGAAACGGAATGGAGTTTAGACAAAGAAATAATTGCAAAATTAACGCTTAATGACCTAAATACACTTGCTAAACAGTTGGTAAAGACTGATAATCAAATTATTATAATAAATGCACCTGAAAAAACGGGAACGTATCCCAACGAAAAAGAGGTAAAAGCGGTGATTGACAAGGTAAAATCTGCCGAACTCGAAGCATACAAAGACGAGGCGGTAAAAGAGCCGCTTATTCCTGAAAATCTTACGTTCAAAGGCTCCAAAGTGGCAAAAGAAGAGAAAGATAAATTCGGCTCTACGGTTTGGACTTTGCAAAATGGAGTAAAAATTGTGGTCAAACAGACTGATTTTAAGGCTGATGAGTTGTTGGTTTCTATCTATTCGCAAAACGGCTCATCAAATGTTTCTGATGATGACTATTATACTGCTGATTATTTAGGAGTAATTATGTCTCGTTCTGGAGTAGGAAATTTGAATATAATTAATTTGAGAAAACTATTTGCAGGAAAAACAACAGAGATTAGTAATGCAAGTATTTCCGATTATTATACAAATATACTTGCTACTAGTTCGCCAAAAGACATTGAAACCACTATGCAACTGATATATATGTACTTTACGCATCCTCGCTGGAATGAAGATGATTTTAACGTATATATCAACAACACTAAATCGCAGTTGAAAAATTTGGAAATTGACCCGAATTATATTTTTTCCAAAGAAAGAAGAAAAACGATGTACAACGACCATTTTCGTCGTCAAATGGCTTCGGTTGAGAAATTGGACAAAATAAAGTTTGATAGGTTGCCTGCCTTGCACAAACAATTTTTTGGAAATGCTGCCAATTTTACGTTTGTTTTTGTCGGAAATATTGACCCAGCAACCTTGAAACCTATGGTAGAAAAATACATTGGCTCTATACCTGCATCGGCAAACAAAACCCGTTGGAAAGACGATAATATATTGCCTGTGAGCGGATTAAAAGATAATTTCTTTGAAACAAAAATGCAAACTCCCAAAACAAGTATTGCCGTCAATTATACAGGACAAATGAATTATACCCTTGAAAACAAGGTAGTTATAGATGCTTTATCTCAAATTTTACGGATACGTTATACCGAAGTAATTCGCGAGGAAAAAGGCGGAACATACGGTGTAAGAGTTTCTCACGATTTAAACAGAGAACCTAAACAATGGTATAACATAAGCATTTCTTTCGATTCGGACAAAGAAAAAATAGAAAAACTTGGTCTTCTTGAAGATATTGACATCGAATTTGAGAAAATTGCTAAAAATGGACCATCTATCGAAGATTTGAATAAAATTAAAGAATTTTTAGTCAAACAACGAAAAGATGATATAAAGCGTAACGGTGCGTGGTTAAATTATTTACTTTGGTTTCACACTATAAATTACGATGGCACAAGCGATTACGATAAAATAGTAGAAAATCTCAGCGTAGAACAAATTCGCAAAATGGCATCAAAAATTCTTAATGATAAAAATAGAATAAGGGTGATAATGAATAATAAGGAAGAATAAAAAATGAAAAATAAATTTATGGTAGATTACAAAGATTTAGGTTTGGTAAACTCACGTGAGATTTTCAAAAAGGCAATGGCAGGAAAATATGCCGTTCCAGCCTTTAATTTCAATAATTTGGAGCAGTTACAAGCAATTATTATGGCTTGTGTGGAAACAAAATCGCCCGTTATTTTGCAAGTGTCGAGCGGAGCGAGAAAATATGCCAACCAAAATTTGTTGAAAAATTTGGCAAAAGGAGCAGTAGAATACGCCAACGAATTAGGTTGTAACATTCCGATAGTTTTGCATTTAGACCACGGCGATACCTTTGAATTGTGTAAATCGTGTATCGAAACGGGGTTTTCTTCGGTGATGATAGACGGCTCGCATCATAGTTACGAAGATAATATAAAATTGACACGTCAAGTGGTGGAATATGCTCATAATTACGACGTTACGGTAGAGGGCGAGTTGGGCGTTTTGGCTGGAATAGAGGACGAAGTGAGTGCCGAACATCACACTTATACGCGTCCAGAGGAGGTCGAAGATTTTGTTAAACGTACTGGCGTTGATTCTTTGGCAATATCCATTGGAACATCTCACGGAGCATTTAAATTTAAGGTTAAGGCTGGCGAAAGCATACCTCCTTTGCGGTTTGATATTTTGGAAGAGGTGGAAAAACGTATTCCCGGATTTCCGATTGTGTTGCACGGGGCATCTTCTGTTCCGCAAAGTATTGTTGCAGAGATAAATAAGTACGGCGGAAAATTGGAAAATACAGCAGGAATTCCCGAAGACCAGTTGCGTAGAGCGGCAGAATCGGCGGTCTGTAAAATAAATATTGACTCCGATGGACGTTTAGCAATGACGGCAGCAGTTCGTAAAGTTTTGTGGGAAAATCCAACCGAATTTGACCCGCGTAAATATTTAGCACCCGCACGAGATATGCTAAAAGAACTCTATAAACATAAAATAATCAATGTTTTAGGAAGTTTTAATAAAGTATAAAATGTAAAAATATGCCTATAACTAAACACCAACTTTTCGGAGACATAGATTTTAAAGCAATCGCAGAAGACGCTAATTTTAAGGAAGATAGCGTCAGGGAAGTGATTATACTTCCGATATTAAAGCAACTCGGCTACGGCGATGAAAACATTGTCCGCAGCAAAACGCTGCTCCACCCTTTTCTGAAAATCGGCAGCAACAAAAAGCGGGAAATTAAACTTATTCCCGATTATTTGCTGAAAATAGGAGAAAATTATGCTTGTGTGTTAGATGCAAAATCGCCAAAGCAAAAAGTAGTAAATGACGAAAATGTAGAGCAGGTTTATAGTTATGCCGTGCATCCAGAAATTTGCAGTACCTATTTTGCTTTGTGTAACGGCATTGAATTTGCTTGTTATAAAACAACTAATCCGAACAACCCGATTTTATTTTTTAAAATTGCTGAGATTGAAAATTATTGGGAGGCATTAGCCGTGTTGCTTTCGCCAGATTCTTTCCATACGGGGAAAAATATTACGTATCTTGTAAAAACTAACAATAATATAACCATAGACAGAAGCGATGAATGGTATAGAAGCCGCAGACCGCTCGAAGAAATTCCTGTAAGAAAACAGGAAGCAAAACGTCATTTTGGTTGCAACGCATATTTTACCCGTCAAACGTGGAACGTTGTACAAGAATATATTAAAAACTTCAGCAATCCGAACGATTTGATACTTGACCCTTTTGGCGGAAGTGGAATAACGCTTGTAGAAGCCTTAATGACAGAGCGGAGAGCAATACACATTGATATAAATCCGCTTTCTGCTTTTATAACAAAATCATTAATCGCACCTGTTAATGAATCCGAATTGTTTGATACTTTTTTAGCCATAAAAAACGAGTTTGAAAAACTTGTGCCAAAAAATGAGGCTGAAATTCAAAAGGATTTAAAAAAATATAAACTTCCTAAAGGTTTAGACTTGGCATTGCCAAAAAATGCAGATGTTAAAACAGTTAGAGATTTATTTACAGAAAAACAATTAGTAGAATTAGCCTTATTAAAGCGTTTAATCAAAAAAGAAAAAAACGAAAACATTAAAAATTCCTTATTGTTGGCTTTTTATAATACAATAGGGGTAATGAATAAAACTTTTCACGAAATGCCAAAAGGGGGACCTGTAAATTTTGTGATGTATTATCGTTATCGAATTGCTCCGTCCCCTGCGGTAAAAAATACAATACAAGTTTTTGAAAAGAAATTAAAAAGGATTATCAAAGGTAAGGAAGAAATGGTTTATTTTATCAATGAAAATACAATCAATAACGCACAAATTATCAAAGGTACGGCAACTGATTTAAGTTTTCTTAAAAAAGAAAGCGTTGATTATATTTATACCGACCCGCCTTATGGCAAAAAAATTCCGTACCTTGATTTATCGGCAATGTGGAATGCGTGGTTGGATTTAGACGTAACGGAAGAAGATTATAAAATGGAGGCAATAGAAGGCGGGGAACACAATAAAACCAAACAAGAATACAATGATTTAATTGCACAAAGCATCAAAGAGATGTACCGCGTGTTGAAATTTGATAGGTGCCTTTCGTTTGTTTTTGCACACAAAGACCCTGAATTTTGGCATTTGATAATTAACACTGCCGAAAGTTGCGGATTTGAATACATAGGGGCAACAGCACAAAAAAATGGACACGGAAGTTTCAAAAAATGGCAAAATCCATTTACCGTATTATCTGGACAACTGATTATAAATTTCCGTAAAGTCCGCAATCCGCGTGCTATTATGAAGGCTAATCTGGGAATGAATATTAGTGAAATTGTAATGCAAACCATAGAAGGTGCTATCGCCAAAAATGACGGGGCAACCATCGAACAAATAAATGACGAATTGATTATCAAAGGTTTGGAACTTGCTTTTTTGGATTTATTGAAAAAAGAATATTCCGACCTTACGCCTATTTTAATGAATAACTTTGATTACAATAGAACGACTAAATTATTCACAATCAGAGAAGAAGAAAAATTTAAAACGACAATAGATGTAAATATTCGCATAAAATACTATTTGACAACGTACTTGCGAAGACAGGAAATAGACAATAAATACCCAACCTTTGATGAAATAATATTCCATATTATGCCTCTACTCAAAAACGGAGATACTCCCGAAGACCAAACCGTTCTAACCGTTCTCGAATCTATCGCCGACCGCGTGGAAGGCAACCGCTGGCAACTCAAACAAAACGGGCAAGGGAAATTGAATATATAACAAGAGAAATCGTAATTCGTAATTTTTAATTCGTAATTTAAAATGAAACACCACCTTTTCGGAGACATAGATTTTAAAGCAATCACAGAAGATGCTAATTTTAAGGAAGATAGCGTCAGGGAAGTGATTATACTTCCGATATTGAAGCAACTCGGCTACGGCGAAGAAAATATTAAATAAATTCTACGGTATTTTCATATATTTATGGCTTTGTAGAGATATTTTCCATTTCGGATTTTTTAAAATATAGTCTACAATGACGGGGGTAATTTTATCAAATTTACTCCATTCGGGTTGAAGGTAACAGATGCAGTTTGCGTTCACTTTTGAAGCGTTTTGTTCTGCCCAACTAAAATCATCTGATGTTTCAATTATCATTTTCAATTCGTTGGCAATAATGTAAAATTCAGGGAAAATAGCCGTTTTGTTTTTTGGAGAAAAGCAAATCCAATCCCACGCACCGCTCAGATGCTCTGAACCTGATGTTTCTATATGCAAGGATATAGCATATTTTTTGAGACTTTGGCAAAGATAATTTAAATTATATAGGCAAGGTTCGCCGCCTGTAACTACTACGCTATTTGCCTGCGATGCCAATACACGTCCTACAATTTTATCCACTTCGGTTAGCGGGTGTCGATTTTTATCCCAAGACTCTTTCACATCACAAAAATTACAACCAACATCGCAACCTCCAATACGCAAAAAATAAGCCGCTTTACCCGTGTGAAATCCCTCGCCCTGCAATGAATAAAAATCTTCCATTAGCGGAAGCATTTTTCCGTCGTCTAATTGATGCATTTATTTCTATTTAGTATAATATTCGTATATTTTGGACAAGAAAATTTTTCGTACTACCTTAGTTTTTCTATTTTTTTACCTTTCATTGCTGCTTTTACAAACGCTACGAACAAGGGGTGATTTTTTACAACTGTACTTTTGTATTCGGGGTGAAACTGAACACCGACAAACCAGGGATGTGTTTTTAATTCAACAATTTCAACTAAATTTTGGTTAGGATTGATGCCCGCTGCAATAAGTCCAGCATTTTCAAAATCAGTTAAATAATCATTATTAAACTCATAACTATGATGATGACGTTCGCTAATAATTTCCTGATTATACACCGTGTATGCTTTTGAATTTTTGCGTAATGTACAGGGATAGGCACCTAATCGTGTAGTTCCATTCATTCCAAAACTTTTCTTTTGTTCTTCCATCAGACTGATAACGGGGTGCGGCGTATTGGGGTCAATTTCTGTGGAGTGAGCATATTTCCATCCTAAAACATTACGGGCAAATTCAATTACGGCACAGTGCATTCCAAAACCAATGCCAAAAAATGGAATATTATTTTCTCTTGCAAAGGTAATAGTCGCAATTTTCCCTTCTACTCCTCGTTTACCATGACCAGGAGCAACTAATATGCCGTCTAAATGCTGTAATTGTTCTTTCACATTATCTTTGTTAATGTTTGCGGATTGAATTAAATCAAGTTTTACCTTGCATTCATTCGCTACTCCCGCATGCGTAAATGATTCAATAATAGATTTATATACATCATTTAATTCAACATATTTTCCTACCAATCCAATATTAATCGTATGTTTTGGATATTTTAATTTATGTAAAAAATCTTTCCAATAGACTAAATCGGGTTCTTTGTCGCAAGTGATATTCATTTTCCGCAACACCTCTCTATCCAAACCCTCTTCATACATTAGAATAGGAACATCGTAAATAGTCTCTACATCGATGGATTGCAGTACAGATTGTGGTTCTACGTTGCAAAAAAGGGCAATTTTTTTGCGTAAATTTTCATTTATATCGTATTCGGTACGGCATACAATAATGTCGGGCTGAAGTCCTTGTTCGAGCAGTGTTTTAACAGAATGTTGAGTTGGTTTGGTCTTCAATTCTTTTGTAGCCGCCAAATAAGGAACAAGCGTAAGATGTATCACCAGACTTTTGCGTCCTTTTTCCCATCGCAACTGCCTAACAGCCTCAATAAACGGCAGTGACTCAATATCGCCGACCGTTCCGCCAATCTCTGTTATAACAAAGTCAAATTCACTTGTATTTCCTAACGCCTTTATTCTGTTTTGAATCTCATCTGTAATATGCGGAATAACTTGAACTGTCTTTCCAAAATAATCACCGCGACGTTCTTTGTTTATCACTTCCGAATAAATTCGTCCCGTAGTAACGCTATTTTTTTGGGAAGTTGGAATGTTTGTAAATCGTTCGTAATGACCTAAATCTAAATCGGTTTCCGCACCGTCTTCGGTAACGTAACATTCTCCGTGTTCGTACGGATCAAGTGTGCCGGGATCAACGTTAATATAGGGGTCTAACTTTTGATTAGCCACTCGGTATCCTCTTGCAATCAGAAGATTTGCCAAAGACGCAGAAATTATTCCTTTCCCTAACGAAGAAGCAACTCCACCTGTTACGAATATATAATGTGTGTCCATTTCTCTATCTATTTTCTGTAAAAACTACAAAGGTACATTTTTTTTTTTAATTTGATAAATTAAGATCTTTGCAAAATTCAATTAGTTTTTTTTCCTTTGATTTTTTGTTTTCTTTTTTGACTTTTGTCGGTCAAATTTTTATTTTTCGATTGTTTTTTTTTGTAGTTCTTCCTTTTTTAGAAGCATTTTTAATGCTTTTTTGCATCTTTTTTGTTTATTTTTGACAATTAGACATAATTATCCCAGGTGCTCGGTATAAATTGTAGGCAATGGATTCTGTTTTTGTGTGCTTTATGCATTATTCGGTTTTTTACTTTGCGATTTTTTACAGGCAATTGCAGAAACTCCACATTGTCAGGCACTTTAGCTATCTCTTTATCAATCTATTTCCAACCAATTAACGTATTAACTTGTTTAAAAAATGTATTCTTCCTAATACGCCTTTCAACGTAACAATCCACAAAGCCCATTTGATGAGCTTTTATGTGAAACATAATGCAAAGATACAAAAAATAACCATACAAAACACAATTAATTTATTAACAATCAAATGTTTACATCGATAATTGCTTTGCAAAGGTTTCTTTTTATTAAATTTCTCTTTTTCCGTTTTATTACTCTGCCAATTACCGTACCGCTTTTCACGGGTTGCACACAATGAAAATAAACATATACCAACTTGACGAACAACTAAATTTAATACCAAAACTTGCTGGAATAGAACGTGAATAAAACACCTTCCCGCAATGACTGTATGTGCTAAAAGTAGTTAAAAAAAATGTGATGACAAGTACGCATAAGATAACAGTTAGTGGGTGATTAGTGTTATTTGTCAAACTATGATTGTAGCTTCAGCCAACCGCCTCTTTGAGTAATTTTTCTTTATTTATAGCCATTACACCAACTTCTTCGCAGACTAATCCGCCGGCTAAATTGGATATCATTGCAATAACTTCCATATCCATTTTCATTGCTAAACATAACGTTGCTACGCTTATAACGGTATCGCCTGCACCCGAAACATCGGCAATATTCCGTACCTGAGCAGGAAGGTGTACATAATCAAATTTTTCATTTTCAAAACGATATATCACAACACCATCGCCAGATAAGGTTAATAATAGGTGCTTATGCTGCTTTTCTATCATAAATTGCCTAACTGCATTATGTAGAGACGCATCCTGCCAACTGCAATTTTTAAGTTGCAAACCTTCGTTGAGTTCTTTCCAATTCGGCTTAAACAAATCTATTTGATTATACTCTAAAAAATTACGTTTTTTGGGGTCAACGCTAAGCAAAATTGATTTTTCTTTGGCAATAGAAATCACTTTATTAATAATTGCAGGTGTAATAACTCCTTTATCGTAATCTTCAAAAATAATAGCATCGATATGTTGATTATCAATAATAGACTGTAAGGTATTGCAAAAATTTTGTTCGTCGTTTTTCGATAAAGAATGTGTAATTTCGCTGTCTAATCTCAAAAGTTGCATATTATTGCCGATGGCACGATACTTTGTAGTCAATATTCGGTCGCTGCTTTTGATAATGCCTTGGTCAGACAAACCATCTTGGTTCATAATATCCAAAAATAAATCACTTTTTTTATCGTTTCCTATCACGCTGCATAGGATAGGTTTTGCCCCTAACAATTTGATATTCAACGCAACGTTGGCAGCCCCGCCCAGACGAGCATAACGAGCGGTAATATTAACTATCGGCACGGGTGCTTCAGGAGAAATGCGGTTAACATCGCCAACAATATAGTCGTCAAGCATAACATCGCCGATAATCAAAATGGTTAATTTTGAAAAATTATCAAACAATTTTTGTATATTTTCTTTTTGAAGCATCGTTTTTTCAATCTTTAACCGAATTTATTTTACCCGAACCAGAAACAGAAAAATGTGTCTCAGGATTTCCACGATATTGTATATTTCCCGAACCTGATATGCTTGCATCTAAATAATCTTCAACTTGTGTGTTTATTTTACCTGAACCATTCACTCGAAACGTTGCATTATTTATTTTGAACTCGTTTCCTTCAAAACTTCCTGAACCTGAAATATTTATGGCTGTTTTTTTTGCACTTCCAACCAATGTTACATTCCCAGACCCCGAAATACGAACTGAAAAATCATCACATTTTACCATTCCGTTTATATTTCCCGACCCTGAAATACAAACATCAAAATTAGTACACTCAAAATTTCCTTTTATTTTTCCCGAACCGGTGATTTTTGACCTGAATGTTTGCACGTTCATTTTGTCTATAGCCTCAAAATTTCCCGAACCCGATATTGTAATTTTCGATATATGAGGCGAATAAATATCAACAACAAACTTTGTAAACGAATACGAACCATCTTCTACTTCAATACTTAACACATTGCCTTTTGTAGTAATTTCAACATACTCCGCAAGATTTGAATCAACAGTAAGACGTACACGATATTCATCACTCGCATAATAATTTACACTTACCCCTCCTGACATTCGTATCTCTTCAAATGATGATACGTTTTTTTCTGAAGTTATTATATTGCCGTTTCCTTTTATCGTTCTCATATTTACGTTTACAACACAAGACAAACAACAGAATAAAATTCCTATGACAAATACCGCTAAAATAATGTTTTGTTTTTTCATACAATATTTTTTTTAAATTACAAAAAAATAAACGCAGTTTGGGAGTGAATATTGTGTATTGTTTTTGTAAGTGAATGAGTGAATGGTGAATAAGTTTTTTTAGTTAATTTTTTTTTGGGGGGGGTACAATTTTTGTGTTATAGTTTAGTAAAAAATAAATAGCGAAGAGTTTATAGAAACCTTTGCAAGGCAATTATCGATATAAACATTTGATTGTTAATAAATTAATTGTGTTTTGTATGGTTATTTTTTGTATCTTTGCATTATGTTTCACATAAAAGATAATAGGTACGAAAAGAATTTAGTACGAAAAAAAAATTGTCCAAAAACTTTCAAAAACGATACAGTTTGTCGCTCTAAAATTATATCTTTGCAAATTATAAAAATAATTAGTGTAAAATAGTATGCAAAAAATTATTTCAACGGAAGGACTTCCTATTAAATTATGGCTTGATGAGGTGGAAGAAGGTGCTGTAAAACAGGCGGTTAATCTTGCTAATTTGCCGTTTGCTTTTAGTCATATTTGCTTAATGCCCGATATTGATTGGCGATGCTTATGGCGTGGACAAGGAAGTACAACAGTATCTTACCGAAAAAGGTTACCGTTCTGTTATCGTATATTTTTCAGGTGAAAAAGCGAGAAATAATATTGGAAATTGGCAGACAAAGCAAATTCCGAATCCCGAAAATTTGACAGGACGAAGCCGTTACCAACTTAAAGACAAAGCAATGGCTAATGATTGCGATTGCGGAATAATGTTTTGGGACGGAAAAAGTAAAGGTACGAAATTCAATAGTGTACCTTTGTTTTAAAAAAAATG
>Ga0209628_10003629_pt1 | contig 10902 bp, 9 predicted proteins | sample TergutCu122P4_FD_187285 | JGI IMG/M metagenome (GOLD analysis project Ga0209628, IMG submission 187285) | Cubitermes ugandensis P4 segment gut microbial communities from Kakamega Forest, Kenya - Cu122 P4 (SPAdes) (version 2) | ecosystem: Host-associated > Arthropoda: Insects > Digestive system >...
ATCACAATAAAACTAGATAGTGCTGCCATCTAGCGGTTACAGTTTCCCGCACTTAATTCAAAAACGTAGGTGGCAACTTGGATTTGTAACTTACTTACTGACTTACCTACGTATATAAAGGTGACTGAATAATGAAGCGGTTAAGGAAAGAGAATTTGCAGAAATTGTGATAATTTGTATGGACCCCATAAAACTGGATATCCCTAGGAAATCAAACAGGCGTCAGCTATTCAGGGTGGCTTGCAAGCTGTTGACAGTGATCTTGCCAATGGGTTGGAAAATTACATGTACTACAAAGCAAGATTATTCTGAAAAACTGATGAACACTTTTTACATATGCTGAACCCTTTTATTACCAACTGATGCACATAATGTTAAAAAACACAGGGTTATTAAAACATTCTGAAAATTACGCTCCAACATGTTTCGGTTTACACAGAAACCATCTTCAGGGAGCTAAAGTCAGTGCTTGGCTAAAAATTACACATTTGGTTAACAGTATCTGCATAAAAGATGTGCAGGGCGTCGTCAGTGCTATGGCTGCACACTGTGACCTGTAAGGCGTGTGTTTCGTGCACTGTGTGAAGGTATACTGTCACATATACATATGATTCCAAACTTCAAAATTGTTTCATGTTCGTGACATGTGCTGAGAAACTTGACCATTTTGGCAATGGGCACAAAATAGGAAGGCCTAAAATTTAGTAGCAATGTTCACAATCTTCCAGACACTTCATTATGACGGGAGGACAATGCATCTGCAGTAGCAAAGGTATCTGAAAGAGCATTAGTTAGAACAAAAATATATACATGCACTTGGTAAAGTGGGAAGTTACACACAGAGTATATTTTTCATGCATTACTGTGTGGAAGTTCCTGTACTGAAAAATCACAAAAAGTATGGGTATTCATATACATGCCATGAATGCATATAGTGGGAGTGGAGGTATAGCTCCACTCATTCTTAATGGAACTACATAATGAGTGGTTAGCCCCACAGCCCGGCCACTTTATCCCTGAGTAAAGAGCTCCTGGTATGTATTGTATAGAGGTTGCATGGGACCCAGGGCTGGTCTGGATGTTTTAGAGAAGAGAAAAATCTTGTGCCTCTGCCAGGAATCAAGACCCGGATCATCCAGTCCATCGCCTAGTCACTATAAAGGTGACATGCATTCAGAGTGTCTGTTAATAAGTTTTTTGTTATTGGTTATTAATCTCTTGGTGCACATTAACACTTATACTGCATTGCAGGTTGCTGGGTTCAATTTCCTAACATGGCATATGTGTTGGCCAATTATCGCCACTCTTGTACAGCCCTGTTGGGCAGTTTTTCCTCTCCTTTTGTTGTAGGTATTTGCATAAAAAAATTAAATCCTGTAATTTAAATCTGGGGTTTTGATGATGGCAATGGGAATTTAGTTTTAGTGCTGAAGGGTAAAGGTTATGGATGTTTTGATACAATTAGAATTTTGTTTGTAAGCAGAGGTAATTGCAATAGCAGTTCACATAAAGAAGTGGGAATGCCACTACATACCGATCCTTCTCAAGAATAGCTGCGTCTTCATCACTTGTTCTTGTTTCCTTACTCAAATGCTCAATATCTTTCTTTAAACTCCGTGTAACTGCACGCGCATCATGAAGTTCTTTCTTCAGGGTCTCCTGCAGTGTAAAATGAAACATAGTTACAGTAAGTATATTTTAAGTTTCCTCTCAGAGATATGATATAAACAAAGTAACTGTTTCACTTCCATGATTTATTGGTTTTTTGACTCAAAATTTTGGATGTATGTTACATTGAGGTAACATAATTTATACCACAAGCCACTATGAACCCCGAAGCAAACACTGTAAACCAACAGTGGAAGAATTAGAAGCATGGCAGAAGTGTATTAAGAAACAGCATTGGAGCAGGTCTAAAACTCAGAAACAGGAAAATATAACCAAATTTAAATTACACATTTTGACATCTATGTTTAAAGATTAATTTTACATCTAAATTAACTAGTTCCATGCTGTATTTTTTAGGCCCAGTATATCACAATGACAAAGAAAACTGGAGGATATTAACCAATAAAGAAATTTATGCAAGTGTTAAAAAACCTACTATAACAGAGACAATAGGTTAAATAGATTATGTTGGTTTGGGCATGTACAGAGAATGGAAAAAAATAGAATTCCCAAATTTATGAATTTGGGAACAACAAGATTGAGAGGTAGACCAAGAAATAGATGGCAAGATGAAGTGAGAGAGGATAGAAGAATAGTTGGCAGAGAAGGGTGGCAAGAAAATGTACATAACAGAGAGGAATGGTAGAGGCTCCTGAGAATGGCAAGGAATTGTCGCATTCTACACGTGCCAATGGAATGATAATGATGCCAAATTTTTAGTCAAAGAAATGCCATGTTCTTATATTTCCATGATAATGTACATAATTTTCACAGATGAAAACAATACATAGCAGGGGTGCACAAATCCAGGTTGCAATGACAAAGTTTGTATGGTGGCACCTAATATTTGTGGGTTTTCAGTATGCTGCCCTTCTGGTGCCTAGCATTTTGAGGTGACTACAACATTTTTGGAAAATCTGTGCACCCCTGACATAGGGCCTTAATTATTGAAAGATGGCAGGATATGTTTCTTTTTTTGATGCTGTTAAATAAACAAATACATCCAAAACACAGACCAGCAGTTTCTAAGCAAGGTATCTTACACATAACAGGGGAAGGTTAACAGGCCATAATGCTAACACTTCCAAGAGGAAGGCATGAAAGCCTCGAGAAACATTAATTCCTCTTTAGATGCAAACTATTAAAAGTTATGGGCCAATATGCTTCACTGTGATCATGCTGACACTCTTTTGTAGAACAGTAGGTCAGGTTAAGGGTGAAATCCAAAATCCCATAATCGTAAGGTGAAAGTCGTCACCATTCCCACAGTCACTGGTATCATATCATTGAGTCAGATTATTTAATAAAACTGACAAATTAATACTCACCTCAGTCTCCTTTAGCCTTGTACATTCATCATTGAGTACAGAAGAGCGTTCCTGATATTCATGCTTCATCACTTGCAATTTACTGAGCTGTTTCTCCATTTCACTTATATTGCTTTTGAGCTCTGAAAAATGACCAGTAAAGAAAACTTTCTGTTTATTCATTACCATGATATAGCACCATAATTTGCCTGAAGAATGAAGTTAATGTTTTGAAATAAATACTTTGAAAGAATGGCATAAGTCCATGGAAACCTCACTTACTTGAGGGTTAGATACAGATCTGTTTCAAATTAGATGTACATTATGACAAACTTAAGTCAAGATAGTTCAGCTGTTAAAGTGACTAGCCATGGAATGGGTGGTCCTGGCTTAAAATCCTGGTAGGACCAAGGGATTTTTCTCTTCTCTCAAATGTCCAGACTGGGTCTGGGGCCCACCTATCCTCCTGTTAAATGGGCATCAGGACTCTTTCTCAGGGGTAATGCAGCCACGGTGTGATAATGACCACTCACCTCCACTTGGTGCTGAGGTTAAGAATAAGTGGAGCTATACTCTTCGCCCCCTGTATGCCTACACAGTGTGGGCAGGGACAACTTCACTACCTTTGTCACATTACAGCAAAGCTAGTTTCTTCCACCACATATGCAGTCACTTTTAATCATTGTGAAGTGAATTTTGGCAATGTTTTGATCTAGCCTTTCAATAATGTATCTTACAAAGAGGCCGTGGAAAGGAGCGTCATGCCCAGTAGGGGTTATAGCACTTGAGGCTTCTCCTTTCTGCCTACTGTTGCATTCCCCAACACCCCTCCCCTCCCCTCCCTCTCCTAATGTATGTCAGCTAACCTAAAATGCCTTGAACGAGGGAAGGTTATCATATGGTCATCACTACCAGTATTCTACTGAATGGATTGGTGATATGACTGCAGGGAGAAGTGTAACAGCTCAAGTGGAACATGGGGATGACCAGTGTATGGGACTTGTTTCTTTGGCCTCAGTATATTTTAGTAACCCAACACTGAGGACACATATGTGCCTATATGCTGTGTGTGTGTGTGTGTGTGTGCACATCACTTTACTGTATCAGAACACAGTGACTTGAAAGTAAAGGGCCACAAAACAGTTTTGTTAACTTGAAGCTCTAAAATAATTTACAACATGGCTACCACATATACCTTTATGAGAATTTGTGGTTAATTAGGTGTTACACTGTGGTACGTACACTATTCCGATTTATCACCCTTCTAATTTGTCCCGAGTTTTGAGTTGAATTTGCTACAAGCAGTTTTCCTGAATAATATTAAGGATGACAAAAGTAATTACAGTTGCATTATTTTTAACATTCATTACAATTTTAATATTTACTGTCCCTGACTCTGTGTCACACACCTAAAATATATAAATTCTCTTAATCATTTGACATGTAACTTAAATTCACTTCATGCTGACACTATCTGCCTAGTTATAGACTAATTACACTGGTCAACACACAAAATGTATCTGTAACCAAAATGGTTGATTCCTCTTCAAGTCAATGTGCTGAATCCAAATATGGCCTTAGAATTCAATTCTTGGCTCTAGTTGTCATGATACATGAAGTGTGGCTTAATGCGTAAAATAGTTATTTGGGAAGGGATACATGTGTCAGCACTGCGCTCCCAGACAGTGAGTAATGATGCTTGCTGAGTGGTCACACTGGCACAATGCCAGTTAGCGAGGTGGCTGTTGGTGATAGCTTGTGGAACAGAAATAGGCTGACATTAAACTTGTACAGAAAGAAGAAGTTTGTGAGACTACTTGTAAGTTTGCTTGTTTTAAGCTTGTTATTTCTTTAAAGTGAGTTACATTTCCTATACTATGCCACGAAACTGTGTAAATAGCCCAGACAATTTTGCTATATTTGCGGAGAAGTTAATTTTTCAACACAAAAACTTCCACTAACACCGATGGTGAAAAAAGTTATGAATGTTATTTCGGTTGCAAAGTCAGAGACCAAGACAAAAAATGGGCTCCTCATGTAGTTGTATCTCTTGTGCTACAATTCTACGTGAATGGCTAGAAAACAACGGGCGTTCAATGCCTTTTGCCCTTCCCATGATATGAAGGGAACAAACCGACCATTTGACAGATTGCTATTTTCGTATAGTTCCGCCACTTCGGCACGGAATTAAAAAAAAAAAAAAAAAAAAAAAAAGGACTGTCAATTATCCTAATATTTTGTCTGCTATTCGACTGGTACCTCACACTGAAGACCTCCCTGTTCCAGTACCACCGCAGCAGTATATTTTAGATTCAGATGATGAGCATACCAAAAACCGAGAGAAGACAACCCAACCTTCAACATCAACGGATGCTGATTTTACTGCTGATCTTCAATTTGACGAATTCCATCGAATTACACAAGAGGAATTAAATGATCTAATTAGGGATCTTGACTTACCTAAAAGTAAGGCTGAACTGTTAGTTCAAGACTGCAACAATGGAACCTTCTGAAAGAAAATGTCAGAATTTCTGTGTATTGTAAAATGGCACGAAGATCTAGTTCAGTTCTTTAAAATGGAAAGGGGCCTTGTTGCTTGTACTGACATTGATGGCCTGATGCAGACATTCAATATTAATCACAGTCATCTGGACTGGCGACTCTTTATAGACTTGTCTAAGTTGAGTCTCAAAGCATTTCTCCTTCACAATGGCAATACCCTACCTTCTATTCCTGTTGGTCATTCATAATAAGGAGTCATATGAGAACATGAAGATTCTGATGGAAGCCATTAATTACGATAAATTCAAATGGCAAATCTGTGGTGACCTAAAAGTGATTGCCTTACTACTTGGACTACAACAAAGATTCACAAAATATTGCTGCTTCATTTGTGAATGGGACAGCAGAGCTCAGTCTCTTCATTACTCAAGAAAGGAGTGGCCTGCCAGAAAATCCCTGGAACCAGGAATCATGAATGTGGAAAATCAACCACTAGTGGAACCGAGTAAAATTTTGTTGCCATCCATGCATTTAAAGCTTGGTCTGATGAAAAGTTTTGTAAAGGCCATGACCCAAGAATAAGCTGCCTTTACTTACTTACGAGAAAAGTTCCCCAGACTAAGTGAGGCAAAATTGAAAGAAGCTATTTTCATTGGTCCACAAATATGAGACCTTATCAAGGACAAATACTTTGACAAGCTCCTTCAAGGCGACAAAAAGACGGCTTGGGACAGTTTTAAATTTGTAGTAAAAGGATTTTTGGGAAACATACGGGCTGAAAACTATGAGGAGCTTGTAAACAACCTTTTGCAGAGCTACCAGAAATTAGGCTGCAACATGTCACTAAAAATACACTTCCTTCACTCGCATTTGGATTTTTTCCCAGAGAATTGTGGTGCAGTGAGTGATGAACACGGAGAATGTTTCCATCAAGACATTTCTTCAGTGAAGAAGAGATATCAAGGGAAATGGAACTGTGCTATGCTCGCCAACTACTGCTGGACTTTGGCAAGGGATGCCCCTACCATGGAATATAAGTGACAGGCAAAACGGGGGGGATACATGATTTTGTTTGTGTTTTATAATGAACTTACATGAAAAAGACTGTGCAGATGTTCAATTTACATTGTAACTATTATCCCTAAACAGAATAAGTCTACTAAACACATCCTTTTCCGCTGAATAGTATTTAGTTTTTTATTTAATCCACCGTTCCGTATAATATTTCAACCTCTTTCGTAATATATCATAGTGGTATAGCATAATTTTAAAACTAGAGCCAAGTAATTTTTTGTCCCTTTTCTAACTTTATAGATGCAAACAAATAAATTAATAACATATTCATCACAGATACAAAACATTTTCTGAAATTTGTTCAGTGTTATTGTAAATAATATTTATATATTTTAATATTACAACAGACATTCAGTTTTACTGTTCTCATACATTACGCATGGTAGGGAACCAACATATATGTTGCATTATCCACAACTGAATTACACCAAAAATGAATGTAGCCATATCAGATTCGTGCTTGCAAGGTTTGAGGTTCTTGCAGAAGTGTTGCTGACGATGCACATCTTGTGTGATGTGACAGTGTTTTATTCAGTGAGTAGTTTGTTACATTTCAAAGGGTTGGAAACTATTTGCACTAGGACACACATACACATCAAAGAAAACATGCATCTTCAAATTCTTTGGTTATCCTATTCAATAAAACCTTATTTTCATATTGAATACACAAGATATCATAACCATAACTGCATACTTTTTAGGGAAATCCATTGGGAGTTGTAATAAATCCACTTTTCAAAAGCAACATGTTTATATCTTAAAAACAAATGGACGTCTAAAACATTTCACACAATTCTGTAACCTGTCACTCATGCAGTGTGTGGATATAGCTACAACCTGTTATCAGACATGTGCAGCATAGCAAAGTTAAAACAATATTTAATTTTTGTTTAACCCAAAAGAAATAGGTCTGCTCATGCTGTACATACTTTTGTGTTCGTCTTTGAAATACATTCTGTAGCAAATTACGTCACATTTTAACGTTAATTCAATCGTCAAACACTACATGGGAAAATTGATAATATGCTATAACCTTTCAATTCATTTCCTCTCAATTCTTGAATGGCCAGCACCTTATCACTTGTACGACTAAGAACCGTAATGTCGACGTCCTCTTCTTGCTCTTGTACTGTCAAATCTTCGATCTTTTTCACAAGATCAAAAATGTCCACTGGCATTCCTTCACCTACCTCACGTACTTTACCTCCCATTTCTTTATTTAATAAGTAACTGATTTCAGTTAAAAGACAAAAACACCTAACGTTACGTGTTTGAGTGATTTTATTCTGAAAATTGTACACTTCTCCGCCTATCAACGCCGCTTTGTTACACAATTCTCTGAACGTGTCTCCTTTTTTTTTTTTTTTTTTCCGAATTTTTACCCGCTCTGCAGTGTCACCAATAGGACAAAAACGAATAAACGTAGAATGTGTGCATTTGTTGGCTTAAATTATAGTAATTGAATTGTAATGCACGGAATGGAAACTGTAAAATACTTGAAATACTTATGTATAGTCGTGGGTGACCAATATAAAAAACAAAATTCCAGCATATGCAAGTCTTCTAGAATGTTGGAATGTTACTCCGCGTCGTCTGGACCAACGGTTCAAAGCACAGATCATCTAGTCTATCAAAGGTTCGTGGTGCCTTTCTTGAAAATATGATTCCACCGCAACACCACTCTTATCCGTAGCTGGGTACTCTACGTAGTTGGTTCGCTTGTTGTTTACGGTCTCCGTAGACAGTAATAATTTCATATGCGGAACGGAAGATTGTGTAATCCGTGGAGTGAAGCACTTTGTTTACGTCAGGGAGTTTGAAAATGCCCGGATTGTGTTGTTCAAAAAAGCGAGCACGTGGACGTATGACCACGAAATTTGTGTAGGGCGTGTGCGTCGGAAGAAAGTTAATTCGACGTTTGAGGTTATGACAGCAGTGTCTGTCGTACTAAACTGACAAAACGAGCAAAACAGAAACTCTGCGTATTGCAACAATTATGCAACCTTTATGACACATTTTTGCAAATTTGAAGTTTTCTGCAAATCTCCCAAGCCCCGTCACCGGTCGGCAAAGATCAAAAGGAGTCTGTCCTGTTTCGAGTTTCATGAACTGGAGACTGGTGTCAGCGTTGATTAGTGTCTCACACACTTGTGTTATTATTAGCGACATTGACTGTGTTGAATCTTTACTTACTTTTTTATTCATTCAATCCAAGTACATGGGGCCATAGCCCAAAGGATATAGAACATGTCAAAATTCATGTAATATATATAAGGCAAAATATATACAGTGCGTGAAGAAGAAAAACAATCAAAATTTTACATAACGAAAATAATACATGCCAATTTTAAGACAGAAAATACATACAAGATCAATACTGATACATACCAGCCTAAGTTATAAGGTTCATATGGTGATCAAATGAGATAAAGTTGGAAATGATGAGAGACTGTGACATAAAGTAGCAGTCTAGATATATAAAATATATGTTGACTCTAATAATTATATGTATATTGTCATTTCAGCATTTGGTTAAAATAAGACAATGTCAATAAAAACTATGATTTAAAAATTTTAAGTTCTATTGTAATTATAAAATTCATTTAACCTGTAGAATGAGTGGAAATGTAAGAATTCTTTCAAGGCTTGTTAGAATTGTTTCTTAGTCTGGAGAAGGTTCTTCACATAGGAGGGCAGATTATTGAAGGCCTTAATTCCAGAATAATATGGTCTCCTCTGGAACACTGTCAATTTTGAGAGTGGTGGATGCAAATTCAATTTATTTTTAGTGTTAAAACTATGAATTTCAGAGTTTGATCTGAAGAAATTCCATTATCAGCCAAAAAAAGTGGAAGTGATAACAAATATTGGGATTGTCATGGCAATATTTTCAATCTTTTAAAGTATTCTCTACAGGAATCTCTATTTCTTATCCCCACGATATAATCCTTTTTTGCATTTTGAAAATAACATTGCTGTAATGGGTATTGCCCCAAAGTATTATTCCGTAGGTCAATATTGAGTGAAAAAATGAATATTATATCAATTTTAAGGATTCCAAAGACAGGAAGGATTGTACTACTACACATATAGGCTGCATGTGTTGTGATATGAATTCCTAATTGCAAGGAATCTCATTGTTGATGCCAAATGTCACATCACACTGATAGCATTTCTAAGTTTGTATTTTTCTTGTTAACTGCTAGACCAACAAGACATACCAGATTATCGAAATCTTCGCTTGGCAATCTAAAAAAAATCTTGAATCTCGATCACAGTTCTTCACCCAATCTGACATCATTCCGCAAGTCCACCTATAGTTCATCACTGTGACATAAGCTCAATGTTGGCCTAACCCAAAAATGCCTCTTGTTTTTCTGTTGATATCTGTAATGCAAGGAACATAAAGGCTGACACAGCCATGCATATGCCCTTATCTTTTTCATTCTCCATGTAGTGCCACGTGATGTATTCACTTAATTGCAGGTGTACACTGAATGTGGACAGGACAAAACAAAACTGGAATATTTAGAAAATGTTTACATTTTGTTAGATGGGTGTGGACAGTAGTTTCACTTTTGTATGTCCACTTTTTTTGTTTAGTGTGGACCCGGCATTATATCATAAAGATGGAGACGGCGTGTTGTTCTCAAACTATGTGAAACTGCAACCCACAAGTAATCATTTGAATTACATTCATACATAGCTGCCCATAAGGGCTTGGGAGCTTTCCAGGGAATATGAGCCATGGAATGTTAACCAACAAAATACACTTTTTAAATTAATGTTTCAATTAAATTTTTGTCTTCTACATGTTTCGAACATCTTATGTTCATCATCAGGAAGTCCATATTGTAAATGCAGTTCTATATGGTAGGTTTTTCATGCCTTTATGCAAGCAGTCTAGCAGGTTGAAGGATGTGCTGGATACTTGAGCACATCCTTCAACCTGCCACTTTACCTGTAGGGAAAGTACCCCCATTGTTCATTGCATAGGAGATTGGGTGGACAACATAGATGCTCTGGAGGCTGTGAAGAAGACATAAATCTGCACCTGCCGGTAGTCAAACTCTGCTTTGTAGTCCACTTTATACACATGATGGGAGATTCAATATTGTGTTGATGTTTGTTAAGCTGCAAATGGCGCCACTATTGCAACAGAGATGATAAAAAGACACACAAAAAAATGACCTGGCCGATCATGATATTGAAAATTTGGATTCTTATGTCTAATATAGTGCTATGTGTGAATTTTTTGTTTTGACTCCTTTTTTCCAGACACCCAGTTGATAATACAGATATTGTATGTTTTGCTAACTTCTGTACTCTTAGGGGAGAGGAGTTCACAAAG
>Ga0209628_10003630_pt1 | contig 10902 bp, 15 predicted proteins | sample TergutCu122P4_FD_187285 | JGI IMG/M metagenome (GOLD analysis project Ga0209628, IMG submission 187285) | Cubitermes ugandensis P4 segment gut microbial communities from Kakamega Forest, Kenya - Cu122 P4 (SPAdes) (version 2) | ecosystem: Host-associated > Arthropoda: Insects > Digestive system...
CCAAGGCACAACTCCACAAATCTTGAAGCTGAAATTCCCTGTACATACATCGGGTACGTAACAGAAACGTAAGTAAAATAAATTGAAAATTATAAAATTTTATATCAACTTCCTGCATGTAGGCACTAAACACTTCTACTTAATTTTTTGCACTGAAATATTTGATTTATTCGCAAAAAAATCAGGTTATTTCATTATTTCATCACCTTCGGTTCACAAGATATAAACGCTTATTGTCAAACACGTGCAACGATATAAAGGGAAACTCAGTACGGTGAACGGGAACACCGAATTACAGCCGCGTAAGATAAAGGTTAAACATCAAAGAAGTGCTACAGAAGCCTTCAAAATGTTGAATGTGGCTTTAGGAAAGAGACAATGGGAACAATAAGATTTTTAGTAGTTTCCATGTTCAAAAGAGGCATGGCCACTGATGAGATGACATATAATCAGGATGTTAAGTCAACCAACAAAATGGCTGAAAATGTGAAATGTGGATTGTGTGAAGGAACTTGGCCATGACAGCAGAAGAATTACTACCCGTGCAATTGCTAATATGTTAAGAATATTATTAGAGTCACAGGAGATGGAGTATCATGTGAACATGTGCCAGGACCTGCAAGAAGGGCTTGAAGGAGACACAGAATTCTTTTCACAGACAGGCACAGGTGATGTGACTTGGACTGAGAGGTATGACCCACAAATCAAGCAAGAGTCACCTCTGTAAATTGTCTACAAGCCCCAAGAAGCAAGACAAGTGCACTAGTTTCAAAAGCTGCACATTGCAAAATGCTTGGAACAGTGACAAGATTGCTAGGCTCACTGTATAAAGTCCCAAGGCAACTACTTTGATTTGGAGATAAGTGCTGTTGTCATGGAGAAACAATTTAAGTCCAAAAACTACTTGATCAGACTGCATTTTCATCTCTACCTCGGTCAACCCAGATTCCTAATCAGTTTTTCCCTGTGGCAAAGTGGCCAAAATGTGAAGCTCACAACTTCTATCTGTGCCAGGATAGGAATACATGGGGCTACATCTCCAATTTATCATAGATCTTCATGGTGTGATGCTTCACTAAGAATACTGACAAGTTTATCCTACATTATCCATTTACATCTAGATCTTAATGGTCACTTCCTTTGAGGTTTTCCAATAAAGATGTTGTGCAAGTATCTGTTTCTCCAAGCATGCCATTATTAATGGACGTCACATCCTTTAACTTAGGTCTGAGTTTCATCTGCTTGTTTTATTGAACTGAACTGAACATATTACAGTAAAACCAGAACTCACTTCTGCTGGCTTTCAGACGACTGTCCAGAACGATTTTCTCTCGCTCCAGTCTGGTGGTGAGGTCCCTAAGGCTTCTGATGGTTGAGTTTAAGCTATCAACTTCTGCAGTTTTTTCCTTCAGTTTCTGTTTCAGTTTCTCAACTGTCTGCTGCCATCGCTTCCGTTCATCCCACCTTACTACTTCCTCTGCAGACTGAAATTGCCACAACAGCATGCTAAAGCAGTTCAATGTTCAACTGAATTTATAATGTATAGAGTGTCCACAATAAATAAAGAATTCCTGTATATACACAAAACTAAGGTGAAGTGTTTTAAGTTATTAGGAAGAAGGGCAAAAGAATAGTATGGGTAAATCTTAAAAGTGAAGGAAGATGGGAGTCCTCAAGAAAGAAAGTAATTTTAACATAGTGTAAGGTATGAATCTGGCATATGTCTGGAAATGAATGAGTCAGATGTATTGTGTGGAAATGAAGGATTTTAATAATTGAAACATTATGGAGCTGGCAGCCATATTTTAAGTTGGGTAATTATTTTGGCACTGGAAAATGTAATACATGATTAATTGGGTTGTGAGAGAGTACCATATCTATATTGCAACACTTTATTACCAGCTGAACTACTTTCATAATGCAACATCTCACCAGCCAGACTGTGAATGTGCACCACTTTAATAACATAACACTTTACCAGCTGGACTATGAGTATGCACCACTTATACAAGTATATATGTATGTGCCATTGCAACTGTGCAGCACTCTAGCAGTTGGACTGACTGTGTGTCATCACAATAATGCAACAATGGAACATACTTTGAGTCTGCGTGCTTCACTTTCAGACTGTTCCTTGTGCTTCTGTGTGACCTCCTGCAGCTGGTCTTCTAGTTGCTTCACCTTCTTCTGTAGAACCTCTTCCCGAATCTTGGCGTTCCTCTCTATTGATGCTTCCCTGTTGGATGACTTCCTCACTCTGCATAACAAATATACTAATATTACTAGTTTGGTTTCAACAGTTACTGTATGAATGTCAGTGACTAAAAAACAGAAGCATCCAATCAACAACAAGTTCCAGGAAGAAGACAAGTATAAAATTCAGTATTTGTTCCAACCTTCTTTCATATGAGTTTTCAATATTTGAAAGATGTTGGACATAACTTCAAAGGTTTCAGTATTTCCCACGTTTCTGTTCTTTAACATAAGGAAATAAATTTCATACAGAATTTTTAGGTATTTTTACAACCTGCAATTACAGATTTCACATGCTGATCTACAATGGATGAAATAACAACAAATGGAAACAAGGTCTGTAAATTCTGGAAATTTCTATTATTATGGAGTTGACTGTTATCATGTCTACTTCTGAATGCGGGATTTTCTAGAAGTTTCCATTTTACACAGGATAACAATTCTTTACTGTTTTGACAGCATTAGTAATATCCACTGGCTATACCACAGTGCCACAAGCTTTTGTTTTCAAGGTTCCTGTTACATCTGCTCACCTTCAATGGTGATCTGTACATCACTCAATGGCAGACAAAAGAACTATTGTTTATTATACCTCATACATAAAAATTTTGCCTCTTACCTTAGAAATGTACGTGGCTAATGCTTTTGTTTTGAAATTGAATTTAGACCACATTTCACCTACGAGCAATCTTCATGTTATCCTCCTGCCTATGCCTAAGATATAACAAAGTATAAGAACAACATAAGGTGTGTCCATAAGTTGTGTTACTGCACTGTTTGTCAGTGGACTGGTTATGTCCACAGTAACATTTGTATCTGTAATAAATGAACATTAAAAACATGAAGTGTGCCATATCATAAATGGAAACAGGCTTCCACATTGATATCACAGCTACACTGTACCTGTCAGTGAGTTGATCTCGTAACTTGTCGGCTTCATCTTTGGACATCTTCAGCTGTTTCCGGAGATTATTGATCTCAGTCTGCAATGCTTTGCTATCAGTTGCAATGTATGACTGGCTTGTGGTGCTGCCAGTTGGAGTGTTTACCAACTCTTGAATCTGTTTCTGAAACAAGGAATTGATTTGTTGTAGCCTACTTCATACACTTTTCTCAAACACAAGATTTAGTTGCTTAGTGGACTAGTAAGAATATAAATGCAACTGGATGCAACACCTTTAAACAACAACAAAAACTAGCTAAATGAGAAGACTACAAAATAACAGGCGAGACATTGCACCCAGACAGGTTGTGGCATGTCTTTTGAAGCTGACAACAGTTACAGTAAAACCCTGATTTGATGATCCTGCATTTTGAGTTTATCAAACTTCTACGCACTTTTAGCATGGCTCCGGCCAAATGCCCATAAGAAAAATGTTTCCCAGATTTTATGCCATTTTTAGGTGGTCCCCACATAAACATAAATTTGGTGTTTTACAGTACTGGTTTTGTAAACAAAATATTGAGTGGGAGTACCAGCAGCTCAGTCACTAAAATAATTGGCTATCAGATGTTTGACTAGGGTTCAATTTTTGGATGGAGAAAGTATTATTTCTTCACCATCAAGTCCAGACCCACCTTCCTTCCTGATTACACTGAGGCCTCAGTTAGACGTAGCAACTGTTACAACATGATTATCATTAACGCTTTCACTGCCAGCTATTTAAATACCCACCGGCATAAAAATGCCAGCCATTTAAAGGGTCCACAGCACCTTCTTTCATGATTTCAGTAAGAAAATAATTACATGAAAACTATATGAGATAAAGACTTGAAATTTAGAACATACCTTCAGTAATATTTCAGCATGTGATATCGTGTGTAGCAACCTTCTAGATGCAGAGGAACACCACACTGAGCACAGAGAAATCTAGTTTCTTTCTTGATATTATTTTGCACACACACTCGACATTTTCGTATTGGTGTTTTATAATTTTTTGTGGGTGGAATATGGACCAGTTGGTGATTCTTTAGTTTTCTATCAAGCCTGTCAGGGGGTCATTTTTTGGGGCACGTTTTGGTGGAGTAGGTGTAGGTGTTCTACTCAAGCCTTGCGACTTGTCAGATGATGCTGACGGTGATGATACAGCATCTGATGTGTGTATCAGATTTTCTGCAATATCTGACATGAAATCTAGGAATGATTTGCGGGAATTAAGATTATTCTTTGAAAAGCTAACATAACTGTTGAAAAAGCAACATTGGAGAAGACAGAAAAATACTTTCTGAGGCCACTTGACAGTTTTATGAATGAATGGGTAGTAAGCCAGATACTGGTCAGCTGTATCAACACCGTGCATATAAGTGTTGTAATCTAAGATGCATTTAGGTTCCATGTTGCACTGAGAAGTATAAACTATCACACATACATGACTTCACGCATGAAAGATTCTTTATAGACTGCAGCCAGAGACAACCCACTCTCCCTCTGAGCATAAGGATAAACACGGGTTCATTATATCGCAATGTAAGCATAATAAAGTATAACAGAGGTAACGATAATGTCAGCGCAGCTGCTGTATAAGTTTCCCGTCTATAATGACAGGTCAAGTAGCTGACATAAGAAGAAAGAGCGCCGTTGAAAAATCAGATTGACTAATGTCAACGCTGGCAATTTTAAGCATGAATTATTAAATCGACTAATGTCGACAATGGCAGTGAAAGTGTTAAGGGCACTGATGTGAACAGAATGGTTATGTGAAGGGGGGGAAATATAGGAATTCACACTGAAGCACGACACATAATAACCCGAGACTAACACTTGTGATTAAGGACAAGAGGATGTAACAATTAAAGGTAAACATACAATTTGTGACAAAGCAAGCAGACCTGCAGATCAGCAATGGTTTGTGATAGCAACTGTTCTTTGGCCTCCAAGTCCTGCACCTGGGACTTTAGCATAGTGATCAAGTTCTGTGTGGTAGCTGATGGTCCACGGCGGGCTGCTTCCACTTGTTGCTTCAGCTGTTCCTGCACCACAGCCAAATCTTGCTTAGCAGTTTCCAATTCCAGGCGATAATGCTGCGACTCCTCCTTGTATGCCTGCAACTCTGTACTATGCTGCTGCTCCAGTCTGCAAACATTTAACTGTTGTAACATCAGATGCTATGTTAAATGTAACAATCTGTTTATCAAAGAACCCAGCAAAGACATGAACTGAACTCCAGTAATCTAAATATGATAGTGGCATTTCCTCCATAATGTATTTGTGACAATCACACAGCAATGGTTCAGTTGTCTAGAAGTTTATTGTTTACTGGGCTGTCTTGCTTCCTTACATGAATTTGTACCCACTGTAACACCACGTTTTAGAATTCAGTACTTGTAATTTCTCCATATCAGGCGCAATGGCTCAATTATTGTGCAAAGAGAAAGCATCATGCAAAAGTCTGGTTGGTAACAGAGTAGAAAAGACATTACACACTAATATAAAGAAACTTGTTTAGCCATGTAAAAAGCTAATGGATTAAGGTTAGTGAGAATGGCATTGTAATTAAAATGTAAAGGAAAAAGGCTGAAGGGTTGACTAGATGGTTCAGCCACGTAGTGGAGGTTATCAGGTAGAGAGGAAAGAGCTGCAAAGAAACTGTAAATAAAAGACTGTGTAAACACAAAGTGACTGGCACCTTTATCACTGGTCCACATACTGGTAAATGAGAGGGGACACAATGAATAACTTAAACAATACTCACTGTTGGCACCATGTATTTTCATATAACCAGAAATTATTAAATGACATCAAAGTAAATGTTTATTACCTGTTACAAAATCAAGAAAATCAGCATTTCTCACAGATGTCATGTTGACTAATTTATATAAGAATCTTCTTATCACAACTTTAATGCAAGAAAAGAGAGAAGCCTATGACCCCAGCCCCTCTAATGGTAGTTAGTGTCAATCCTGCTACACCTGACATTCAAGGTACCAGCACACAAGGTGCTGAGACAAATATTCAGACTAATGAGGTAAAGTAGAATGGAATGAATAAAACTACAGAAGGAGAGCTTCATGATTACTACTGTCCATCTAACTTTTTAAGGGTGGATTTAAGTTAACAGAAAAGTACAATGGCAGATTAAAGCTGTTTTCTTTGCAAACATTACTAACATGAACCATTCACAAAGACTTGCCTCTCACGAAGATCCCCCATATTTTTCAGGCGGTCCTCTGCCAAGATGCGCCAACGGTCAGCCTCTTGTCGACAAGAGTGCAACTGATTGCTTATGTTGCTCATTCTGGTATTCAGTTCTGCCACCTCATCCTCCAAACCCTGTATCTGGCAGACATACTGATTGACTATGGACTGAACAGGCTTGTTGCTTGCAGAAGGATGATGTAGTTTGGACCTGATCCTGAAAGCAATTAAGAAGTTGGCACACAAAAGTGTGTATAGTTCATATTTTGTGCGCCAATCACAGATTCACATAACACATGTGTGCATGATGTCATGTTCATTTTATATAGAAGAGCTATAATGTTATGATATGTTCAATATTCCATGCATTAATTATATGCAAAACACGTATTAAACATCAAAAAATGCAATATAATTTTATTGACACAGTCAGCAACAGATATTGGCCACTCATGTGGTCATCTTCAGGGTGATTTCTTTGAGAAAAAGAATACAATTGTAATTAAAATGTGTCTGATACACTCCACAGTATTAAAAAATATATGATTTCTAGTTAAAATTCACTGTTGAGTAATAAAATAAAATATGGATGGCTATTAAAATATCAGAAGTTAAAATTATTTGGAATGTGTGGGTGATGCTTATAGCAGATACATGTGGTGAATTATAATACACAGTGTTATCATGTAACAGTCTATATTATAATACACCATATGTAATGTAATGTAAATGGTATAGTTATGACACAAGTTTCTTTGCAGAGGAAAAATAATTTGTAAAACACCTGTCAAAGCATACCTGTGTTGAAATGGGCTTAATGAAGTGTACATTTGATATGACACATAAGGGGATGTAAACAATTGCATGCAAAAGACCTATTCTTCACCTTGGATATGGCTGTTTTCCTTGTCAACATTGCAGTACATGGTAGTTAAACCTCTACCATTAAAATTAAGAAATTAAAGTTAATGCTTAAATGCTTAGAAAGGAAAAGACTGGAAACAAAATATGATTTGCATCCACAAGCTGCACCTCAGTACTTGCACATCACTGTAACTGCCACGATATTGTACACACTAGAAAAAAGATTGCCAAGTTACATTTTTATATTTACTAAATTATGTTTATTCTTCCAGGTACGAACATTTGTATTACTCTCTTTTAACCATGGCACCTTGGTACATACACAGTATTAAGACAGCAATGCCAAGTAAACACTATTCAAAATTCCCAGCCACAGTATACTGGAAATGCTGCCCTTACCTGTTGTAAGACTGTTGTGAGTTGTTCAGTGCAGTCTGAAGGGTGCGCAGTTCTTCCTGGAGTCTGGCCGCAGCCTGGCTATGTTCATCACGACTTTCTTTTAGCAGCTGCTGAAAACGACCAATAGTCTCCTCCTTCTGGTTCACAATAATTTGCAGACTGTCAATGGTTGCCTGAAAATATTTCTTACAGTAAATAGATTAGAAGAATGCAAAGTTACTTAAGCAAGAATGTCACATGCAAAAGACAGATAATGCATTTAAATGTGTGTTACTTTAACCCTTAGTTTACTGACTGGGTACATAATGTACCCAGGCGTGGTCTTTTCTTGAACAATTTTCGCTGGTATAGAATAATAATCTCGTAAATTATTTATTTGTTCTTTGAAGTCCACTGACAAAAAATAATCATTTCTCAGCGAGTATACTGTTTTCTTCATATGCTATGTTTTTTCAAATCCAAATGGATTATTTTATACCTATGCTAGTGAAAATATCTCAAATAGGTGTTCTGCCAAAAAGTATTACATAAATTGTCTAACACATAAGGACTGCAAAAGTATCACCACTAGCTGCTCTACAGTACAGCTGACTAAGAAGCTCAGATTTTGCAGTCACATGTTGGTAGCGTTCATTGTTTTAGTTGTAATTCATGATTCTACTGCCACTTCTCAGTTCAGTATAGACTGAATCATCAAAAGGTTGTGCTTGCTTGTCTGTGAACAGTATGGATCCTTATAATGCAAGACAGGATGTAATAGAGAAAATGCTGCTTGAGGAACTTGAAGCCCAGTTACATAACAGTCACATATGTGACGGTGAAACTGACAGAAGTAACATTAGTGACAATGCATATATGTCTAGTGAACATTCTGATCAACAAAAATGTGATCATGTGTCCACAGCAACTGACTCTGATGGAGATAACATGACTGCATCAGATGATAGTGATAATGTAGTGAAAGAGGGGGGTTGTGAAGAAAAAAATGGACAAATTTTGAATAAACTACTGCCTCTTGTGAGTTGCCACAGGAAACACAACATAGTTATAGGTAAGCTACGACTGACTGCTTATAGTGAAAATATTTCAAGTTTAGCTGACTCCCTGAAACTCTTCATTACCGATGACATACTGAATTAAATATGTCATCATATTAATGCTGTGGGCAGTTCCCAAATTCCAAATTTGTGGAAAGAAATCAGTTCAGAAGAGCTTTTTGCTTTCTTGGGTTTGTGCATTGTTTCTGGCATCCTGAAGAGAAGAAAGGAACAAGTAACAATGCCATGGACAGCGAAAGCTGCCTATGCCAGACAGATTTTTCATGCAACAATGGCAAGGGATCGATTCTTTCAGATTCTACATGTCATTCTTTTTTATGACAAAACTACAAGAAATCAATTGAGATCAACAGACAAATTAGCTCCAATCAGAGATGTATTTGAAAGTATAATCAGCAGATTTCCAATGGCATACACACTAAATAAACATATAACTACTGATGAACAGTTAGTGGTGTTTAGAGGTAAATGTGTATTCCGCGTGTTTATAAAGTCAAAACCGGGAAAGCATGGGATCAAATTATGGATTACAGATGAAGCAAAAAATTTTTATGTCTGCAACATGCAAGTATACACTGGCAAGAGTGATGGAGTAAGGGAGAAGAAGCAGGGCCTTCAAGTTGTAAAAGATATGGTCTGTCATCTGTATAGAACTGGAAGAGGTGTTACTACTGATAATTTCTTTACAAGTTGTGAATTGGGAAATGTACTTTTGACTAAGAATATGACAATGGTTGGCACACTAAGGAAGAATAAGCCTGAAATCCCAGCATTATTTCTCAGTGGAAAAACAAAGAGATGTCCATTCTTCTACCTTTGGTTTTACCAATGATCTAACACAGGTATCATATGTAACAGCAAGAAACAAGACTGTCATCCTCCTTTCATCACAGCATCATGATGACAGGCATGGGAGAGGAAAATATCACAAATCTGAAATCATCATGCACTACAATGCCACTAAAAATGTGGTTGATGTTCTGGACAAGCTTGTGAGGGAATACTTTTCTATGAGATCAACAAGGCATTGGCCTTTGAAACTATTCCTCAACTTGAGTGATGTTGCTTGTGTCAATGCATTTGTACTGCAGATGATGAAATGTCCTAATTGGCAACAAAAGAAGAATAATCAAAGATGCCTGTATCTACTTTCCCTGGGAGAAGAAATGGTAACACCATATATAAGAAGAAGGACTGATAGTGAAAATGTCAACAGATAGACTCGCAGGGCCACAATGGCAATGGGTGTGCCCTGCAAACAACCAGCTTCAATTATGAATATGAAGAAAGACGGAGGCAGACGGCATGGATGGTGTTCTATTTGTCCAATAGCAAAGGACAGAAAAACAGACTGGAAATGCTACCAGTGCTCAGAATGTGTGTGCAAGGACTACTCTGTCAAGACAATTCAAATAACATGCAACAGTTGCAAGGTACAATCACATTAGAGACAAATTTCATTCCCATTTATGTTCAAACTATACTTTCTCGTTTTCTAACATTTTATGTATTTCATTCTATACATTTGCATGAGAAATGAAAAATCTGAATAAAAGTAATGTTTTGACTTAAACTGAGTCTAAAAATTGAACCTTGAAAATAAAATGTTCAGCAAATAATTTAAGAACTATGGGTACAACATGTACCCAGTATGGTAAAGTAGGAAGTTTTTTTGCTCCATAATCCAAAGGTTAAAATATTTTGGGAATACTGTTAGACACTTACCAAGTATGTTTTTGTATGCAGTTGTCTGTATAACATGTCAAACAAATAATGATCTGGGGAATATAAGATTGCTATCATAAAAAAAGAGAAAGGTTAGTGGATCGAAAACCAAGTGAAAGAAGTGTAGCAGTGTGTGTTTGCATGTGTTTTGGACAGGTGAAACATAAAGTTGCTGTATGGCATAAAGAGCACATTAAAATTCATCATCCTAGCTGGTCTTTAAACTGTACTAGTGAATGGCTTAGCACGCAATATGCAAGCCTCAGTGTATTACATGGTAGCAATTTTAAATGCTCATGCCATGCCACATCATGCTAAGAAACTCATGCGTCAAGAGATAGAACTGGAATTTAAACCCATCATCTAAAGGTGAACTTTATTAGGTACAAAGAAACTAACTCTCAGGCAACAGAATCTGAAGGTTTTATATGGCTAACAGACATGGTTGAGAGGAGGTATGATAATGGG
>Ga0209628_10003631_pt1 | contig 10901 bp, 8 predicted proteins | sample TergutCu122P4_FD_187285 | JGI IMG/M metagenome (GOLD analysis project Ga0209628, IMG submission 187285) | Cubitermes ugandensis P4 segment gut microbial communities from Kakamega Forest, Kenya - Cu122 P4 (SPAdes) (version 2) | ecosystem: Host-associated > Arthropoda: Insects > Digestive system >...
GGCGGCCACCCCCCTCCAGACCCGGATTTCCGAGGCGTGGCGGCCATGCCGGATGGAACGACCTATCTGTGTTCTAATTTTTATAATTCCTGGCCGTCGAATTCACCAACCGCGCTATTGACCCATCTGGATGCGGACGGGCAACTGATTACCGAACAACTTTTTTGGCCAGATGAAAAAAAAATTAGAAACACCATCACATCGGCTTCGTTCGAAGGCTGCATGGCCTGGAAAAACGGGTTTGTCGTGTTTGGTCAGATACGAGAAAAAACCGATACACCTTATGTCAGTCAAACTTATTATTGGGTTATCAAATTTGATTCCACTGGAAAAATTCAATGGGAAAAATATATCCCATTTCAGTTTGGTAATGGTAAGATTTTCGCTTCGTTTATTTCAGAAAATCTCAATTTTGCGGTAATAGAAGATAAGTTTTTTTTCTCTGCTACAAGTATGACGGATCCTGTGACGACAGACGTTGGCGTTCTTACTGACACGGGTGAAGTGAAGGCAAAAATAAACATTCCTGGTATTTTCAGGTTGATCCATCCTCACACAAACAACAGTCAGATTCAACTTCTAGGCGTACAAGATGGTCTCGTTTTAGTCACCCTGAATCAGGAGCTGCAAGAGCAACGCCGGGCTAAAACAAGTACCCGGTTTGGCCTTGATACTGTCTTTACTCGCTCGGATGGGACGCTGGTGGCCTTTGGTACAAACCGTCATTCATTTGGCCGTCAATATAACCTTGCGATGCTGCAAACCGATCAAAACCTGAGCGAAAATCAAATCACCGAACTGAAGGATACTGGAGTCGATGATTACGGTTTAATGGGGGCGGTTGCTCCGATTAATGGCGGCGATAAATTTATTCTTGCAAGATACGCATGGAAAACCAAGCCTGGCATACTGGGATTGCTACAAAAAAACAGTGTACCCGATGATTTTGTCAGGGGTATGCTCATTGAAACCCTCCAGCTCAAGCCCGGCAGCTTAAGCCGAGCAGAAGGCGATGCCCAACACTCGGGTGAATCAGCCCGGTAGGTCGGGGTTTACCCCGACATCCTGCCATCAAAACCGTCTGGAATGTTTGCAAGTCTTCCAAACCATGCGGCTGTGCAATGGCGGGGTGAACCCCGCCCTACCTCGCTACGTTTTAGAAAGACCATCATGAATAAATTTTTCCGAGCTGTTGTGTTCTTTGTTTTGGCATGGGCCAGCCTGTCGAATCCAGCATGGGCGGCAGAGCCCACCGTGATTCAGCGCATTTTTGTCAATCGCGAAAACGACAGAACCCCAGGGGTAGAACCCAAAGTGGTCAGCAGTACCGGCGGCGGGAGTTTTATTGTTGCCGGGAGTTCTGGTTTCATGGGATGGGCAGCCAAGTTTGACGCGCAAGGCAAAACGCTCTGGACGTACAGGGGCAAAAAGGAGCCTTATAAGCCGGGCGGCCACCCCCCTCCAGACCCGGATTTCCGAGGCGTGGCGGCCATGCCGGATGGAACGACCTATCTGTGTTCTAATTTTTATAATTCCTGGCCGTCGAATTCGCCGACCGCGCTATTGACCCATCTGGACGCGAACGGGCAACTGATGAGCGAGAAGTTTTTTTGGCCGGATAATAAAAAAATACAAATTACCATTTCATGGGCTACGTTCGCAGGCTGCACGGCCTGGAAAGATGGATTTGTCGTGCTGGGTCAGATATTAGAAAAGACAGGGGCTTTTACTTCCGCACAATCTTATTATTGGGTCATAAAATTTGATTCCACTGGAAAAGTTGAATGGGAACAATACATTCCATTCCAATTTGGCAATGGCAAGATTAGATCTTCGTTTTTCTCAGGTGCACTTAGATTGGTGGTGACTGAAAACAGGCTTTTTTTCTCTGTTAAAAGTTTGTATGCTCCTTTGGAAACAGGCATTGTCGGTTTGACCGATACGGGTGAGCTGAAAGGAAAACTAAATATTCCTGGTGGTGATTTTTTTCTGGTTCGTCCTTACGCCAGCCGTAATCAAATTCAACTGTCAGGATCGATGGAGGCCAATAAGAATGCTTTTGAGCGTGCTATTTATTTGATCACTTTCAATCAGGATTTGCAAGAACAGCGCCGGGTTAAAACCAGTACGGGTTTTCGTTCTGGAATTATTTTTGAACGCCGAAATGGCACGCTGGTGGCATTTGGAACGGATTATGATGAGTCCGGCCACCGGGGTGATAGTCAAATATTACAGACCGATCAAAACCTAAGCAGGAATAAGATCACCAAAGAACCCACTGATGCGGGGATCAGTGATTCTGGCGGGACGAGAACGATTGCTTGGTATGACGGCGATGACAAATTCATTAGAGCAAGATTTGTGGCGAAAGACAAGCCTGGCATATTGGGATTGCCACAAAAAAACGATATCCCCGATGATTTCGTCATGGGTATGCTAATCGAAATCATCCAGCTCAAGTAACCCGGTAGGTCGGGGTTTACCCCGACATCCTGTCATCAAAACCGTCTGGAATGTTTGCAAATCATCCAAACCATGCGGCGTGATTGCGCAATGGCGGGGTGAACCCCGCCCTACCTCGCTACGTTTTAGAAAGACCATCATGAATAAATTTTTCCGAACTGTTTTGTTCTTTGTTTTGGCATGGGCCAGCCTGTCGAATCCGGCATGGGCGGCAGAGCCCACCGTGATTCAGCGCATTTTTGTCAATCGCGAGCACGACAGAACCGCAGGGGTAAAACCCAGTGTGGTCAGCAGTACCAGCGGCGGGCGTTTTATTGTGGCCGGAAGTTCCGGGTTCATGGGATGGGCAGCCAAGTTTGACGCGCAGGGCAAAACGCTCTGGATATACAGAGGCAAAAAACAACCCTATGAGCCGGGCGTTACAGCCTTATCTCCAGACCCAGATTTTCTAGGGGTAGCGGTCATGCCGGATAGAACAACTTATCTGTGTTCTAATATTAGGGGATTAATAAGGGTCAATTCACCAACCGCGCTATTGACCCATCTGGATGCGGACGGACAATTGATTACCGAGCAACTTTTTTGGCCAGATGAAAAAAAAATTGAAAACACCGTCATATCGGCTAAGTTCGACGGTTGCACGGCCTGGAAAGATGGGTTCGTCGTATTCGGTCAGATACGGGGAAAAGTAAATAGTGATGTTGCCTCTCGATCTTATTACTGGATTATCAAATTTGATTCCGCCGGAAAAGTTGAATGGGAACAATACATTCCATTCCAATTTGGCGAGGGCAAGACGGATTCTTTGTTTATTCCACCCACACTTAGATTGGTGGCAACTGAAAACAGGTTTTTTTTCTCTGTTGCAAGCGTGACGGCTCCTTTGACAACAAGCGTTGGCGTCTTGACCGATACGGGTGAGCTGAAAGGAAAACTAAATATTCCTGGAGGTGATTTTTTTCTGGTTCGTCCTTACGCCAGCCGTAATCAAATTCAACTGCTAGGATTGATGGAGGCCAATAAGGATGCTTTTGAGCGTGCTATTTATTTGATCACTTTCAATCAGGACTTGCAAGAACAGCGCCGGGTTAAAACCAGTACGGGTTTTCGTTCTGGAATTATTTTCGAGCGTCGGAATGGCACATTGGTGGCTTTTGGAACGGATTATGATGCGTCCGGCCACCGGGGTGATAGTCAAATATTACAGACCGATCAAAACCTAAGCATGGATAAGATCAGCAAAGAACCCACCGATGCGGGGATCAGTGATAACGGCGGGACGAGGGCGATTACTTGGTATGATGGCGATGACAAATTCATTAGAGCAAGATATGTGTTGAAAGACCAGCCTAGCATACTGGGATTGCTACAAAAAAACAATGTTCCCGATGATTTCGTCAAGGGTATGCTAATCGAAATCATCCAGCTCAAGTAACCCGGTGGATCGTTGTTTACCCCGGCATCCTGCCATCAAAACCGTCTGGAATGTTTGCAAGTCCTCCAAACCCTGCGGCTGTGCAATGGCGGGGTGAACCTTGGCCTACGCGGGTTTGCACGAGATCATATCCACCTTAATTTTTATAGGAGAATACAAGCATGTTTCGTAAGCTCGTGGCACTGGCTGTGGCCTGTCTGCTCTGTGCACCAGGATGGGCTGAAACCACCTCATTTGAAAGCAGTGCGCTCTTGGCTGCGAAGGATATTGAGTTGAGTAAACAAAAAGGGGATGTGGTAATGACTGTTTTTGGCCAGTTTGTGTCGTTTCCATTGCCCAAAGGGTTTGTGCAGGTAGCCGAGGGTGTAGAGAATAATGTTTTCATTCTGCAATTAGTCCCTATCGGAGAGAGCGCTATCGTTTGGAGTCAAACAATAAAGTTTATTGGAGGAAACGGGTTTGCCTCAGGAAATCCAAACTCAACTCCAATGCAATTTTCTGATTCATTGGCCGATGAATTCAAGCGAGCATGTCCGGATTCATACGCCACGCTGGGGTTTGGCCCTGTCAAGTTTGGCGGTCACGATGGTTTTGCCGCCGTCATGAGCTGCGGAATCCTGAATTCCGTGGGAAAACCTTATAGCCACTCAGCACTCCTGATCACCGTCAAGGGTGAACGCAACTATTACACCCTCGAATGGATCGAAAGAGGCCCAGGGTCCAAGACTCCGCTGGAACTGGACCGGGCCAAATGGGAAGACAGATTTAAGCAGTTAATACCCATCAAACTGTACCCGATTATTCCAGAAGAAAAATCACCCTATCCGGTTTGTGTTAGAGCAGCAAAGTAGCCTGGATAAATCGCGAAGCGCCATCCGGGGCAAGCTCGACTCCAAAACAATCGTAACCACTGGACCCAAAGCGTCACTGATCTATATGTCCGATGCTCCGCGCCGAATGATACGACCCCGGACTGCGCTGCGCTTGTCCAGGCCACAAGCTTAATTTTCATAGGAGAAGACAATCATGTTTCGTAAACTCATAATTCTGGCCGCGGCAAGCCTGCTCTGTACATTGGTGTCGGCTTGTGTTTCAGTTGAAAGCCGCGCACCCTTATTGGCGAATAATAGTGAACCGCGCAAGCAAACAGAGAGTACAGTAATGGCCACCGTTCCGGTCTTTGGCCAGTTGGTGTCATTTCCATTGCCAACTGGGTTTGCGCCAGCATTTAAGGGATTGAAAAATCAGGATTTCATTCTGGAATTCGTCCCCACAGGAGAGAGCGCAGTCGTTTGGACTCAAATGGTAACGCTTACCGGGTTAGACGGATTTACTGCAAGGCATCCAAACGTAACCCCGACACAAGTTTCCGATGTAATGTCCAACAACTTCAAGCACTGGTGTCCGAGTTCATACGCCAGGCTGGAGTTGGGGCCGGCCAAGTTTGACGACCATGATGGTTTTGCCGCCGTCATGAGCTGTGGGGTTGCAAATTTGGTGGGAAAGCCTTATAGCGAATCAACACTGGTGATTGTCCTCAAGGGTGAAAGGAACTATTACACTGTTCAGTGGGCAGAAAGAGGGGCGGGTTCCAAGACACCACTCAAACTGGACCGTGCCAAATGGGAGGACAGATTTAAGCAGTTGATGCCCATTAAACTGCACCCGCTTATTCCAGGAGAAACATCACCCGATCCAGCTTGTGTCAGTCCAGGTGCAAACGCCCCATCCAAGCCGTCTCAGCCCGGCAGGTTAAGCCGGGCCAAAGGCGATGCCCAACATTTCCAAGACCACCATGCGTAATCACGCTTGCTTTGCAAGCAACGCACCGGAAACGTTGGAACTCGCGTGCCGCTCACACCAACCTATGGCCTCCCAACCGGTTTTTTACGTGATGGTTCTCGTGACGATACCGGCGGCGCATTCACTGCAACGGCCCGTCCATGCCTTCAGGGATGGGCAGCGGCAAAACGGTGATGCCTTCGGCCAGCAGCGCCTCGGTTTCAGCGGGGCTGGCTTTGCCGCGGATGCCGCGCTCGGGCGCTTCGCCGTAGTGGATGCGGCGCGCTTCTTCGGCAAAGCGCTCGCCGACGTTTTCTGTGTTCGCCAGCATGTGCCGCACCGCGCGCAGCCAGAGCGCTTGCAGGGCGGCGGGCGGGCCGTCGGTAGCCGGCTCGGCCGGGGGTGACTGGGATTCGGGGTTGCGGGAAACCTGGGCGGATGCCGTATCGCTGGTGTGATGCCCACCGGCCCCATGCAAGTTCAGGTGCGGCGCGCTGGGCAGGCGTGTGATCCGGGCTTGGCCGCACAGCGGACAGGTCAGCAAGCCGCCGTCCATTTGCCGCCGAAAATCGTCGTCGGAGGCAAACCACCCTTCAAAGCCGTGGCCCTGGGCGCATTGGAGGTCGAGCACTTTCATCGAACCGTATTGTCCGACTTATCCCAATCTTGCGCCATACGCCAGTCCAACAGCCAGCGTCCGGTCAGCCATTGGTCCAGCCAGAGCGCGGCGATAAGGGTTTTGGCATCGGTAATGACGCCATCGCGGCACCAGTCCAAAAGCTGCCGCGGCGTGGCGGTGAACACGTCCAGATGTTCGCCCACGTCCAGTTGCCGCGCGCCTTGCGTGAGGCCGCGCGCAAACCAGATGTCGATGATTTCGGTGGAATAGGCGACCGTCGGATGCAGCTGTCCGGCGCGCGCCCATTCGCGGGCGGTATAGCCGGTTTCCTCGCGCAACTCGCGCTGGGCGCAGGCCAAGCCGGTCTCGCCCGGATCAAGCTTGCCGGCGGGAAATTCGATGATGACCTGACCAACCGGATAGCGGTATTGGCGCTCCAACACCAGTTGCAACGCACCGCCCTCCCCTTCGATCAGCGGCACGATCGCGACCGCGCCGGGGTGGTTGAGGTATTCGCGGGTGGCCTGGCCGCCATCGGGCAGGCGCACGGCGTCGCGTTGCAGAGTTAAAAAGTTACCGCGCGCCAGGACTTCACTGGACAACCGCGTTTCAGTCAGGTGCGCGTCGGCGGGCGGCATGGCCTGAACCCTTGTTTAAGCGGCTTGCGGAAAATAAACACTCAAGTATTCAGCATGCTGATCACCGCATGGGCGCACAGCGTGAGCAAGCTGCCCGGAAAAATACCGAGCAGCAGCAGCAGCAAGCCATTGGCCGACAGCACGGCGCGCATGTCGGCCGGCGCGGTCAGCGCGGCGGTGGAGGCCGGTTCGTCGAAATACATGACCTTGACCACCCGGATGTAATAGAACGCGCCGATCAGCGACGTGAGCACCGCGAACACCGCCAATCCCACGTAAACCGTCTCTCCGGTGGCCACCAGGGCTTGCAGCACCGAGAGCTTGGCTTGAAATCCAACCAGCGGCGGAATGCCGGCCAGCGAGAACATGCACAGGGCCATGACCGCCGCATACCACGGGCTGCGGCGGTTCAAACCGGCGAAATCGGCGATTTCCTCGCTTTCGAAGCCGTCGCGCGAAAGCAACACGATCACGCCGAAGCTCACCAGCGTGGTCAGCACATAGGTCACCACATAAAACATCGCCGAGCTGTAGGCATTGGCCGCCGGCTGCGTGTCGCCGCGCACCACCCCGGCCAACAGGCCCAGCAGGACGAAACCCATTTGCGCGATGGTCGAATAGGCCAGCATGCGCTTGAGGTTGGTCTGTGCGATGGCCGCCAGATTGCCCACCAACAGCGATACGACGGCCAGCAAAGCCAGCATCGGCTGCCAATCGACCGCCAGCGGCAACAGCCCGCCGACCAGCAACCGGATCGTCAGCGCGAACGCCGCCAGCTTGGGCGCCGCGCCGATCACCAGCGTGACGGCCGTGGGCGCGCCGTGATACACGTCGGGCAGCCACATGTGGAACGGCGCGGCGCCGAACTTGAAAGCCACCCCCGCCATCAGAAACACCAGGCCGAACACCAGCACCTGCAGCTTGACTTGGCCGGTGGCCACGATGTCGTACACGTTGCGAATGTCCAGCGTGCCGGTGGCGCCATAGACCATCGACAGGCCGTAGAGCAAAAAGCCCGAGGCCATGGAGCCGAGCACGAAATACTTCATCGCCGCTTCGACCGCGGTGGCGTTGTCGCGCCGCAGCGCGACCAGGGCGTAGCTGGAGAGCGTGAGCAACTCCAGCCCCAGGTACAGCACCAGCAAATTGTTGCCCGTGCAAATCACCAGCGTGCCCAACAGTCCCAGCAGGTTGAGCACATACCACTCGCCGCCGCCGCGCAACATGCCGCGCGCCCGAATATAGCCGCGCGAATACACCAGCGCCACCAGCGTCGCAAGGCTGGCAAAGCAGGTCAGCCAGTTGCCCAGCGGATCGCTGACCACCACGCCGCCGAAGCCGTAAATGGTTCTGCCATCGGCGGCATGGATGGCGGCCAGCACGGCCACCACCAGCAGCGTCAGGATGGACAGCAAGTAAGCCCGGCGGCGCTTGCCGCCGTCGAACAGGTCAATCAGCGCAATCACGCAGGCCATTACCAGCAGCACGATCTGCGGATAAACGGCCACCCAACTGAATCGGTCTATCATGGCGTTTCACATTCCTCAATTGGGCAGGGGCGCGGGCAGCTTGGTGGCCGACGCCTGTTGCAGCAGATGGGTGACGGAAGCATTCATCGCGTCGGTCATCGGCTTGGGATACAGCCCCATCCACAGTACCGCCACCGCCAAAATGATGAGCATCAGACTTTCGCGCGCGTTGATGTCCTTGAGCGCGCGCACGTGGCTATTGGCGATGGGGCCGAAATACACGCGCTTGTACATCCACAGCGTGTAGGCCGCCCCGAGAATAAGCGCCAGCGCCGCCAGCAAGCCCAGCCAGAAATTGGCCCTGACCGCGCCCAAAATCACCGTCCATTCGCCGACAAACCCGGCGGTGCCCGGCAAGCCGCAGTTGGCCATGGAAAACAGCAACGCCAACGCCGCGAAGCGCGGCATGGTGTTGACCACCCCGCCGTAGTCGGCGATCTGCCGCGAGTGCATCCGGTCATACAGCACGCCGATGACCAGGAACATGGCCGCCGACACGAAGCCGTGCGCGATCATTTGCAGCAGCCCGCCGATGATGCCTTCCGGATTGAAGATGAAAAAGCCCAGCGTGACGAAGCCCATGTGCGCGACCGACGAGTAGGCGACCAGCTTTTTCATGTCCTTTTGCACGATCGCCACCAAGCCGACATAGATCACCGCGATCAGCGACAGTGCGATCATCAGCCCGGCCCATTGGCGCGAGGCATCGGGCATGATCGGCAGCGAAAAGCGCAAAAAGCCGTAAGCGCCCAGCTTGAGCATGATGGCCGCCAACACCGCCGAACCGCCGGTGGGCGCTTCCACGTGAACATCGGGCAACCACGTATGCACCGGCCACATCGGCACCTTGACCGCGAAGGCGGCGAACATGGCGAAGAACAACAGCGTTTGCGCCGTGCCCGACAGCGGCAGGGCGTGCCAGGTTTGGATATCGAAGCTGCCGCCCGACCGCACGTACAGGTAAATGAAGGCCACCAGCGTCAGCAGCGACCCCAGCAGCGTGTAGAGGAAAAACTTGAACGCCGCGTAAATCCGGTTGGGGCCGCCCCAAATGCCGATGATGAGGTACATCGGGATCAGCGTGGCCTCGAAGAAGACGTAGAACAGCAAGCCGTCCAGCGCGGTAAACACGCCGATCATCAGCCCCGAGAGGATCAGGAACGACGCGTAATACTGGCTGACCTTGCGCTGGATCACGTCCCAGCCGGCGATCACCACGATCACGGTAATGAACGCCGTGAGCAACACGAACCACAGCGAAATGCCGTCCACGCCCAGGTGATAGTTGACATGGAAACGGGAAATCCAAGGCGCGCGTTCAAGGAACTGCATCTGCGCCGTGCCGTACTTGAAGCCGGCCCACAGCGGCAGCGTTACCAATAGCCCCAGGATGGAACCCGCGAGCGCCAGCATGCGCACCAGCGGCGCTTGGTTCTCGCGCCCCAGCATGAGCAACACGATGCCGAAACCGATCGGCACCCAAATAGCAAGGCTCAACCACATAACTGAGCGATCCCCTTATTTGTTGAGCCAGATGACGAAATAGGTCATCAGAATGAACACGCCCAGGATCATCGCCAGAGCGTACTGATACAGCAACCCGGTCTGCAAGCGGCGCGCCAGGCCCGCGATCCAGCCGACCAGCTTCCATGAGCCGTTGACCACGGCGCCGTCGATCAGGCCTCGGTCGCCGATATTCCACAGGCCGGAACCCAACAGCCGCGCGCCGCGCGCGATTACGTTTTCGTTGAACCAATCCATGTAGTATTTGTTGTCCAGCAGGCAATAAACCGGTTGCAGCGCCGCCTTGATGCGCGCGGGCAACGCCGGGTTGACCATGTACAGGTAATACGCCGTGGCCACGCCGGCCAGCGCCAGCCAGAACGGCGCGCTAAGGAACCCGTGCAAGGCCATTTGCTGCCAGCTGTGAATGTTTTCCGCCAGTTCGGCCATCGCCGGGTGGCGCGCGGCGTCAACAATGATCGAGTCCCGGAACAAATCGCCGAACAGCATCGGCATGATCAACCAGCCGATGAATACCGACGGAATCGCCAGCAGCACCAGCGGCAGCCAGACCACCCAAGGCGATTCGTGCGGCTTGGCGGCGTGGCCGTGGCCATGCTCGCCGTGGCCGCCGTGATGGGCATCCGGGTTTTGCGCATAACGTTCCTTGCCGTGGAACACCAGGAAATATAGCCGGAACGAATAAAACGCCGTCACGAACACACCGGCCAGCACCGAGAAATAGGCAAACCCGGCGGCCCACAGGTGGCTGGCGTGCTCGGCCTCGATGATCGCGTCCTTGGAATAGAAACCGGCAAAAAACGGCGTACCGATCAGCGCCAGCGAGCCGATCAGGAAGGTGATCCAGGTAATCGGCATGTATTTGCGTACCCCGCCCATCCAGCGAATGTCCTGGTTGTGGTGCAGGCCGA
>Ga0209628_10003632_pt1 | contig 10898 bp, 10 predicted proteins | sample TergutCu122P4_FD_187285 | JGI IMG/M metagenome (GOLD analysis project Ga0209628, IMG submission 187285) | Cubitermes ugandensis P4 segment gut microbial communities from Kakamega Forest, Kenya - Cu122 P4 (SPAdes) (version 2) | ecosystem: Host-associated > Arthropoda: Insects > Digestive system...
AGTAGGGATGGTTCGATCCGCCTTTTTCTGACTATTTCTTCCATGGCAACAAAATCGCGTGGACTGCATAATTTCATCGTCGAAAAAGGCGGATCGAACCATCCCTACTCAAAAATCGATTTTAATTTGGGTGACATCGTTACTTCCCTGATTAAATGTGCAAACGGTGAAACGATCGTCGTCACCCACGACACCAACCTGCCACGCCCCTATTCCTTAGGATTCCGTGTCCAGGGCACCAAAGGGCTATGGATGAACGATGGAGACACTGTTTACGTGGAAGGCCAATCAAAACCACACGCCTGGGACAAAGCCGATGAATGGTTTAAAAAATACGACCATAACATGTGGAGTACATTGGAAGCGAAAGCAAGAGAAACCGGACACGGCGGTATGGATTATATTTTGATGTACGATTTAGTCGATGCCATTCGTAATAAAAAACCGGCGCCAATGGATTGCTATGATGCTGCCGCCTGGAGCGCTATTTCCGGATTGTCCGAAATGTCGGTCGCCAGAGGAGGCGCATCGATCGATTTTCCGGATTTCACACGGGGGCAATGGATTAGACGCAAACCAACCTTTGGTTTATAGAAGTCCCTTAATAAAAAGAGGAAGCCGTTTGGCATTCCCCCTTTGAAGGGGGCAGGGGGATGTCTTCGAGCCCTTAATAAAAAGAGGAAGCCAAACGGCTTCCTCTTTTTATTTCCTAAATACTTCGGCGATTTTACTTTTCAAATCTTCACCCCGTAGATCACGCGCCAGAATGGCGCCATCCGGCCCAAACAAGATGATGTGCGGAATACCTTGTATCCCGTATAATTCTAATGGAATAGCTTGTGCATCGATGATCTGCGGCCATGAGTAACCGTCTTCTTTTATCACCCGAAGCGTTTCGGCGCGTTTATCCATAACAGCAACCCCGACGACTTCGAATTTGTCGCCTTTATACTTCTTATAAACATCGGCGATAACAGGCGCTTCCATGCGGCAAGGCATACACCAGGATGCCCAGAAATCAACTAACACATACTTCCCCTTGCCTACATAATCGGAAAGCGAGACCGAAGAACCGTCTAAATGGCCATTACTGACCGTAAAATCAACAAACAACTGTCCGACAGCCGTTTTATCCTTTTTGGCTAATTGATCGAATATTTGCTTTACCGGACCGAAATTCAGGACATAATCGCCTGCAAGTTGTTTGATCTCAATAAACGATTTGGAGGTTTGATCGAACTGATTTTGCAGCCACACATAAAAAATCATCGCACCGAGAGCATCGTTCGGGTGCTCTTTGAGAAAAGATTTCGTTATTTCGTCAATCGCGGTAAAAAGATTGTCGAATATGACATCCCCCATTTGACTTTTTTCGATGTCTGTTAGTGATTCGTTAATCGCAGAAATACTCGTCTTCGACTGCATAATGGCCTCTGAACACTTCAAATAAAACGTATTCAATTGCTCAGTAAGACGATTGCCTTTGCCGCTAAACGGATCGGACAGGTCGATCGTGAGTTTTCCTTTGTCCAAAATCATATCGGCTTGCATGTTGTATCGGAGTGACAAGCTAACGATTTTTGGGTCGTCAATCATCCCTTTGAATACAAATGTCCCTTTGGAAACGACAGCGCTGTCAATGATTAAGCCATTATTATGGTCGGTCATATAAACCACTTCTCCATTTCCAATTCCTGCCGGAACAATTCCGGTCAAGACGTAATCATTTTTATCTCCAGCACAGGCAAAGATTAAGGCCACGCAAGCCAGCAAAACTACAAAATCAGTTCTTTTCATTCGATTGATATTTAATTACGCCACAAAAATAATCAAAATTTTTGCATTATGCTCATTTTTTATTACTTTTGCATCGTCTAAAATAATTCATATGCGAAAAATAGTTTATGTCATCCTATTATTCAGTGTGTTTTTTGGTATGACTTGTGCCGCCAACCCATTGCTAAGCAAGTTTAAGACGCTTAGAGAAACGATCCCGTTTAACAAAATTAAAAACGAACATTTTATTCCTGCATTCGCTGAAAGCTGCGACCAATTTAATAAGGAAATTATTTCGATTATCAATAACCCCGCCACGCCCACATTTGAAAACACGATCGTGGCTGTCGAACGAAGCGGATACCTGCTCAAACGCATCTCAAGCATCTTCTACGGTTTAATTGACGTCGTGCATGATGATGAGATGCACGAGATTGCACAAGTCATTTTACCTGCAATAGCCAACTGCTACCACAACGTTTATTTAAACGACACCTTATTTTCACGCGTGAAACTGATCTACCAAAACCGTAAAGCGCTGAACCTGTCAACTGAAGATTCGCGCCTGTTACAAAAAACGTATAACAACTTTTTTAATAAAGGGGCTAATCTTTCACCGGAGAGTAAATTACGGTATCGCCAGATCAGTACCGACTTGAATCTCATGGAATTGAAATTCAATCATAATGTATTGAAAGATGAAAGCAACTTTGAACTGTTGTTGACTAAAGAAAACGAAATCGCCGGATTAACGGAAGATGTTTTAGCGGCAGCCCTGTTGGAAGCAAAAAACAGAGACAAAAATGGTTGGCTTTTCACGCTTTCGGAATCTTGTTATGTCCCATTTATGCGTGATGCCGATCATCGGGAATTACGCGAGAAAATGTACCGCGCAAGAATGAATGTCGGCAATAATAACAATGAATTTGACAATAAGGACATCCTGAAAAAAATCGTCAATATCCGGTTGGAAATTGCACGGATGATGGGGTATAACAATTATGCGGAATATGTTTTGAAAGACCGGATGGCACAAAATGAAAATCATGTGATCGACCTGTTACAGGAATTGCTCAACCACTACAAACCGCTCGCTGTCAATGAATACAATTTGATGCAAGGGTTTGTTTCAGGACGCGAAAACTTGGATGGTTTGACGGTTATGCCCTGGGATTGGGATTACTACTCGGAAAAACTTAAAAATCTGAATTTCAAAATCAACGATGAAATGACACGCCCCTACTTCGAGTTGGAACGTGTAAAAACAGGTATTTTTAACTTGGCAACCAAACTGTTTGACATTTCGTTCAAAGAAAACAAGAAAATACCGGTCTACCATCCGGATGTCAAAGCCTATGAAGTGTTCGACCGGAAAGGTCAATTTCTATCCGTTTTATATACCGATTTTTTTCAGCGTTCAAACAAAATGTCGGGCGCCTGGATGACCAATTTCTCTGGTCAATATATGGATGATGAAGAAAAAGACCGCCGGCCGCATGTCGTCATCGTCATGAACTTCAGTCCTCCAACTGAAACCAAACCGACGCTTCTTACGTTTTCAGAAGTGGAGACATTTCTGCATGAGTTCGGACATGCGCTTCACAGCATGATGAGCAAATGCAAATATGAAAGCCTGTCAGGCACAAATGTGGCATCGGATTTTATTGAGCTGCCGTCTCAACTCATGGAAAATTGGTTGAAAGAAGAATTATTTCTTGATATGCTCGCGTCGCATTACGAAACCGGGGAAAATATTCCTGCGTCCATGATAAAAAAATTAGTTGATGCAACCAACTTTAACATTGGGTATAAATGTTGCCGTCAGGTGAGTTTTATTTTGTTAGACATGGCCTGGCATACCTTGAGGAATCCATTTGAAGGTTCGATCGAGGATTTTGAAAAAAAGGCCTGGGTGCCGGCCGTCATTCTACCCGAAGTAAGTAACACCTTGATGTCCACCTCTTTCAGTCATATTTTTTCAGATAACGAATATGCTGCCGGTTATTACGGTTATAAATGGGCGGAAGTGCTTGAAGCCGATGCCTTTGCCACATTCAAGGAAGCTGGAATTTTCAGTAAGGCGGTTGCTACCTCTTTCTTAGACCATATCTTGAGTAAAGGCGATACCGACGACCCGAACCGGCTTTACATTCGTTTTCGATGCCAACAACCCACGATTGACGCTTTGTTAAGCCGTAATGGCATATCAACCGGTTTGATCAAGAAAAAATGACGGATTCTAAACAACAAAAAGTGGATGAACGCTATCTGCGGATGGCGCAGGTCTGGGCTGAAAATTCGTATTGCAAACGTCGTCAGGTTGGCGCTTTGTTAGTCAAGGACCAGATGATTATTTCAGACGGGTATAACGGTACGCCTTCGGGATTTGAAAATGTGTGCGAAGATGAAAATAATCTAACAAAACCGTATGTCCTTCATGCCGAAGCCAATGCAATCACAAAAGTGGCGGCGTCAAACAATAACAGTAAAGGAGCGACTATTTATATCACTTCCTCGCCTTGCATTGAATGTGCCAAACTAATCATTCAAGCCGGCATCAAACGGGTGGTCTTCTCAGATAAATACCATACGGAAGAAGGCATTAACCTGCTTAAGAAGGCAAATATTGCCGTAGATTATATCGAATTGATAACTATATAATTAAATAAAAAAATGAATAAAAAAAGTCAAGCATTTTGGATTGTTTGCGCCGTATTGTTTAGTCTGAACATCGGTTTTTATGCAGGTCAAAAAATGCGTCAGAGGCAGCCTCAGTTAAAATTACTACGTTCCGAACAAAATAAAATCAATGAAACGCTTGAGTTAGTCAACCTGCATTATGTTGATTCGGTCGACCTCAAATTTCTATCCGAAAGTGCCGTTGGTAAAATAATCAGCGAATTAGACCCCCATTCCTCCTATATACCCGCCTCGGATGTAGAAACAGTCAACGAAGACCTTGAAAGTTCGTTCAGTGGCATTGGTATCCAATTCAATAATATTACCGACACGATTATCGTAACAAGCATTTTTTCTGGAGGGCCAGCCGAAAAAGCCGGATTAAGACCGTTTGACCGGATACTCACAGTCAATGATTCTGTGGTAGCCGGGAAAAACTACGGCTCTAATAAATTGGTGCGCATGTTACGCGGCCCCAAAAACAGTAAAGTCATGCTGGGCATTCAACGAGGCAAAGCAGACCAACTCCTCTCGTTTGAACTTGTTCGTGGCGACATTCCCAATAAATCAATTGATGTGTCTTATAAAGTCAGCGCTAATGTTGGCTATATCAAGGTGTCCAAATTTGCGCGATCTACCTACAGCGAGCTCCTTACAGCCATCGCCAAACTGCGACAGGAAGGGGTGTCCGGATTGGTCATCGACCTGCGCGAAAATCCGGGGGGTTATATGGAGGCTGCCTATTTAATGGTTAACGAGTTTCTATCCAAAGGCAGCATGATGGTTTATACCCAAGGGAAAGCGTATCCGCGAACCGATTTCCGTGCGACCGGTAAAGGCACCTGCAAAGATGTTCCTTTAGTAGTCTTAATTGATGAATTGTCTGGCTCTGCAAGTGAAATTTTCGCTGGCGCCATTCAAGATAACGACCGGGGATTGATTATCGGACGACGTTCCTATGGGAAAGGACTTGTTCAGACGAAACTCGATCTGTCCGACAGATCTGCTCTGCTGCTGACCATACAACGCTATTATACGCCTTCGGGGAGATGTATTCAAAAAGACTATCAACTTGGAAAATCGCAGGAATACAGCATGGAGATCCTAAATCGATTAAGGCACGGTGAACATTTTACGGCTGACAGCATCAAATTGAATGAGTCGCTCGTCTATCATACCATTGGAGGCCGTACCGTCTATGGCGGGGGAGGAATTATGCCCGATATTTTCGTGCCTTATGATACGACGGGCAACACGTCTTATCTAAGTCAACTTTATGAAACGGGTATTTTATATCAGTTTACTATCGAATATTCAGATAGAAATCAAGACAAACTGAAGAGTTTCAACGATGATAAAGCGTTACATGAATACCTGAAACAACAGCCGCTTATCTCTGAATTAGCCGAGTATGCATCATCAAAGGGGGTGAGAAAACGTCCGACACTCATGGACATCTCCCAAAAACTGATTGAGACGGAGTTGTATGCCTACATCGTACGGAACTTCTTCAGTGAAGGTTATTACAAGGTTAAAATGCAGGATGACCACTCCTTAAAAAAAGCCATCGAAGTCATTGAAAAAGGCGTATGGAAACCGGTAGAGGGCGGAGAGAAGTCGGAGGGTGGGTTTGAAGTCGAAGTCATAGAGACAGACGCATGGAAACCCGTCTAAAGGGAACTTATGGAAACCCCAAACTCTGCGTTACGCTCTATCGGCAAAATGCTCATTTACTTCAAGTAAACTCCGCTTTTACCTCTGTCGCAAGCCTTGATTTTGGGGTTTCTATAAGTCCCCATAAAGAAGAAATCCGTGAAAAAATCGCCCAACTTAAAATGCGTTTTCCAGATGAAATGGTCGTCAACTGTTCACAATTGATTTGTAATCGCTTAGAACAACTTGATTTATTTCAAAATGCCAAGTGCATCGCCTGCTATTATGCAACTCATAGCGAAGTGCAAACAGCCGAACTGATTGAAAAATGGCGAACGGAAAAACAAATCGTATTACCTGCCATTTCCGGTGATCAAATGCACTTTCACCCCTACACCGGAAAAGAGAACCTGAAAAAAGGGTTGTTCGGCTTGTTTGAGCCTGTTTCTAATGAAATAATCCCCCCTGAAACGATTGACCTCTTTATCGTTCCAGGAATCGCTTTTGATTATGCCTGTAACCGGACAGGTCGGGGAAAAGGGTATTATGACCGGTATCTGTCGGATGTCAACAAACCAAAAATCGGATTATGCTTTGATTTTCAGTTGCTTAAATCTATTCCCTGTGATATGTATGACCAAAAAATGACCTTAGTGATGACCGAAAACCTTACCGTATCATCACATCATCAATAATATCGCCACCGGCATGTTCATTTAATGTCCTAACAATGCGTTTGCGCATGGACGCCATTTCATTCCTTGCCACGGAAGACGACATGGACACATAAAGCACACGGTTTTTTACGTATGTTTTAGTAGTATAACCGCTGATGGTCGGACCAAACAGTTCACCCCATAACCGTTGGATGCGCGCCTCCATCATTTTATGATACAATTCGGGATTTTCCCGCCAGAATAACTGCATCACCTGTCGCAATTGTACCGTCTTTCTCCGTTCCATAATAGTTTTCAGTTTTCAGTTTTCAGTCCCCCTTTGAAGGGGGGAGGGGGATGTAGGTAGAAATCCACAATCCCGTTAGGGATTTAATATTGGTAGATATCCACAATCCCGTTAGGGATTTAATATTGGTAGATATCCACAATCCCGTTAGGGATTTAATATTGGTAGATGGCGCTAACCTCCCCCCATTCCATTTTAAACAGGGCATAATCTTGTCCCAGCGTTTCAATAATCCGGTCTAAGTAGTTCCGGTTCGTATCGGTTATAAAAATCTGACCGAAAAAATCGCTACTGACCAAACCAATTATTTTTTCCACCCGGCTGGCATCCAATTTATCAAATATATCATCCAACAAGAGCATGGGTTTGGTCACGCCTTTCGATGTAATATAGGCAAACTGCGCCAATTTTAGCGCGATTAAACAGGTTTTGTTTTGCCCTTGCGAACCGATCCGGCGAATTAACTGCTCGTTGAGAGTCAACTCAATCTCATCCTTGTGGATGCCAACAGACGAATAGCCGAGAAGCAGGTCTTTCGGTCTGGCTTTTATCAATGCCTGTAAAAAATCCGCTCGATCTAACTGAGAGATGTAATTTAAGCCCACTTTCTCGTTTGAATTGCAAATCATTTGGTGATAATCATTGAATACGGGTATCAACCGGTCAATCAGCGAAACCCGCTTTTCAAAAATATACCGCCCATACTTGACCATCTGCATTTCGAGTGCATCGTACACCGATTCGTCCTGTTGATGATTTCGCAAGAAGACATTTCGTTGCATCAACGCTTTGTTGTATTGGATCAGCGCATTCAGATACGTTTTATCATACTGCGAAATAATCATATCAACGAAACGGCGACGTTCTTCACTCCCCCCGTGAATCAACTCTGCATCGGCAGGCGAGATCATCACTAACGGTAACAAACCGATATGTTCCGACAAACGCTCGTATTCTTTTTTGTTACGCCGAAACTGTTTTTTTTGTCCGTTTTGGATAGCGCAAAAAATCTCCTCCTCCTTGCCATCATAATCATAAAAGCCCTGCAGAACGCATAATTCTTCACCTTGGCGAATAATCCGGCTATCTGGGGTATACAAGTGACTCTTACAAAACGAAAGATAATAGATCGCATCTAATAAATTGGTTTTACCCATCCCGTTATGGCCAAAAAAACAATTCATCTTGACAGAACAATCGATTTCCGCATGACGAATATTTTTATAATTCATTGCCGATATTTTACTTATTATCATACGCTTACATGTTTTTTAGAACGACATGCCACGACAAATATAAAAAAAAACTGACGATTTTTTTATTTCTTCCATAAAAAAAACTAATTTTGCAGCCCGATAAATGAAAAGTTAGAAATTATAACAAAAAAAATAGTATGGCAAAAAAAGTAAAAGAAACGAAATTGGCTACTGCCGGAAAAGAGGTAGGAGAAATTGTGTCGCGTTCTGAGAAATTCATTGAAAACAACAAGAAGAACTTATCCTACGGCCTTCTTGCAATTGCATTAATCATCGGCGCAGTGATCGCTTACAACCAATTATACAAGATTCCGCGGAATCAAAATGCAGCAGTCGCCCTATTCAAAGGCCAATTTTATCTTGAGCGGGATTCATTCAACTTAGCCCTGAACGGCAATGGCGTTGATTATGACGGGTTCGAGCAAATTATCCGACAATACCGAGGCACAAAATCGGCAAACTTAGCCAAAGCGTATGCCGGTCTGTGTTATTATAAAACCGGTGATATGGAAAGCGCTATTAAGCATTTGAAGTCATTTAACACGAAAGAGGATCTCGTTTCTCCGATTTATATCGGTCTGATTGGCGATTGTTATGTCGAATCGGGCGATGTCCAAGAAGGGATTATCTGGTTTGAAAAAGCGGCATCAAGGGCTAATAATGACTTCTTGAGTCCGATCTATCTGAAAAAAGCCGGTATTGCCTACGAACATCTCCAACAATTTGATAAAGCCATAAAAACGTATACAGCGATTAAGGAAAAACACGCCGCTTCAATGGAAGCGATGGACATCGAAAAATACATTGTTCGCGCACAACTTGCAAACAAATAAGATGGCGACTGCTGAACAACATCTTTCGACATACGATGTCCATGCCATTCCAAATGCATCTAAGATGCGTATCGGAATTGTTGTTTCTGAATGGAATAGCCCCATAACCGAAAAAATGCTTGAAGGCGCCTGTAACACGCTACGAAAACATGGCGTTATACCGGATAATATGCCTGTTTTTCGCGTTCCGGGCAGTTTCGAACTCACTTTCGGCGCCTATCAGGTGTCTAAATATGGCGATGTAGATGCCGTTATTGCAATCGGTTGCGTCATCAGAGGTGAAACGCCACATTTTGATTATGTATGCAAAGGGGTCACCGAAGGGATTACAAAACTCAATGCAACGCAGGATATTCCGGTTATTTTCAGCGTATTAACTACAAACAACAGTCAACAGGCATACGACCGCGCCGGAGGTCGACACGGTAATAAAGGCGATGAAGCCGCTATCACTGCAATAAAAATGATTGATTTTATTTGCAACTTAAAAAAATAGTCTTACCTTTGCACCGCCATTATCGAAAAAGAAGCGTCTTTCTTTCGCACCGAAATTATTGAAAAAATGGGCAGTTACCAGAGTGGCCAAATGGGGCAGACTGTAAATCTGCTGGCGTACGCCTACGGTGGTTCGAATCCATCACTGCCCACAAACTTGCGGAAGTAGCTCAGTCGATAGAGCATTAGCCTTCCAAGCTGAGGGTCGCGGGTTTGAGTCCCGTCTTCCGCTCAAACTGAGAATCAAGCGTTTACAGTAGTTGTAAACGCTTTTTTTTAAAATAATCAAACCAATGAAAAGAAAAATTTATCCTGCCGTAGCCGCATTTTGTTTGCTTTTTGGCATCATCATGCAAACTTCCGCCCATCGGGCGCCGGAAGAAAAAACAGTCACAAACCATTCTAAATCTCCAAAGCTCTGCGTTTTGAAATTGGATGATGTCGTTGCAGGAAACGGAGGTCAAGTGGTACCCGAACGTTGGCAACGCGTCGCCGATTACCTTGAAGGGAAGAAGATCAAATCGTCGATGGGCATTATCGGCGCTTCGCTGATCGACGATAATCCGGCTTATTTCAAATGGATTACCGACAGGGCGGCGCGTGGGTATATTGAGTTTTGGAACCACGGTTACCGTTTTCGCTCGGATAATGATCCGATAGGCGAGTTTGAAGGTGAATACGACGAACAAATCCGCGCTTTACACCTGACCGACAGTCTCGCCAAAGCAAAGTTGGGACTCAACCTGACAGTTTGGGGCCCCCATTGGAGTGCAAGCAACGAACATACCGACCTTGCGTTATCAAAAACGCCTCAAATCCGTATGACTTTCGGGTATCCGCCAATAACCGTACATTACAAAGGATATGTGTTCCCCCGTTCGGTTGACATCGAATATCCGACCCATAATCCGGACTTCGAAACATTCAAAAAAGCCTATGAAACCAGAAAACCAACGTTTGATTTTTTCTTCCTTCAGGGGCATCCGAACAGTTGGGACGAATTGCGCTGGGAGATTTTCACGAAAATCATAGACTTCCTTGAGGCCGAAGGGGTTCGCTTTGTGACGCCATCCGAACTTTATGATTTTTTATTTGGGGGAAAAGAACCGGTTTTATAAAAAAGGGGACTTATCCGGTGGAGATATAATTGGAATAGCTTTGGCAGACCTCTGTCGAAAAGTCTATGCCGCTTTGGATAAGTTTGTTCCATGTTGATTCAGAGAGAGAAGGCAGATCGTCATAT
>Ga0209628_10003633_pt1 | contig 10897 bp, 4 predicted proteins | sample TergutCu122P4_FD_187285 | JGI IMG/M metagenome (GOLD analysis project Ga0209628, IMG submission 187285) | Cubitermes ugandensis P4 segment gut microbial communities from Kakamega Forest, Kenya - Cu122 P4 (SPAdes) (version 2) | ecosystem: Host-associated > Arthropoda: Insects > Digestive system >...
AAACGCGTGATTAAAATTAAAATTAAGATATTTGGAATTTGTATACACGAATTAAAGAAGGGCTACCAACCTAGAACTGACATGATAAATGAATCAAGGAAGAGCTGCTAACCGAGATTTGTCAAGTTAAATGAACTGAGAAAAGGTTACTAACTTAGAACTGACATGATAAATGAACTATGGCAGCGCTGCCAACCCAGAACTGACTAGGTAAATGAATCGAGGAATTGTTACCACCCTAGAACTGACATGATAAATGAATTGTGGCAGAGCTGCCAACTCAGAACTGACTAGGTAAATGAATCGAGGAATGGTTACCAACCTAGAACTGACGTAGTAAATAAAATGAGAAAACAGATATCACATGGTAAATGAATTTAGGAAGAATTACAGACCCAGAATTCAGGGCAAATGATAAACAAATAAGCCTGAATATCCCAACGAAATGTTGAATTTATGAAGTAATTACTTCTGCCTTCTGTGTAATGTAACTACGCGGGTTGAGTGAGGTTAAGCAGACCGTAATGCATACAGGGGATAAGCTAATAGTAATTGAGCTATCGTCCTAGAATTTATTATTGCTGTTGGAGGATGAAGAGGTATGTTAAGGTAAGACTTGTTTTACTGAGTCCGTTTCTTACTACACCTTTCATGAATCTGCTCACCACCTAGCGCTGTAAATGAGAATCACGTGTTACTTGTCAAATTCCATCAAAATTGATTCTAAGCATAAACCGAAGCACTCTGTTCCGAGATTTTACTTGGAATGAGAAAGAAGTGACTGAGGAATGGAAGGAACGTGCTGTTGTACTTCTTGTACGAAGAGCAAACACGGTAGGCGGTTGCAGGAATATTCCTGCAACAGAAATATAAACGATTTAATCCGACATTATTTTAACACGATAAAGGACATTCGTGGATAAAATTGTTGGAGAATATTAGTGTGGTCTGTGTTCTAATAGACAAATTGCTAAAACTAAAAATAAAGGAAAAGACATTGTCAATTACAACTAATGTTTATCATACTCGTATATGTGGGAAATTTGCAAACAACATGTTTCGGCCGAAATTTGTCATCTTCTGGTAATACATATATCAAAATATACTAAGAACAGCTGCATTACAACTTGTTTGAATTTAAATGAGATATCATTGTACAATTAACCGTTTTATATTTAAGTGTAATTTGGGTGTACTCGTATGTAGATGTCGGTTGTGCACGTATTACAGAGTTTTACAAAGTAGATAATCTACGCTGTGTTTCTTCCTAGGAGGAGCACAACCTAGATTGGCATGCTGGTTTATATAGGCGGTTAGACACAGCAGCGCACACTCACTAAGAACTGCTTGTGCAGGTGAATGTTTTTTATATATTACCTTCCCGCAAGTTCGGCTACATAGAATGCTGCATAGTTTTCAAACAAAAACTAAGACATATGCGGACATATTATAAAGGAAAGAACATACTAACTATAGAAAATGCGACGTGTCCACATATCAACACATAACAAATTTTCCTAGAACGTTGGATCGCCAGTTTTGAGACCACAAAGCCGAAGCTGCATTGTGCACCTGAAATCTTAAACTTCGATCTGCCTACCTTATTTATTTTATAATATTTATGCTTTTTAATATACGGTTTCTCTAATATGTATAGTTTTTCCACTAGTTTTAAAATTTTAACCACCAGATGCAATTTTACTATTTTTATTTAATTGTGTAAGGGAAAGAAATCTCTTTCTCAAAGATTATATAAACGATTGTACTGTATATTTTCTTTACATATCCTTTTCTATATGTCTGATGATAGCCCATAGGTAGACCGAAACAAGTTAGCTTGGAAAGTTAATTTTGTTGTATAAGACGGAATAATGAATAAATGCATCTATTATGTACCTTCGTTATAATTACTTCCTAAGAATGGCACCTCGATGCCGAAACATGTAGAAGTTGATATATGTCATAAATAGTGTATTACAGTGTGCGTACTTTGGATAAAACATTAAAATTCTAGGAAGTTTTAGCGATTAGTTTGGAGTCAGAATTGTCTGTTTGATGCACAGGTTTCTTAATTTATTTACGTAAAAGAAAACAAAGGCTTTTTCTTTAAAAAAGAGGATTTTCTTGGAGAGGGGTTTGGGGTAATTTTCGGGCAGGATCTCTCTTTTATAAAGATTTTTTTTTTTAAATTAAGTAAAGTTGCTGGTTTGAAGTTACAGAACCAATGACGAATGTTTTGCTGAAGTGGGACCAGACACTACATTTTACATATTCGTAACAACTTCATTAAATGTTTTTTCCTCCCTTGATTCTTTTCGCTGAATCTCGTGTTCGAAAGCAAGAAACACGGCTAAACGTAATGTACGGTATAAGAACATGGAAAGTGTGCAAGAAACACTGCCATGTACTTGGGATTTTCAATTTATATTCCATCAATTCTGGAAATTGCGATAATACTGTAATCTGGCAAGTAAATTGGCCGGTTTGAAAATTAAGAGCCACATAGATCAAACATATAAATTGCGAAGTGGAGATTGGACGTAAAACGGAATAAAATAATGAAGAATTTTAAATTTTTCACGGTTTATTACAAAGATGCTTAAGAGTGTTGTTTAAATAGGAAAAATTTTATTATGTAATTGTAAGTACAATTAAATAAATAAATAAATACAAACTTAGAAACATGCGCTTTTGACTTACTTGTTTATTGTCTCCTGGCGTTGTATTGTGTTAAAATACAGTACTATACCTGGTAGCAGAAGCCAGTACCTTCTCAATACAGCCGTTAATCCCTTCGGTTTTACGAACGATTACATCAAACATTGTCAAAATAGTAACTAAATAAAGCATAACTAGGAGTTGTGTAACTGACTGTTCCACTGGTAGTGTGGTAGATTTCAGTTAGGGAAGTACCATATTTATTGAAATAAAAAATGCTGTCCCGTAGCAGGCCTGGAGTGGGCCAGAGGGTTCCAGGAATTTAAGGTTCCTAGATTTCATGACAACGACACAGTATGGTGGTAAGGTTTATTGAAATTAAGCAAGTAGAAATTTAAATCTTATGGAAAATTTCTATCCATTTATATACAGGATGTATCTAAAATATTTGGACACACTTCAAATTGAGTTCTTCATATCAAAGCAAAGAAGTTTATATCAATATATATATATTGATAGTGGTTTGTGAGTTTCATTGAAAGTTTATATTCAACAATAAATATTTTAACTACTTAATATTTGATTTAAAATTGCATAATGCACTTCTGCATATTCCAGTTTAATTACTGTAGAGTTCTGATTGTTTATAAAGTCACAATCTACAACAGATGTTCGTAATGTCCTCCACATGAATCTATACACGCTTGTACACGTCTGATCATGGGCTGTCGCAGGGTTCAAACGCCCCGGGACTGTTGCAAATGGTTTGACAGGCAGCGAAAGTGCACTGGCAAAGTGTCTTTGTGTTCTCATTTGGGGCTGAATACACTAGGGTTCTTTAAGCGTCCCCAAAGCTAGAAAGCTAAAGGATTGAAGTGGGGTGAATACAAGGGGACTCGAAAACTCTTTACGGGCGTATATTGGTACGAGCTTTTTTTTTTTCCTTATTTTGGTGTGGGGAACTCATTCCTAAAATATGTCCAAACATTGTAGATACACCATGTATATTTTTGCGTTTATTAATGTTTATAAGATGTATTTCGGTAAGGGAAATCTCATAATTTTACAAAGTTTGGTTACATGCTGACAAACCAGCCAAAATTTGTTGACAATGTAAATTCTGTAGGGTATTCGGTACCTCTTCCAGCGTGTCTGAACGCTCATTTATTCGTATATATGTCTTCTTCTTATTACGGCTCTACAACTCTTTATGCAGAGTTTTGGCCTTCTCAACCAATTCCTTCCATCTTCTTCTATCCTGGACAAGGGTATTCGTATGTATGTGTTATAATCAAAGGATAATGAGCAATATCTGCTATTGTGCATATAATTCCACAATGAATACAACGCTTGAGTGACCAAAGAGACATGAACCAATGTTATGCTGTTCTTGTTTGAGTGGCTGCATGTCCTGCTGCCACTGTGCATATGTTTGTGTGTGTGTGGACCTGCGGGCCATGCAAAGTACTGCCGATTAATTATTCAAACCAGAATTAACCCTGATGCAAAAGCATGCTGGCCAGCTTGTTTGATACGGGCTGCCTCTGCGTGGCCAGTTAACTAACCCTCTCATTCAGTGTTAAAATACAGTAATTTCAGAATTCGTCACTGAGCCTGCTAAAATTACTAAAATTCAATAAACCAGTCTTGTACCCTTCATTATGAAACATCGCGATCGATAACACCATTGTTTCGTTTTTTTAAGTCCCGTATTAAAATTTTGGATTGGAGACCGGTTATCCTTTCTGAAGTTCGTGATTTTTCCAAGTATGTTCCTAAAAGACGCCGAGATAGTATATTAAATTACGCCACGAACGCTTACTTCCAAATTCTTTCCTATTCACCATTTAATCGCCCAAATATTAAATGCTGTATTGTCTCAGTTATTGACAACATCGTTCAGTAACCTTACATAAACGCCAAAATAAGTACAGTATAGAGGATAACTGCGAGAAAGAAAGTAATTTTTCCAAATTTCATACAATGTGTATGCAGTCAAACCCGTTTATAATGTCATCGAAAGGACTGAGTAAATTGTGTCATTATAAACGGGTGTCGCTGTAAGCGAGGTGTGTGATGTGAATGAAGAAAAATTGTTTCAAGACAAAATACAGACCTTTAGGCACATTAATTAAATTTTTACTTTATCGTTTCGCAATTCTGTGAAAGTACCTAAAGAGCAGAAGGTAGCTTCACTCTCAAAGTGAACTGCCTTTACTGTTATCTTGTTCCAGGCCTTGAATTTACACAGCTGCTTGAAAGAGTAAGGACTTGCGTTCTTAAGGATGAGATAATGTCTGATTTCTCAAAACAACTTACTTTTTTGGAAATCTATATTGCAACCAGTGACTAGCAAAGTCGTTATATTCGAGGTAGAAGCTCTTACAAGTGTCATACTAAGCAAGGCAGAAAAACTTGTGCCTCATGGGCAAATAAATTGGTACAACAAAATGTATAAATCTATAGCCGAGGTGTCGCGCAAACTGAGCTCGTTATAACCGAGATCAGTTGTATTTTTCTTAGAAGTTTTTCAGTATTGCCCTCAGACCATTCTTCTCTGTTAACAAATTTCCCTGTATTAAAGGCTTGTCAACACCGTTGCTGTGTGTACGGTAGAGAATGCTTGTTTTCTGCAGTTGGACGTAATTCTCCAGGGTTTGCTATATTCTTACGTGACTAATTATAACAGTTAATAAAGACGGACCAGTCAGTGGTGTTCTTTGACCCGGGTCTCAATGTGAATGTTAATTTTCCAAGTGCAGACCTGACCATACAGGCAGTGGTGGTATTGTTTGACCGATATATTCATTTCTGTCTTTCTTAACAAATAGATTTGGGCGCTTAATTTTAGGTCCTGTCAGCACCATGCTAATGCGATAGAGAGTAGCAGTAATAGATGTAGGACACTCGTGTACACGATTTTCTATGTGGATTTAAGGCCTGTCTTATCTGTCCTTCGCTGTAGCCGTTGTGTCTAAAGGAAGCATGAAAAAACTCATTTCTTGAAGTAGAATTTTTTTTTCGCATGCTCCAATCTTATGCACACATTTGAGCTACACGACCCTATTTGTTCGTGAATTCTGGAGTTAAGACAGAGGAAATGTGGATATATAGGGTGTTTTTTTTCCTTGACCAATAAGGGCCGGTCCAACCCTCTCCCAGCGTTGCCTCATACACCATGTGTCGGGGAGTTCAGCAGTCGATGACGACAGCTAGACAAAAGATCGCAGTTGTAACGTCCTTTAGAAAGTCTAATAAAAAATCACTAGAGGTTAGGGCTGGTGATTATCGGTCAAGTAGGAAAAAAACATCCTATATCTCCGTTTAAGTTTGTCACCCAGGGAGCCTTAAAGTTTCCGGTAGATGTCAGTGTCAAGAAATGTAAAGTGATCGTGCCCTTCTGTCTCCATGGCTATGTTTACTCCGATACTTTCCAGGTGATACTGGAAGCCGCACAGCTACTCTGGTTCAAAAGGTCAGATGGTGAAGGAACTGAGACTGAAAGAGAGGTATACATCTCCCATTGTCGGCTTCCATTCTAAAAGACCGTAATTTTCATACAAACTGGAAGTATGACGTCAAATTACTTAATTTTATTGTATGCCAGTAATTATTTCGAGCATAAAGTAACGACATTATATCGCATAAGCTCAATGCATTTCTCATTAATGTTACTGTGGAAATTAAAAGCAGCCTGAACGTAAGTAAAGTCACAGCAGGCAATACACGGCCATAGTGCCAAAGCTTAAGAAGGTGTCAATTACACGCGGCTGGAAATGAAAGCGAAGGATGATACTTATATCGCTTTCTCTCAGTTTTTATGCCCTTTCACATAGGAGCGGAAAGCACCTGTTAGCTTCTAATGTCTGTCCATCACGTCTGTCTGTCCGTTCGTCTCTTCTCATATATCAGAGCGGCTGTTATGGGACGGTATTCCGTTATATTTGACATCAGAGGCTTATATGAAAATCTGTCGAGAAAGTCCATGTTTGGTTATAAAAGGGAAACAATGTCGGAAATATTACATTAAGACCTAATTATGTTTTACTGTTTCCGGCGATATTTAGTCTCCATAAAATAACTCTTTTCGACTGAAATGGCATCAGGCTGTTAGCTAGTCTCTCCTTCCTTCCGCATGAATCAGCACGGCTCCCACTGGACGGACTAAGTGAAATTTAATGTCGGAAACTTTTTTTAAAATTGTCAAAAATTTCAAACTTTGTTAAAATCGGGCAAAGAAATCAGGCTCAAAACTTAAAGCACTACGGACGTTGTATTTTTCTCGAGGACAATAAATCGTTCTAAAACACTCTCTTTTAGTGACATGGTATTGGGCTGTTGCGATAGTCGATGAGATATAGACATTACGTGAAGGCACTGCAGTGTTACCGGTATTGCTAAATTACATCTTAATATATAGGACTTGCAGAAAAAAAAGTATTTTGGGCGAGAAATGTATTTTTAAGTTTTATTCTTTAATAATTTTAGATTCTGTGTATGTAAATACATCTCACTCGTCGTATAAATTTTCTTATTATGTCCAATTTTATCTAAGTTCACAATTTTTCACAACACACAGTGAAGTTCCCCCAACACAAATTTTATGAAAATCCTTTTATCTTTCCTCAGGTTGTAACTTTTTATGGCCTGAACAGACTGGCAGACATGCCGAAGCCCGTGGTTGAAAGTTTGTAATATTTTGTTCCGAACGCGTCAATTGATAAGAGACTGCCTGTAAAATTAGTTAGAATATTACTAACATACTGGTAGAAATCAACTACATGAATATTAACTGAAGTACAGACGCAGGGAATGAAGAGGGAACGCGTCAGCTACAGAAGTATAACAGCTACTGGGCGATGAAATCTAAGAGGGAAGTGATAACTCGAGTGTCAGGAGATTGAAAAATGAATTACGACGGGCTTATTTCCCACTGTAAATAAAACACAACTTTATTATTTATATGAGTTTCTTTAAGCACTATTTCTGTTCCAGTATTCTCTTATGCAAACAACCTGCTTTAATAACTAACCCCAATTTGTTGAAGCAACGGTTTGCATTTATATCCACAAATAATTTAAACAGTAAACCACAGCACTTGGCAGTCGCTTTGAATTTTCTCGCGTAAAAACCCCAAGAAAGGGTTCCGCCTGTATTCCAACAGGATTTCTGAAAATGGGGACTTTCGTTCTTACGAGTATGTTTTCCTATGCCTACGAAATATTGCGAACTGCAGGGTACTGGGACCTATCAATAAGGACCGAATGGAGATTACTAGCACAGTTGAAACCCCATCTCAGAAATGTTGCTTAGATATAGAGGGATCCCTAACTGAAAGAGAGAATGGGAGTAAGTATGTTTTAACATTCCAGTTTTATTTAAGCAAATTATTAATTGTCCTAGCAATACGTCAGCAAGACGCTGACACAGTGTCGCGAGAATTTGTTGCTGAATTAAATCTGAAGTACGGAATTCCGGCTACTGTGCTAACAGACAAATGCGCGAACTTTCTTAATAAAATGTTCAAAGTGTGTAAATTAAGAAAATACAAACAACAACTTTTCACCCGGAGTCGAAACGTGAGCTCGAAAGCAGTAATCGTGTTTTGACAGAATACATGAAACATCAGGGAAAGTGGGACCACTACATCCCCTGCGCAACCTTTTTTTATAATATTACTGAATACGTACCCGTCTGTACACTCTCCCTTCAAACTACCGTTGGTTTTGTATATCATATAATAATGAGATCCTCGAAATATAACAGACATTATCTCAAGCACGACACACATACATTTCGTATAAATTACCAGGAAATCAGAATAAAGTGTGTCCAATGTAAAATGATTAGGAAATGCGAATATATACGTAGTTTGTCCCATTTAAAATGATTAGAAAATCAGAAAACTGTTCGTCCAATTTCAAATGATTAGGAAATAAGAATACAGTTTGTGCCTGTAAAACTATTAGGAAATCAGAAGGCGGTTTGTCCCTGTTACAATTATAGGAAATCAAAAGACAGAACACAGAATGTTTCCCTTAAAATGGCCACCTAACTAACAACTTAGTGCTCAAGAAAATGAACAGTCTCAAGTCTGAGAATCATATAAAAGGTCGCAGGTGCCTATGGACACAGTTATGGGTACGTGAATGATGACATTTAGTGACGCATATGGATATTATTGTGCTTTAAATACATGAAACAGCACGACCACTTCCATGCACGTCGTTCCTCAATTCATAATTCAGTATCTCCTCCCCCCCATAAACAAAAGAGTTCAAGAGGCGCCGTTAATTAAACGAAAAATATACATATGATTCCAGGAATGGAGGTTGCATATATAGACTTGCCTGTTCGTGTGGACAATACAAAGATGCTGCTAGGCAGTTACGGACAGGCTTCTTCACTTTTCTGATAATAAGAACAGAACGTTTCTTGTCTGTAAGTAACTTGTAGTATAACTTAACAATATCTGTGGTTCCTGCATTATATATATATATATATATATATATATATATATATATATATATATATTCTGCACATTGCCCAGTATGCTACAGAAAGTGATTCGGCTTGGAAATATTCATCTTCAGGTTATGAATCTGTAATTAAGCAATTACGTGCCATTACATTGTTTCAACGTCAGTATTGACGTCACTGTTTATTACGAAGTTCTTCCCGCCAGTCATAAAGCTGAAACAGCCTAGCGGCGCGGGTATATGAAAGAAGCTACTGTAGCCGGTCATTTTAATATAGTTGTTTATTAGGTTTGCTGGCGCCAGTTATGGACGGTCTGTCAACGTATGTTAAGGAACCGTCAGCGATAGGTAGGAGGGGTTGTACAGGGAGAGATTTAAATGAGAAAACGTTAGCAGCGGACAACGGAAGCTAGCAGTCCAGTAAGGAAGTCAGTCGCGTAGGAGAGCGATGTGATTGAGGGAGTACAAGTTACTTTGTTATTTTAATAAAATATGATTTGGTTTTAACTTGATACAGGACGCCTTTTCTTATATCAAGTATAAAATGAGTAAATAAAAAAGAAGTAAAAAACAAATAACTAAAACTATATGTGGTACGGTGAACCACACCTTTTCCCGAAAGAGGATCGCCTACCAGACTGAACACGTTGGGACAACCAAGTTAAAAAGGGTGATCGTGTAGAGAAGTGGCGATCAGCGTTTGGGCACGAGATGATGGACCAGCCTACAATCAGGGACACCAGCAGACTACATCTACCAAATCACCGACGGTTGTGTAGTGTAGTGTCACATAGTTTACATAAATATTGTGTAATTAAATACAGTGAAGTGCAAAAGTGGTGGATATCACACGCCAACGAATAGACATCAACAAAAGAGGTCAGTAGTAAATAGATTAGTTTAAATTAGACAAAAATGGATGCCCGTCATTTGCGAAACGAAACACTGGAAGTGACTAAGAGCGACGTGCAGGATTCTGCTACTGTAATAGGTGAAGATACTCCAAGTATATTCATGGTAACTAATAATGATAGCGATAGTCATGAGTCAGCCTAGATACAGGACATGTTAGCCGATGTTTTAAGTACTTTGAATAATATTCCAAGGCAAGTGCCAGGGTAAATCTAGCCAAGACGGGGCACGGCCCACACTCTCCCAAATTGTTGTGTTGTTCTATGTATTGTTTGTTTTGTGTCTTGTGTATTGTTTGTGTGTAAATGTGTACTGTACTACTGCCACCGGGTGACAGCCCAATTGCAGTTAATAAATATATCATAAAACGCAAAAGCAAATGAAGAATTAGTTTGCCATACTATGTATAAGAGTATGGGTAAAGAATGATCTGTAAGTGAACTATGGTAGTTAAGGTAACTTAAAAGAGTCAAAAAGGATGTCATTGTTTGTTTAGAATGGAGGTGAAGACTGTAGTAAAAAATAGAAAAAGTCACTTGTATGTGACATGATTAAGAAATATTGCCAGAAGACACAAATGTCCATTTACATGTACGCATACATACTGTAGTGCAGGAAGTTCTGTAACCAGAGAAATCCCGAACTTCGGATATATGTTGCTTGTTTGTTTTATTGATTTCATTGTTCTTAGTGTTTAACCTTTTTGAGCCGGAATTTTACATTTAAATTTTAGCACACCCTGTAGGTAAAATGCGAATAATACAGGAACCAAACAAGGTAGCATTATGTAATAAACGGCATTTTGAAGAGAAAAAAACGGAGATTACGCAGCATGTTTAAAATATTCA
>Ga0209628_10003634_pt1 | contig 10894 bp, 7 predicted proteins | sample TergutCu122P4_FD_187285 | JGI IMG/M metagenome (GOLD analysis project Ga0209628, IMG submission 187285) | Cubitermes ugandensis P4 segment gut microbial communities from Kakamega Forest, Kenya - Cu122 P4 (SPAdes) (version 2) | ecosystem: Host-associated > Arthropoda: Insects > Digestive system >...
CCGATCTCAACGTAGTGTCCTATTCTCCCGAACGCCGACTTAAGTGTCCTATTCTCCCGAACGCCAGCAGAGTGTCCTATTCTCCCGAACGCCGACTTAAGTGTCCTATTCTCCCGAACGCCAACGTAGTGTCCTATTCTCCCGAACGCCGACTTAATCGTCCTATTCTTCCGAACGCCAACGTAGTGTCCTATTCTCCCGAACGCCGACTTAAGTGTCCTATTCTCCCGAACGCCTACGTAGTGTCCTATGCTTAAGAACGCAGCGACTGACCGCTTGCATGCTGCAAAGATCTGGGGCTCTGTGCTCGGACGGGCGATTAATATTTCGAGGATCTGTTCGGCTGCTGCTACGGCACGTTAGTGCTGCGTCTTTCGTGCAGTTGAGAACATCTGCTTGAATGTGCAGCCATGACAGTCACATTCTGACAGCCGTGCTTCTGTAGTTTTATTGACGGTAGAAAATTAACGTAAACTTTGAGTGACTCAAAATTATATTTAGCGTGTCACGGCGGTGAACTCTAGTGACGCCATATTGCGTGGTTCGGAGCTGACCAACCACACCACTCAACGTCACATTTCGGTATACCGCCATATTGCAACTGTACCTGTTGCTGTGTGTGGAGTGGAATTGAACCCTGAAAGTACAGAGTGTTAGAGAAGTGCCCAAGGAGCGAAAAGTTTGGATTTTTTAGGATAGATGTGATAAGAGGCGAGAGGAGAGCGTAGCGAGGAGGTTCATAATTTGCATTGTTCATTATTATTATTATTTTAATAAAATCAAGGAGAGATGGGCAGAGTATGTAGCTAATGTCTGCACACTTGTGATTGGGAAGCCTGGAGGGGAAAACATTTCGAAGACCGAGGCGTACATGCGGGTTGATATTAAGGTGGTTCTTAGAGAAACAGTGTGGCAGTGTGTCATTTCGATTTTACTGGCCGAAAATAACGATCGGAAGCGAGCTGTTGTGAATACGGTAATGAACTATAGGGTTCTATCAACGGAACAGTGGGTATTGCTTCAGTTCAGAATCTGAAGGACAGGAAACAAATTCTCAAGAGCTGCTCCTGCCCACGGACATATTTAGGCCATAATGAAATTACTCGTACGTTTGCTCTGTTTGCCTTGCTATGACTTTCGTAACAAGGTCTACATAAAACTGACAGCACGGAAATCGTGGCGCCATGGACGTAACTTCCGTTATAAGCACAGTAGAACTCCACTTATCCGGATTAATTGGGACGCCGAGTCATCCGGATATGCAGAAAATCCGGATAATTGGATTTTTCTCTGAAAATAGACTACATTGCCAGTTTGCAGTTCGGTTGTTACTATTTACAGCGTGTACCTGTGTCTAAACCTTTCGACCACGCCTGATTTGAGGTTCTGAAAGCCATAACACTGTACTGTACTTGATCCGATAACCGGTAATTTCAAGGCAAGTTTGTTTTGTAGAATTCTAGACAAATTTACCCGAAGGGCCAAGCCTATCCGGATAACCAGCTTCCGGATTATTGGAGTTCTACTGTACCCTGAATCTGAAATTGTACAAAACTGATAGTTTGTGACGAGACGGACATTTAATGGTGTTCATAAGGTGCGCAGATAGCCGTCAAACACCACAGCACGAATGTACCACGTACGCACGTACAGCCATTACTGTAACGAATCTCGTGCGCTGTGGAATTACCAACATCGGCTCAGGTTTCTTTTTTTGCGTTCTTCGTACGAGGTAAAAGAATTAAGTGCATAAAGAATGGATAATTTTCGTCCGCCGCAAGTTTTCCTTCCGAAATTACGTAGTGACCTATCACGATGGTATTTTGAGATCAGTTTATAGGTGGAAGGATATTATTAAATTGAAGCTAAACGAAACTGGGTGTGGGGATTATTGACTGGATTCAACTGGTGCAGCATAGAGACCTGTGGTGCGCTGTTATGAAGAGGGTCATGAACATTCCTCCACATAAACTGCGGAGAACTGTTGGCGTAGTTGTGTGTGTTTGGACAGGAACAGGCTGGACTGGAATGAGGCCGCAGAGCCAAGGGGAATTGAATTGCCTTGTTACCGGGTAACGAAGCACCGGACTGCCCAGCTGACTGATTGGTAATTAGACCGAGTGATTATGCAGCCAACAGACTTTCTAAACAGCGAATCTCCTCACGTGACTAGCCGTGTCAATATAGAATGTTTCTTTTTACGTTTCGAAGACAGATTCTGCTGCCGTCATCACGGATTGCATTATGTCTGTGGTATAGAATACGCTGTTTTGTTGAAAAGTTACTTTATATACGGAACGAAAAGATTTAGCGCCATCTTAAAATCGTACTTAAGCCCCATCCGGGGCCACCTCTAGCCAAGTTATTTTTTTCGTTACGTATCATCGTGATATGCGTAATTAATTTTTAGTATCACCCGCTGAAATACTGTTGTGCCGGAAATGTGACCCAACCGATGCTAAAGAGTTTTAGCGACATGAGACGTTACATTTACTTGGCTTAATTCGGTTTCGGACTGTATCCAATGCACGTCATTCCGAATAGAAGACGTTTCGGGATCTGAATGTGTTTCCATCCGCAGTTCAAAAGGCGAGGAAGTATCTCCTCAGTTAGGTCTTCCAGACTGGAAAAGTCTCAGTCACTTAGTTGGGTTTAGCTTACCGAAACGTCGCTTTTGTTTATGAACACACACACACACACTCTCAATAGAAAAAGTCCAGAAACCCAGAATTGTTGTGTGCCATGCACTACGTCCACTGTCAGTGCTAACGTCCTGTGCTTTGCGTTGCTCAGAGAGCGTCCAGAACGTTAACCATCTTTTGTGTGCGAGAATGCAGGGGCGCATGGCAAGGTGCAGTGTTCCGAGAATTCATGATGCAATTTCATTTCCAGTTACTCCAGATACTGCGTGTCAAATTTAAGATGAAATGGTGCTTTGCAAACCGCACCGGATTCCTGTAACTAGGGCAGATTGTACTGTTCAGTGACAAACGATTGGAAGCACACCGCATTTTTCGGTGTTGTTGAATTCATGTCGCGGCCTGTACCTGGTGTTTCCATTGTTTTATAGGTGTAAAAACCCATCAACTGTATTGTGTCTGCTTCCGCTTGCATAATAAAACACGATACAGATTTTACTTCGTTGTAAACAGCGCTAGTAACGAAGCCATGTTGAATTCCACTAGGTTAAGCACTGTATTCTTCTCTGGAGTTCGTATTCATTGCTTTGGCCTTAATTCCAACGTATCATTGTTAGCTGTTTGGTAATGCGCCTTTCAAATAGCTCAGACACCTGGCAATTACACTACATCCTTTAGCCTATCTAAATTTTTATCGGAAACCCTGAGCTGTTATACTGCGTACAGAATAAAAGGGAAAGTACATCGCGTGTTTGTAGTCATGTTTTTGCTGTTTATTGCTTTTGGAACAATACTCGTACGTTTGTAACTACGGTACTTGGATATAACGCGCAATTGTGTACAGCCGCGTTTAACGCATTTCGTTTAAATAATAAGGTTAGAATAATAAAGTACCTGGTCACTACACGTGCACCGAATTCACCTGTAGCAAATAACGAAGGTCATGCCTAAAGCCAGAAGACGTACAGTCAGGCCGGTGGAGGGTTCATCTATACAGTATGAAGGGTGAAAAGGGCTTCACTCGTATGAAACCGTATCGAAAAGTAACGTGCAGTTTGTAAATTGGATGCCGCCCGTCGGTTGTGCGGCTTGCTGCTGGAGGGTCTGTTATGTGGGTTACATGGATGTAAAGGAATGTAAGTTATGTGTTACGTCATTGGCGGTTCCTTTAGCGATGTAAGTACCAGAAACATGCACTGCTTACTGAGGGCATTTACTGAACACTGCTTTGGTTTTGTGATCTACTTCTTACTGCTTACTGATGTTCTGAAGGCTTTAGGGCACGACAGAATTGCCTTGTACTGTGCTCTGTCTACTGTCTTGCTATGTCCAAATCCAGTTCATTGCACGAAGATGCTGTAAAGGCAAACCCGGTTGTTTTTGCATACAATTTTGTACGTGTCTTACTTCTCCCCGCTTTACTCTTGTTTCCCCATTCACGCCGACGTATTCTGAGTGCCCCTACCGCCCCCAGCTAACATCCGTCATGCAGTTTTTACCATTGCCAGACGTGTTTTACGCCCCGAATTGTTGATCCGCCTTGATGAATGTTTGTGTCCCGATTAACGTCCTCGTCTGCTGTGTGTAACTCTGTGTTCTGAAAATAGGATATTCGATAAGCTCCTTGGACGGGGGATCGGCCCATCACAGCGCCTGTACTGGCACAGACAAAAATTAACCCACATGGATTCAGTCGGGCTGCTCCGGCGGTCGAAGAGAGTACGCCCTGAAGACCGCGCGACCACCACGATCGACCCTGATATTAGTAGCTCGTATGAACTATAATTTCTTACGTCATGAAGGAAATATTAAATATGTTACAGTACGGGAATTGTGGACTTATGTTCATTTGCTGATTCGTGGACTGCTTCGACACGGCGAACGACCATGACAGATGTCCGCGTTCGTTCCGTGTACTGGAGAGCCAGTAGGCGTGATTCAGTGCAAGAGAATAGAACGGCGATCACATGCATACCGGAGGTTGCATAACGTGCAGTGGTTTGTATTGCTCGCCGAGATGTTAGAACGGATGTGTACGGCTGCGTGTCGGTTGTTCGTTGTTTGGAGCTAAATCAGATGTAAGTATGTCAGTTATTGTCACTTTGTGTTCTGCAACTTGTGCGGCACTGCGTTTGCTGCAGGCTGGTGTACAATTTGTGCGGCACTCTATGTTATACAGACTGATGTGCAAGTTGTGCGGCGCTGTATGTTCTGCAGGCTGATGCACATTTTGTGGGGCACTATGTGTGCTGCAGGCTGATGTACAACTTGTGCGGCGCTCTATGTTCTGCAGGCTGATGTACAATTTGTGGGGCACTTTGTGTTCTGCAGGCTGTTGTACAAGTTGTGCGGCGCTCTATGTTCTGCAGAGTGATGTACAAGTGTGCGGCACTTCGTGTGCTACAGGCTGAGGTACAATTTGTGAGGCACTTTGTGTTCTGCAGGCTGATGTACAACTTGTGCGACACTTCGTGTGCTGCAGGCTGATGTACAATTTGTGCGGCGCTCTGTGTTCTGCAGGCTGATGTACAACTTTGCGGCACTTCGTGTGCTGCAGGCTGATGTACAATTTGTCCGGCGGTCAATGTTCTGCAGACTGAGGTACAAGGGTGCGGCACTTCGCGTGCTGCAGGTTGATGTACAATTTGTGGGGCACTTTGTGTTCTGCAGGCTGATGTACAACTTGTGCGGCAATTCGTGTGCTGCAGGCTGATGTACAATTTGTGCGGCGCTCTATGTTCTGCAGCCTGATGTACAACTTTGCGGCACCTCGTGTGCTGCAGGCTGTTGTACAAGTTGTGGGGCACTTTGTGTTTTGCAGGCTGATGTACAACTTGTGGGGCACTTTGTGTTCTGCAGGGTGATGTACAATTTGTGGGGCACTTTGTGTTCTGCAAGCTGATGTACAACTTGTGCGGCACTTTGCGTTTTGCAGGCTGATGTACAACTTGTGCGGCACTTTGTGTTCTGCAGGCTGATGTACAAGTTGTGCGACACTTCGATTTGTTTTGATCATTATTGCTGTTTGATGGAGATAACAAGTGTGTGTAGCTGTTTTTAAAACCGGTCTGTTGCAGCATCCCGCGAAGCTCGAAACCCAGAATGCATCTCAATATCAGACCTCCGCACAGTCGTTTTCGTCTCCAATCTTGGGACTTGTAGGCTTCTGCCATTTTAACACCGGGAAACAGTGAGTGTATAAGGGAAACGGACATTAAAGGTTAACAGTTACATAAAAGTTGTGCCTGTGCCTAAGCTAGGTGCAGTTCCACGAATTCTTCTGTACGTGTACCGCTGATAGATGGGGACGGTGTGGTAGGTGGGAGAAATGTCCAACATTTATCGTGAGCGAAACTGCTGCCATTCAACAGCCATTTCACTGACTGAGGAGTCCTGACGTAAAGTTTGCCGAATTCATTTAACGCACTCCGCCACTGACGTCATAAGTTTTATTTTTCCGCAGAACCTCCTGGTACTAGGCCAATTATATCACGCTGCCACACGAATTTAACACTTCACGTTATTTTTACTTTTATGTTAACTTCACGTTATATTTGTCTTCCTCACACCGCAGTAGTTTGCGCTGTTGCCACTTTTTATTATTTATTTAATTAGGCCCGTGTGTTATGTCCTCACAGGTTCTTACCATTTGTGGTTACGGGTCTCGAGACACTTTTATGGCTTATTGGACGCATGTTTCATATGTCAAGGCTGGTTTAGCATCTGTACAGATTAAAGCAAAAAATGCTGCCTTTCTTTCGATGGTTAATGGGTAGATACAGTTCACTGTACTGATGTCGCACTACGGTGTTGATGGAAACAGTTTGGAAATTACGAACGTTGCGTCTAGTCACTTGATGGTTTACAATTAATGAGTCACTTAAACTGGCACAGCTGTTGGTGGCATTTGCGTTAGCTTTCGGTGCAAAATATACAATATATGCTACCGAAGATTATAAATTAATTTCATAGTGAAGTTAGCACAAAAAATAAATTTTGTTTATTCTTTCGAAATCTGTTATCGGCCAATGTACAGCGCAGAATTGAAGGTTAATTGCCTGTGATAAGGAAATAAGTCTTCCTGGCATTCACAAAAATCTCGAACCCAGAGTTCAGGATTTAACCGATAAGAGAAGTGGAAACCCCGCCCTCATGCCGTGCAAGAAGTTGGAAAAATGAGCTGTTTCCAAAAATGCTGGGACAACCAGTAGCGCTGAGTAACATCTGTTTTGAAATACCGTGTAAGTTGCTGGTAAGGAACAGAATTTGCTGCTGCTAATTTGCTCAATCTACACTCGTACATGTTTCGATATATATATATATATATATACACTTTTTTTTTCATATCATCAGGGAGTTTACAATCAATGCCTTGGTAAGTTACACAAGTTCTTCAAATTGCAGCTGTAGAAAATACAGTTTATAAAATTAAGATTTTGTTGGTTATAATAAAAAATAAATAATAAAAACTAATAAAAGTGCAGGTACATGTATTAATATCCAGAGCTACCAAAATTTTATTATATAAGACACTAATAAGACCGACAGTGTCATATGGTGCGGAAGCATGGACAGTGACAAAGAAAGATGAACAAGCTCTCCTAGTCTTCGAAAGAAAAATATTTAGAAGAATATATGGTCCTAAATATGAAAACGGAGAATGGAAAAGTAGGACGAATCGAGAACTAGAAGAGATGAGCAAGGGAGAAAATATAGTAAAATGGATAAAAGGGCAAAGTTTAAGCTGGTTAGGTCACCTGGAGAGAATGGAGGAGGATAGGAAGCCCAAAAAGATCTTCGCCCAAGAACTGTAAGGGACGAGATGAAGGGGAAGACCCAGGAAAGGATGAAAAGATGAAGTAGAAAGAGATCTTCAAGTGCTGGGAGTGAGAAGATGGAGAGAGTTGTTGGTAGATAGGGAAAAATGGAATGATATTGTTCGACAGGCCAAGGCCCACAGTGGGCTGCAGTGCCAATGGAATAAGAAGAAAATTTTCAAATGGTGTAGCCATTTATTTATATTCATAGTTAATTATTCTGCTGATAACACTTATCCTAATAATATATCAATTGCATCTATGAACCTCATTCTTAATCTTTTTACCCTTCTGAAGAAATTCATTTCCGCCATTTTAATTTTTCATATTTGATTTTAACATAAATTTAACTCACAAAATTCCAATCAATATGAAACATATAATTAGTATTAAACACCTGGAACTTCGTTCCTGAATTCTTGAATTTCCCAGCAGCCAAATAAAATAATCACTTTCCCCATATATAAGAACTTTGCCAGTTTGCTAAACTTCCGTTGTATGCCCAAGAGATTGGAAGTGATCAGGAAAGTTGGCGACGTCTTTCTTATCGCCGCGGTGCTGCTTCCTCCAAAATTACACTGCAGGGGCGACGTAAGACCAGGTTAGGGATTTTGGGGTTTAATCAGGAGGTTTAAGACATACATTGACCCGTACCCTCTTTCGAATCTGTCGCATTAACTTTTCCCATAATACTGACGTGTTCTCTATCATTAATGAAACATCTCATTAGTTTCCAAAAATTAATTTTCGGACTGTTTAGAAGTTTAATCGTAACAAAATTATATAGGCTTAATGCACTACGTGTATCACAAAAGTGTAATTGAATTGCGCACAACCAGATTTCAAATTTAGGTTCCGAGACGCTCCACTCTTTCATATTCCCTTTGTAGTGCCCTCTTCCTTCCAGGCTAATGACTGCATGTTACCTGAAAGTATTTTACGACCATTTATTTCCGTATCATTTCCAGTTCCTTATTTCCAGTCTCCTACCAATCAACTCTCTTTCATAACGTAGTTGAAAAACGTCGTTATATAACAGAATATTCCATGAACCTCGGATCTATTTCAAAACGTTAGATGTATACTGAACTAATCCGTAGACTAAGACAAAAGTATTGTATTCTTCTACATAAGGTATAGTTAATATTCATACGAATAGCTTACTTCATTTTTAAGTACATTTTTAGTCGCCCAATACATGTCTGGTTTGTTGGTTAGCTCGGTCAATGTTATGTTTTATTTTCGGTAATTTACTATTTAACGCTGTGGTTCGCCTACATTAACAATCAGAAAATTTGCATTTTTCCACAGAATGTGTTTATGTGTCTTATGGTTTTTGTAATAACCAATGATTTGTTTCCATATAAAAGCCTTTAAGCGACACAAATTCGAAGTCAATGCTTTTCATAAATAAGAAAGCCTAACCCTTGATTATTTAATTCTCAAGTAGGAATCCCTTTCCCTCTCTCCTGTATTCTCATAATATTTGATTTTTTTTTCTCCTAGCTCCTAATATTACTGTAATTTCAACATCGAATGTGATCATTCTGTAGGCTTAGAACTGCAAAACCGTTTTGGATAGACAGTAGAATTTATATGGCATTAGAGTGCTTGAGTAACATATAGATTACTTAAGAACAGTACATAGTGTATGGCTTGCGGAATTACTTGTGGACCTCGTCGGTGATGACTTCGAATAAATAGCAGTTAGGTGTGCTTGATTCGATACATATGCCTACAGAACACAGCAACCACTCAGCGTTGCTGTTAGATTCGTTCCCAACACGTAAAGTGTATGCAATCGTTCTTGAGAAGTCAATATTTGCTACACCAGTAGCGAAATTTTCTGCCTTATATGGAACCTGCAGCTTCTCAAATAAGCCGAGGATTGGAGCCCAACTTTACCCACATAATCCTGTGCACAGTTTTACAATTCTGAAATTCAATCACAGTATCTGCGAACGTACGTCTGGCCCTCCAAAATAGTCGGTTTCATTCCAGGTTTTAGATAGAACTTGTGTACGTGCCTGTTACGAGAATCTCCTCAGTACCTCCTACTTGTCACCCTGCCTCATTCTTCTTGATAAGTTTAGTAAGTCATACTTAGAGCCAGAGCACTACTCATTGTAACCTCACCCTGACACTCTGTGGGCAAGAAGTAGAATTTCTTAATGTTCAAGCAAGTGGCAGCCCTACATACAATACACATTTGTAATTTTATACTCCAAAATCTTGTAAGATATGTTTGTAAATTGCCAGTTACTTAAGTGCATAACACTTGATGATAGAAACTGAGAAAAACGTTGCCAATTTTCGAAGGAATCTTTCCTTCGACAGTTCGGTGTTAATATTGTGCCACTGGTGAAACAGAGCGTAAGAGAGGCTTGAACTTGGCGTTGTCAGTGGAGTGCGATCCGGTGTAGGGATTCGGACTGACACATGGTGAGAGGATATAGATGGATGACAGTTGCAGTTCTAGTGCAGGGATGGAAATGATAAGGGATAAATTGGTTGTCACATCTGTGAGGCACTATAGGACAGTCCTGATTTATCATCTGAGAGAATGTGTCATCAGGTAGACAATGAACTGACTGCACACATTCAAAGAAATGCGTCGACGTAACAGAATGGAACGAAACCAAATTAATATATCATTTGCATGTTCATGACACTTGCAATTCATATAATAATGATTCTGATCCCATTTTGTATGTTTTTACCTTGTGGCAGTAGACTGTATTTCCAGTGTCTACAAGAAAAATATTGCCTCCTGGACGTCGTAAATATTGTCAATTTTCAAACAGTGCTAAGACGCGAAAACAGGATCATCATTTTCTTTGGATCGCCAAGAAAGCTTAAAGTCGGTAACACAACAATGTCTTCCTGAGTCTTCAGTCGTTTTTGTCATATTTTTGCTACACTTTCTTAATACAAGGAGTTCAGCTGAAAACCGAAACCTAGACAACGGCAAACTTTACGGTCCTTATATTTCCTTACTTTATGCATATATTAATGTATAAGTTACCGTAAGTTAGAGTATGTGATGAAAATGACCTGCTTCATCTCGCAGACATGCTGGACTTTGAAGGAAGTGCAACTCCGGGAAACCGTATTTTAAATTACCAACTTCATTTTTCGTAAGATTTCTTCCTTGTATTGGCTTCAACACTGAAAGCGCTCTGAATTAAATTGTACTGCATACTGGAGAGCAAAAAAAAAATTAATTTTCACTGTGTTTCAAATGTCTGTTACGCACGCACAGCAGATTACAATTGATTGGCTAAATTAAGACGTCAGACGATTCAGTGTAAACTACCATGTAACGATAGTTCTGGTGGCGTTTGATTCATGCAGCGACCGTTTTATCACGCGCGCAATATACTCGTAAAATGTTTCTATAACAGAATTTCAAAGAGTATTTATTAATCTGTTTACCAA
>Ga0209628_10003635_pt1 | contig 10892 bp, 11 predicted proteins | sample TergutCu122P4_FD_187285 | JGI IMG/M metagenome (GOLD analysis project Ga0209628, IMG submission 187285) | Cubitermes ugandensis P4 segment gut microbial communities from Kakamega Forest, Kenya - Cu122 P4 (SPAdes) (version 2) | ecosystem: Host-associated > Arthropoda: Insects > Digestive system...
ACCTCGTGGGCGACGATGGCGTTCAGAATCGCCTCGCGCTGCCCCTCATGGAAATTGAACGCCCGCGTCGCGCAAATGTCGGCGAGAAACCACCAGCGCAGCAATTCCGCCGTGGTCGGCGTCACCAGGTCGTGAATATCGGCCACGCCATCTTCCAGGCCGATGCAGATCTGGCTGGTGCGAGCGGTGAGGTTGGTGGCAAGTTGTAGATCAGACATAGCGTTGACGAGCATAAACAATTTGTTTATTGTTGAAGGCATGATACGGAGCTTCGCCGACAAAGAAACCGAGCAGTTGTTTGCCACCGGACACTCTCGCCGACTGCCGCAAACTATCTTGCGTCGGGCATTGGGTCGTTTGCAGCATCTTGATCTCGCAGCTCACCCCGAAGACTTGGCAATTCCTCCGTCGAATCGTTTGGAGGCTTTGCGCGGTGATCGTTCTGGTCAATGGAGCATCCGCATCAATGACCAATGGCGGATTTGCTTTCGTTTTGAAGAGGGTCACGCCTTTGACGTTGAAATTATTGATTACCACTGAGGAGAAAAAATCATGTCCATTCCCGCTACCCATAACGGCTTGCCCCCCATTCACCCCGGCGAATTTCTGGCAGAAATCCTGCAAGACCTCAACCTGACTCAGGCCGCTTTTGCGCGCATGATTGATGTGTCGCCCATGCGCATTTCGCACATTATTCGTGGCGATCGGCCAGTCACAGCAGACCTCGCTTTGCGCTTTGGCAAAGCTTTTGGTCAAACGCCGCAAATGTGGGTAAATTGGCAAAGTGGTTACGATCTGAAAATCGCCGAACGCGCCATGAAAGCTACATTGCAAAAAATTCGGGCGCTTGAACCGGTTGCGCCTCTCGCAGCCTGATCGCGTGTTCACCTGGCCATCTCCACGATGACCGACACCTCCGCCTCAAAACCAAACACGTCGACGGCCCGAACGCACACCCGGCGCGGCCCGGCTTTGGCGGGCAAGGTCAGGCGCGCTTCCGTCACCACGCGCAAGGGATCGCCGTCGTTGTCCACGTTGCCGCGATAGTCCTGCCATACCGAGCGGAACACCTGCCCGTCGTAATCGGGATCGACCGCCCAGTATTCGATCAGCGCCAGCGGCTCCCTGTTCGCCACCGCCTGCAACTTGGCGCGATTGGCCTCGTCCAGATTGATGGCTTCCGGCGAGAGCAAGACGTAATTGGCGAGTTTTACCCGGATTTCTTCCCTCTCCGTTTCCCTGTCATTCTGCGCGGAGCGAAGCGAAGTCGCGGAATCCACATGCGGCGTGGATGCTGCGACTTCGCGCAGCATGACACCCGGATAAACAGTCGCGCCGGATAACAGCCGTCGCTCCACCGGCTGAATAGTCAGATACTGCAAACTCGCGAAGCGCACCGACCCCTTGAGTTTTTCCAGCCCGCCCTTCTTTTTCAGCCGGTCGAGCAGATCAGGCGGAATCACCAGCACCTCCAGCCGCGCATCGTTCAAGGCCGTAACATCCTGGCCGATGGACGGCTCGAAATTCCAGCCCAGCACCACCACCCTGTCCCAACCGCCCAGCAGCGTATCGCGCTGGGCAATGGCTTTTTTCAGCGTCGCCGCACCGGTGAGCTTATTGGGCGAATCCACCAGCACCAGCGTTTTATTGCCGCCGGCCACGATCTTGCCCAGATTGCGATTGGCGTTGTCCTCCGGCGGCAGCGGCAAGGCGCCGTAGAGCGACAACACGATGGAGGCCAAATCGCCGACGCGGAATTTCTTGCCCAGCGACGCCTTGGCCGCCTCGACCTGATAATCGCCGATGGCCTGATAGAGAAAGGGCTGCGCGTTCTGGTCGATCAGGCGCTTGCGCATAATCATGCAGGCGGGTTTGCCGAGGTCGGTGGTGATCCAGCGGCGGCCGAGTTTTTCGGCGACGGCGGCGGTGGTGCCGGAGCCGCCGAAGAAGTCGGCAACGATTCCTTCTACTGGGCACGAATGCTCAATTACGCGCTCAAGAAGACGTTTCGGTTTTTGAGTGTCATATCCGGTTATTTCAGAGTGCTCTGCTTGATTTGCTTTATAAGCACGAGGATCGGCATAGATTTGCTTAATATCAGTCCAGACAGTCGATGCTGGTACCCCTTTGCTTTCGTCTAAATATTGCCGTTCCCATATGGCATTACCATTTCCATCGTAGCCACGTTGCCGACGCCGATACTGCCTTCCATCTTCATCGAAGTATTTGAACCAGTCTTTGATGTATTTGTCATCATATGGAAGGTAGATTTTTTGGGTGTAACGGTTCTCGTAATTTTTCGCGTAATGCTCGATGTATTCGTGGATCTTGACCATCTTTGGCCCAGCGGCTCGTCCTCCCGAAGGCGATCCATAAGCCCAGATTACCTCTTGAACAAAATTGTCTTTACCGAAAATTTCGTCCAAAACGATCTTGACGTAATGGCTGACCTGAATCCCAAGATGCACATAGATGGAACCCGTCTCGGCCAGCAACTCCCGCATCAACACCAGACGCGGCGTCATCATGGCGAGGTATGAGGCGGTGCCGTCCGACCAGGTGTCGGAATAGGCGAACTGTTCGATGACGGTGGGCCTCTGTTCCAGTTCGACGCCGGGCAGCGTGACCTTGGTGCGGTAGTCGGCCTTGGAATCGAAGGGCGGGTCGATGTAGATCAGATCGACCTTGCCGCGCAGCGAGGGCGTGTGTTCATCGCCTGCCAGCAGCGCCGCCATCGCCAGCAGGTTGTCGCCGTAGATCAGGCGGTTGGCCCAGGGCTGTTGGTCAGCCTCGCTCCCCTTTCCGTCACCGGTCATGCTGCGCGAAGTCGCAGCATCCATGCCGCCCGTGGATTCTGCGACTCCGCTTCGCTCCGCGCAGAATGACAGGCGTTGCCGCTCGGCGGCGCGTATCCAGTCCTGCGCCGCCGTGTCCTTGTTCGGCAGCACCCATTCGCGGGTTTGCAGGGCCACGCGATGCCGCCCTTCCAGACTTTCGAGGATGCGCTCGGCTTCCTCCTTCCCCTTCTTGACAATGTTCGGCAGTTCTTCCAGCAGGCTTTTGGGCATGTCGTTGTACTCTGCGTTGAGCAGAGAAATCAAGTGAAACTTGAGTTTATAGCACAAGCAAAATTTAAGAACCGAGCGGCGAAAATTTAACTTTTGGTTGATGAATGAAAAAGCTGAATTCGCCGCTCGGCTGAAGCAAGCCCTTGTGGATGCCGGCTACGAGCCGCGCCCTTCCGTGCTGGAAAAGGGCTTCAACAGCCGTTACTGGGGGCGCTCGGTTTCCCTTCAGGCGGTATCGCAGTGGTTGAACGGCCAGGCAATCCCCGCACAAGACAAATTGCAGACGCTGGCCGAGTGGCTGAACGTCGAGCCGCATGTGCTGCGCTTCGGCAGCCTCGTGAATAAAAAGGTCCAGGCCAGGCGTCAGCGTTGGGACGAGGGTATCGGCCACCAGGAGCGCGAGGTGTTCGAGGACTTTCTCAAGCTCTCCGCGCCCGAGCGCAAGATCGTGCGCGAGGTCATCCTGGCTTTCGTCCGCGGCCAGCCGACGGAGGGCAAGGGGTAAAACCGCCCCTGTTCGCGTCGCTTTTCCGGGGTTTGAAACTGGCCGGATTTCGCGCCCTGCTGCGGGCCGAGCGCCTCGACCCGCGGCGCTGCATCATGGTCGAGGACAGCGTCGGCAATCTGGTCGTCGCCAAGAAACTCGGCATGCGTACCGTGTTGGTAAGCGCTGGCTTGCGCCGCTCGCCTTGTGTCGACGTCAAGATTCGCTCCGTTCTCGATTTGCCCCGGCATTGCGACCGTCTATAATCCGCCGACCATATTGGGGGAAGGACGATCATGGCTAGCAAGACCGGCGAACGCCGCTTACAGATTCTGCAAACCCTGGCCGGCATGCTGGAAGCGCCGAAAGGGGAAAAAATCACCACCGCCGCGCTGGCCGCCCGGCTCGACTGTTCCGAAGCCGCGCTCTATCGCCACTTCGCCAGCAAGGCGCAGATGTACGACGGGCTGATCGAATTCATCGAGCAAAGCCTGTTCGGCGTCATCAACCAGATCACCCGCGAAGAAAACCAGGGCATCAAGCAGGTCGAATTGATCGTCAGCCTGCTGCTGGGTTTCGCCCAGAAAAACCGCGGCATGACCCGGGTGCTGATCGGCGACGCCCTGGTGGGCGAAAACGAGCGTCTGCAAACGCGCATCAACGCCCTGCTCGACAAGATCGAAGCGGCCTTGAAGCAGTCGCTACGCATTGCCGCGACCCAGAAAAATCTCAAAGCGGACGCCGATTTCGCTGCCCTGGCCAACCTCTTGCGCTGCTATGTCGTCGGCCGCTGGGAACAATACGCCCGCTCCGCCTTCAGCCGCGATCCCCTGGCCCAGTGGCCGCAGCAATGGCCGATGCTGTATTTCGCCTGCCTGTCGCAATCCGGCGAATCAGGCGGCTAGCGGCAGGTCGGCCAGCGTGGCGGCGAAGCCGCCGTCCGGGTGGTTGCCGGCGATGAGGCGGCCGCCGTGGAGTTCGGCGATGCGGGCGACGATGGTCAGACCCAGTCCGTTGCCTTCAATACCGCTGTCGGGATTGCGCCAGAAGCGCTCGCCAAGCCGGGCCGCCTGCGCGGCGGGAACGCCGGGGCCGTTGTCGCGGATGGTCAGCGCGCAGCGTCCGTCCTCGCAGCGGGCGGCAATGCAGATGCGGCTGGCCGCGCCGCTGTAATGAATGGCGTTGTCGAGCAGGTTGCGGATGGCGATGGTCAGCAAATCGGCATCGCCCTCGACCGGCGGCATCTGTTGTGGCAACTCGTCGACCAGGGTCTGCGCAGGTTGCGGCTGAACGGCGTGCAGGGCGTCGTCAACGATGACGCGCAGATCGACGGCATGCGGCTGATCGAGATGCTGCATCGGGTCGAGCCGAGCCAGGCGCAGCAGTTGATTGACCAGCCGGGTGGCGCGGTCGACGCCGCTGACGATTTGTTGCAGCGCGTGATCGCGCATCGGCGCTTCGGCGCTGCACATCGCCACCTGGGCCTGAACCTTGAGCGCGGCCAGCGGTGTGCGTAATTCATGAGCGGCATCGGCGGTGAAGCGGCGCTCGTTTTCCAGGGTTTTATCGAGGCGGCTGAACAGCCGGTTGAGGGCAGTGACGAGCGGCGCGATTTCGCGCAGCGCCGCGCGTTCGGGCAGCGGCGTCAGGTTGTCCGGCGTGCGCGCCGCGACATCCCCGGCCAGCTCATCCAGCGGCCGCAGCGCCCGGCGCACCGAGTAGTAGAGCAGCGCCAGCAGCAAGGGCAGCATGAACAACGCGGGGAATACGGCCTGGCTGGCGACCTCGAAGGTCGCCCAGTCGCGCAGGGTGATGGATTGCGCGACCTGGACCCGGTATTGGCCGTCGGCGGCGACCATGTTCAGCACCCGCCATGTGACGTGGTCGTGCTCGATGTCGCTGTAGCCGGCAAGACCCAGCAGCGACAGCCGTGGCGCGTTGGCCGAACGCAGCAGCACGGTACCGTCGGCTTGCCCGACCTGGAATTCGAGCGGCGATTCGTAGATATTGTCGGACGCGCCTTGAGCCGCCAACAGATGATGCTCCAGTTCGCGCAGGGTGCTCTTGTCATTGTCGCGCGCCAGGGCCAGCAGCAGGCGGGCGGTTTGCGCCAGGTGGCCGTCCATCATTTCTTCGGCTTCGTTCTGGGCTTGGCGGTAACTGAAAACGCCGGCCAGAATCCAGGTCAGCAGCGTCGCCGCGAGAACGGCGCGCAGCAGCTTCCAGCGCAGGGAGGGCAGGTCCTCGATGGCCGGCGGCATCAGTCAGGCGACAGCAGTTGGTAGCCGAGGCCGCGCACGGTCTGGATGAATCCGGCGCCCAGTTTTTTGCGCAGATGGTGGACGTAAACCTCGACGGTGTTGCTGTCGGCTTCCTCGCCCCAGGCGTAGAGGCTTTCTTCCAGTTGGGCGCGGGTGCGGACGTGGCGGGGGTGGCTCAAGAGGTCGAGCAGTAGCGCGTATTCGCGGGCCGTGAGGGCGATTTCTTCGCGATCACGGGTGACGCGCTTGGTCGCCGGATCGAGTTCAACACCGCCGTGGCTGAGGGTGGGGCGGGCGTCGCCGCCGGCCCGGCGCAGCAGCGCCCGCAGGCGGGCCTGCAATTCGCCGAGGTCGAAGGGTTTGGTCAGATAATCGTCGGCGCCGCCGTCCAGGCCGCCGATCTTGTCGTCGGCCGTATCGCGGGCGGTCAGGATCAGGATGGGCAGTTGCCGCTTCTGCCGGCGCATTTCCCGCAGCACGCTGAGGCCATCCAGCGCCGGCAGGCCGAGGTCGAGCACGCAGGCGTCGTAGTCATGGTCGAGCAGGCTGCGCAATGCCGTCGCGCCGTCGCGCGCCCAGTCGACGGCATAAGCAGCCAGCATCAGGCCGGCGCGGATGCCGTCGCCGAGCAGGGCATCGTCTTCAACCAGCAGCAATCTCACCTATTTTGCATCTTTCGCGGTTTTGTCGAGCAGCGCCTGAATCTCCTGGCGGCGGCCCTGGTCGGCCAGTTCGCGACCGGGGCGGGGCGGCGCCTTGAGCGCGGTTTCGAGATGGCGGCGGCCTTCGGCGACCCGCCCGTCGTCGATCAGATACTCGCCGTAAAAGAAATGCGGGTCAATGCCGGCTGGATTGATCGCCAGCGCCTTGGTGAACAATTCCTCGGCCCGCTTGCCGTCGCCAAAGCCGATCGGCCAGCCCGGCACCTTGGCGTAGAGCGTGCCCAGGCTGGCGTAGGCGGAACCATTGAGGGCCTTTTCGTTGAGTTTGAGGCTTTCTTCCAGCAGGCGGCGGGCTTCCTTGGCCAGCGACAGGGCGCCCAAGCCGCCGCGCGCGCCGGCTTCGCTGGAGACGACGATGCCTTCCCAGATCAGGATTTCGGCTGAGTAAGGATGGGCTTCGGCCAGCTTGTGGGCCTTCTCGGCCAGCGCCCGGTACAGATCGGGCTGCTGTTTGGCCGGCTGGCGATATTTGATGTCGGCCCATTCGTCCTGAATGGGCCGGATCAGCGCCTCCGCGTCGACATCGGCGGCCAGGCTCTGGCCGCCGGGCAGCGTGGCGAGAAACAGGGTTGAAGTCAGGGTTAAAGTCAGGCTCAGAGCGCGGAGCAAGGACATGGGATTTCCCTTTCAGAAAATTCAGATCCGCCCTCACGGGCGGGCGGCGTGTTTTTTGATGATCGGCAGCTTGCCCGCCAGCGCCCCGTCGATCAGCCCCGGCGCGACGCCGTTGAGCCAGGCGAACAGGCGTTCGGGAAAACCGATGTGACGTTCCCGCACGCCGCGTTCGAGGGCGCGGACGATCTGTTGGGCAACCTCTTCCGGCGTATCGGCGCGATTGCCGAGTTCCCGGTTGAGCGCGATCACCGCCGGCGAATTGATCGGCGTGTCGATGGCGCGCGGGGCCAGGTGCAGCACCCGCACCGGCGAATCGGCCAGTTCCCGGCGCAGGGCCTGGGAGAAGCCGCGCAGCCCGGCCTTGGCCGTCGAATAGGCGGCGAAACCGGGAAACGGCAGGCTGCCGAAGGTCGAGCCGATGTTGACGATGGCCGCCTGGGGTTGCGTGAGCAGCCACGGCAGCAGCGCCTGCGTCAGGCGCACGGGGCTTTCCAGGTTGGTTTTGAGAACCTGCCCGATGTCCGGCCAGGGTTGTTGTGCGAAGAGGCCGAAGCAGCCGATGCCGGCATTGTTGATGAGCAGGTTGACGCGAAAATCGCGGGCGGCCTCGACCAGCGCGCCGAGTCCGGCGGGATCGTCGAGGTCGGCGGAAAAACGGACGACCTCGCTGCCGGCCGGCAGCGCGATGGCCTCCAGGCGGCGGCTGTCGCGGCCGGTCAGCAGCAGCGCCGCGCCGCCAGCCGCCAGTTGCCGCGCCAGCGCCTGGCCGAGTCCGCCGCTGGCCCCGGTGAGCAGGATGCGGGTCTCTTTCAGTTGCATGTCCGGGCCTCCGGCAGGGCGCGGAAAACGTCGCCATAGAGTTTGAAGAAAACACGGGCGGCATGCGTCACGTCGGCCTGATCGGCGGGCGTCATGGCGTTGACCAGATCGGCCAGATGGCGGGTGTGCTCGACATCCAGCGTGCCGTGCGAGCGCAGGTAGCTGAAGGCCGCGTCCGGCAACGCCAGGGCGCGCTGGATGCTGTCGGCGGCGCTCAGGGCCAGCGCCACGCTGGTGCCTTCGAGCACATAGACCATGCCGAAGAAGGCCGCCGGATTGCCGCGCTGGATCAGGTCATAGGCATAGGCGACCATGACCTCGGCCGGCAGATCGGGGCGGCTGTGGCGCACGGCCTCGGCATCGCCGCCAGCCGCTGCGATGTCGTTGAGAATCCATTCCTCATGGCCGATTTCTTCGCCGATGTATTCGGCCACCGCCCGGCGCAGCCAGGCCAGCCGCTCCGGCAGGCGGCCGCCGAGGCTCATCAGCAGCGGCGTCGTGTGGCGAACGTGGTGATAAGCCTGGGCAAGAAAAGCCAGATAGCGGGGGCGGTCGATGCGGCCCGCCAGACTGTCGGCGATGGCCGGCGCGGCCAGCAGTCCGGCGCGGGCGTCGGCGGTTGCTTGGTGCAAGGCGTCGTAAAAGGACATGGGCAATGGATTCAGCAAGGAAAGTTGGGGAAAAAACGGGCGGCGATGGCCGCGCGCAAGGGCCGGCCATTGCCGGTCGCCAGGCCATTGGCGGGGGAAAAAGGCGGGCTGCATTGCCACTGGCCGATGCGGGCGTAGTCCGGCAGGCGCTGGTTGGCGGCGGCAACGGCGGCGGCGATGTCATCGTCACTGACACCGGGGCGCGGCGCCAGCACCGCGCTCAATGCCGCCTGCGCCTCGCCGGCAACGACGGCCTGCATGATCGCCGGCTGGGCGAGCAGCACGGATTCCACCCATTCCGGCGAAATGTTGCGGCCGAACGAGGTAATCAGCAGATTCTTGCGCCGCCCGGCCAGATGCAGATGACCATCGGATGAGATTTCGCCGAGATCGCCGCTGGCAAATTCCACGCCCGACGCTCGGGCGTTGGCCCCGACATAGCCGAGAAAGGCACGGCTGTGGATCAGCACCTCGCCGCCGGCGATGCGGATGCCGGCATGTTCCAGCGGCCGGCCGACGCCGTCGCCGTCATCGCCCGGCCGATTCAGGCAAACCACCGAGCCGCACTCGGTCAGGCCATAGCCCTGGTAGGCGGGAATGCCCAGCGCCCGCGCCTGGAGCAGGGCATCGGGCGCAATTCGCGCGCCACCGACGGCGACGTAACACAGCGAGGCCGGTGGCCGCTGGCCGCTGGCCGCCAGATACAGGCTCCAGGCTTTGAGCAGTTCCGGCACCAGAATCAGGCTGCCCGGCTGGGCGGCAGCCACCGCTGCCTGCAAGGCCGCCGGATCGAAACCGGCCATGCCGCGCCAGCCGAGGTCGGCCAGGGGCGGCAGATGCACCGGCATGGCGCGCAGCAGCGGAGCGTACAGTCCGGCGACATTTTCCAGCAGCAGGCCGAGCGGCAGCACGGCAAGGTGCGAAGCCAGCGGCAGATCGGCCAGGCGGCGGACGAGCGCCTGGGCCGTGTCATGCAGACCATCGGCGCTGAGGCAAACGCCCTTGGGCGCGCCGGTGCTGCCCGAAGTGAAGGAAATCTTGGCTGTTCCCGCCGGCAGATTGGCCGTACCCAGCGGCCGGCGCAGCCAGGTCAGACCCTGCCAGCGGCCGGTGATGGCAAATCCGAGATCGAGCGCGCCGATGCGTTCCGGCTGGTCGGTCAGCACGGTGTCGGCGGCGGCTTGCTCCAGGGCGTGACGCAGTTGTTCCGGGCTGAAAAAGCCGGGCAGCGGCAGATGCACGCGGCCGGCGGCCAGCGTCGCCAGATCGGCAATGGCCCAGGCCGGGCCGTTGTCGGCCAGCGCCGCAACGACACGGGCATCGGCCAGACGCTCGCCGAGCGCGGCGATTTCGCGGCCAACCTCGGTCGCGCTCCAGTTCCGTTCGCCGCCAGCCAAGACCAGGGCGTCGGCCGGGCGCGCGGCCAGCGCCTTCAGCACCGCGTGCTTACCCATGCGCTTTGAACAACTCCAGCGCCAGACGAATCCGCCCGGCAACGACGACCGGCGCGCTGGCGTAATAGCTGCCCCAGTCGTCGACGGGTTCCGGCAGGCGCTGCGGGTCGGCCGGGGCCAGCGCCAGCAGGCTCAGGCCGAGCTTGCGGAAAATGCCGATCAATTCCTGCGTCGCCGTAAACACCACCCAGTCGTAACCGAGGCGGTGCAGGTGGCCAGCCAGAGTGACGATCACGTCGATGCTGCCGCCGGCTTTGTCAGCCGCCAGATTGCCGACTTCGACAATGCGCGCCCGTTGCACCGGATGGCCGGCCAGCCGGGCGACGACAGCCTCGACTGGCGTGTCGAGATAGCATTCGAGAAACAGCCGCTCGTCGCCGGCGCACCGCCAGCCGGCGACGGCAATGGCGCGCTGATCGCGTTCGAGCAACAGCAGATTGGGGGCAAAAGTCGAAATCGCGGCCTGATAGCACCGGGCAAAGGCATCGCGGACGAAGCGCTCGGCCTGTGCTCGGCGCGGCGAACCGGGCAGCGTATGGCGAACCGTCAGTTGCGGCCGTTGGACAGACAGGTCATTGCGATTGGCGCGCGGCATGGAAGCCTCTTGTGTCATGACAGGCTTCGCAGGCTAGGGGTGAAAACTTAAACGGTTCTTAAGCCCGGCGCGCCGTCATTCCATTTCCAAATCAACCGATGACTTTGTGAGTCGCTCCGGGCTGAAGCCCGGAGCTTCCTCGCCACGAGTTTGGGGTGCCTCCGGCACCGAAATCACGCTTGGCTCGCTTGACCCCGGCCTGAAGGCCGGGCTTCTCGCTTGCG
>Ga0209628_10003636_pt1 | contig 10892 bp, 5 predicted proteins | sample TergutCu122P4_FD_187285 | JGI IMG/M metagenome (GOLD analysis project Ga0209628, IMG submission 187285) | Cubitermes ugandensis P4 segment gut microbial communities from Kakamega Forest, Kenya - Cu122 P4 (SPAdes) (version 2) | ecosystem: Host-associated > Arthropoda: Insects > Digestive system >...
GAATGTTCTTGTATGTGACTATTTTATTATGTCAAATAATTTATGTACCATATATTGTAATTGTTTTGTACACTTTGTATTAATGTGACCATTTTCCATATCCATATGGATTTGCAATCCTGTACGGATCCATGGAAATAAATGATATGATATGATATGAATGTTTTGATATCTACAGTTTTAAGGACTAAAAAGTTTCAATGTATTTGATAATTCATCTGTGTTTATATATGTTTGTTTGATGTAAATTCCCTGAGTACAATTGGAAGAAGAGCAAAACTTATTGGAGTCGTAGTGGATTAAATGAGAAAATGTACATTTTAATACTTGTGCATATGTTGGTATTACTTATTAAATTGCTCATTAATACTTCGTTGTGAATACTATTAAGACATTAAATTAGTTGTTGTGGTGTAGCTAGAGGATAATACAAAATTGCCAATCTTGCAAAGGAGCAGGGTGTGGGGAAAAATGGTGATAGCATTAGTTAAATCACAATATACTGGTCAGATTGCCCTTGAGTGCTTGCCAGATGTATAAGAATATGAAGGTAGGTAAGGAAATTGGTTAGGATTGACTTTGTTTTCTGGAGCTGTGCTTAAAGTGATTAATATATATGTTTGACTTCATTTCCTTAAGGAAATCTCTTTCCTTAAGCACAAATGTGTAAAAGTCCCAACAAGTATATTCATAGTTCACCTTTACAGTAGTTCTACTTCCTGTTACTCTCAGTGCTGTTCTAACTGTGTTAATGTCTCCATTGTCAGTTTGTAGCTGAGTAAACTTGCTTCATGTAAGTGTTGCACATAGCAACAGACAGTAAAAAGAGAGTAATCGTGCAACATATGGAAGTCCACTGTCTGCTGCCAGAACTTTTTGACTTTGTATGTTGCTAATAGAAACAGTTTGCTTGCATTTGTCGTTTATACACGATACAATGCAAATTCTTTGTATAATTCATCCAAGTTGATAGATGTCTTCAAGTTTAAAACCGCAACGGCTTTTTTAAAGTCATAATATGTTGGTTCACAATAAAACCAACAAATGACCTGTCAATACAACATATATTCTTAGATGTCAAAGGGCAGCTACACATTTTGGCTACTAAAAGCAGCAATCATAAGGCCATCCATAAACGAGAATATGATGGCGATATTTACAACTGCAATTTATTGTCTCATTTTTCAAACTTTGCAATAATATAGTACTAATCATGTATAATGTACATGGATATTGAAGTTAAAATAAGATAAATGTAATATTAATAATTCTTTAATTCCTTAATAATATTCCAAAAATCCATACACAGAAGGTGTCAAATGGATATAGGAACAGTCAAAAAATAAGTAAGATGGCTCTATGTGACAGAACAGCCTGTCACTAAGCTACACAGTCAAGAATAATTAATACAAGACAGTACAAAATTTAGAACAGAATTTCAAATTAAATTAAGTTAACACAAATAATTACAAAATTACAAATACAACTTCAAAATGAATTAAAGTTTAATATTTAACTTAATGCAAGACATCCCGATGTGTTACTAAAGACAATAAAGATACACAAATACCGTCAAAACACAACAAAATTTATTATACTCTACCACTTCTGGACTACATATTTCGACTCCTTAGAGTCATCATCAGGCCCTCTAGTGAACTGATCCAAAACTATCTAATACCTAGTGCACTAGGTATTACATAGTTTTGGATCAGTTCACTAGAGGGCCTGATGATGACTCTAAGGAGTCAAAACATGTAGTCCAAAAATGGTAGAGTATAATAAATTTTGTTGTGTTTGGCGGTATTTGTATATCTTTATTGTCTAAAGTTTAATATACACAAATATAAGCTACATAAATATATATGTACTGTTATATAAATTTTAAAAATTAATTCAGTAAATGAACAATGGATAATAAATAAGTACAGAGAAATGTAATATAATTGTACAATGTAAGAAGACAGGATAATATAAACACAACAAGAGTTAAATATTACTATTTGTTTAAAAAAATTCACATAACTATAAAATTGGTGTGTATGCAGAAAATGCTTTAGAGCAATTTTAAACTTATTAGGCTTGCTGGTGATATCCTTAATTGCCTTGGGAAGACTGTTAAAGACTTTGATGCCTGAATAATAAACTCCCTTCTGATACATGGCCAGAGTTACCTGAGGCAAGTGTATATAATTTCTTTGTCTGGTATTATTGTTACGATATACACTATTTTAAACAAATAATCCCTATTATTAACAATGAACAACAATAAAGAAAATATATACTGTAATGAGAGTGGTAATATTTTTATTCCCTTGAATAATTCTCTGCAAAACTCCCTATACCCACATCCCATTATTATCCTTATTACCCTTTTCTGGATTTTAAAAATTACAGAACAATGCAATGAGTTTCCCCAGAATATTATGCCATAAGACATAACTGAGTGGAAAAGGGAATGATAAATTGTCTTCAGAATAGAAATAGACAAATATGGTTTAATATTTCGAATTACATAACATGTAGTGCTTAGTTTTTTTTTGTCAGTGAATCAATATGGTTTAACCATGTTAGTGAACAATCAACTAATAAACCAAGAAATTTTGTATAACTAATAGTAGGAATAGATTTATTATTATAGTTAATATTTATTTCAATTTGGTTATTGTGTTTTGTGTGAAATCAGTAAACTGGGTTTTGGTAAAATTTAAGGAAAGTAAGTTTTGTTTAAACCAATCACTTAAAATTTTAAATACAATGTTGATGTTGTTACTGAAGTCAGCAGAATGTGAATGGGACAAAAGATACTAGTGCCATCTGTAAATAGAATATATATATGGCTGAAAACCGAACCAACATAATTTTAAGGCGATTCGTCTCTCTTCTGTTCTAGTATCACAATAAATGTACAATTTGTACATTTATTGTGATATTAGAACAGGGAAGAGATGAATCGCCTTAAAATTATGTCGATTCGGTTTCAGCCATAAAAACTGGATTTTATAGAGAAAGTTGTTGCCACTGAAATCAAACCAGTTTTCCAAATATTCGAGAGATTGGTCATAAAAGGCGACAGTTTTCCTAACAGAAACAGAACTTCTTTCATCAAGTTTTAAATAATATCATCTACGTTTCTTCCCCAGTAAACGTGTTTTTTTTTTTTTTTCATTTCTTTCTTTGACCTCGTTCCTCAATTTTTCCGTCACGGTTAGAGTTCCAGTTCTTTTATGGTGCACTGCAAAGGTCGAAGTGCGTTTTTAAAAAAGGCACAGTATACCAGTTTTATACACGTTTCTTTCCTGGCTGCCCCACCACTCCCCCACATCTCCAAATACTTCCAAATTTGTTGAACCCAGCTGTCTATTCCTAATGCTAAGAAATACGACATAACAGGATGCCAACATTCAACAAACCTTTCGACTGGAGGATAACAAATTTCTACAAAATGAAGATTACTGTTTTGTGGGATGTGGTGCAATGTAATTTGGCAGAGAGGTGCCGCCGTTTCAGAGAAACCTGCCGTCACCACCACGCAAGAAAGCATTGTATCACTTTGAATATAAAGTCAGCAAGTTCGTCTGCAACGTTGGTAATTATCTGCCGAACTACACTCATATCCCAGAAGACAGTACTCAAATAAAAGTAAAACAAATTCAGTTACTTAATTAGCTTAGTTATGAAGTTTAATGAATGTCTGAATACGTGAATCACATTCCGGCTTGAACCTCTTAATAGAAATTTGTAAAACAATTCGCCCAGTAACAAATTGTGCTGTTGCTAGGCGCTGTGTAGAATCACCTCTAGAAACAACGTGTGCAATTGGTGGAGAATGTAACCAATGGTAGTTCGCGTCACAAGACCGATCAGCTGATACAAAACGATTGCCTAGCGGCGGTGCATTCAGGAAGAGAAGCTGTCAGTTTGAAGTAGGAAGCGCAGACGGTGAAGTTTGAAAGGATTAGAGTACCGAAATATATCTGTGACTGTGATTAATAGGAATCGCCTCTTCGTTTAATACTTTAGCGTCACAGTTGTAAATAAACTCGTGTTTATTGTTTCGAAGCATTTGCGCTTCACAACCTACGTTTTTCGTAATTTTCCCGAGCCGGTGTCAAAAATGATGAAACGCGATCACATCGAACATTTCATGGAAGACTCTTCTCGCCGTGATACTACAAAACTTAATGGTGTATTTAATAAAATTTCGGACATTTGGCAACATCAGAATTCTGTATCGAGGCAGAAAATGTCGTCAGAAGTGATCGAATCCATTCTTCCGGAAAGGTTCAATATCCCAATTGCCGGCCGTAAGTATTACCATTTATTTATGTGTTGTTGTATTCACTTTCCTCATTTTAATGTCCTCAAAAAAAAAAGTGAGATGGGCCATTTTGATTTTGTGTATCTGTTGTCAATGTGTATGGTCGCGACCCACACCTCCCGATGGTTCGTGACCTCTGAACAATCTAAGGGAACTGATGGCTTAAATTGGGTACTGAGTAATTACTGGTACTGTTTGGGTTAGCGTCGATGTTATTTACGACCTGGGTTCGGGGACAGAAAAGTTTTTGAGAACCACTGGTGTGTAGTTTGACTTTAGGGTTTATTCTTTGTACTTTGCCACCTCTGTTTCGGCAATTTTATTTCACTCGGCCTTCTTTGGGAATGTAAGTGAATTAATAAATAAACGTGTAAACTATCATTGAAACAAAGGAAGATAGATTCGAGAACAAAGAAACTCCCCGACGCCTGCGCGCAGACCCTGCGTACCAGAAATAACGATTTCCTTCCAGCTCAGCTGTTAGCATTTCCAGCTGATCGATTTGAACTGGGTTAGCTCTCCTGCTGTTTTGCGTGTCTGTTTATACGTATGTAGTAAGTTGCTGTTTTTGCCTCGGTAAACAATCAAGTTCTTGGCAAAGATGTTTGTGTAATTAGCACTTGATTGATGCAGATAAAGGTGTTTATAATGAAACTTGGCACTGCTCCAAGATCGCTGTTTTTTCACTTCGTGCTTTGGGTTAAACGTACACATTGGTTAAGGAAGGAAAAGCTGACAGCACGGTGACAGTTACACATGTGGCGTTCTTGCTATGAAGTGTAACAACAGTTAATTGACGAAATGTGCTATGCAATGTTGCAATACGTCTTAGAGTTAACTCCGTAAAAAGCAAACGGTATGTTCTGCTGAATCTTTATGGTAAAACGGCTTAAATCGTTTTTGGTTAAAAATCTTTTGTGTGTGAGTTCACAGATAAGCTGTTGGTGTTACCATAAATCCTTGGAGTTTTTTACCTAATTGTTCAGTTATAAATACATTTTGTTAGTACATGGCATTTCGGAAAGTCTGAATTCTGATCGTGCTTGTAACTGCTTACACAATGCAGAAACGATTTTTGGTTTTAAGGTAACTTGTTTTCATTGTATTGGGTCAACAGTCGTTCAGTTTATGTTATTAATTGAGATCTTTGTTATAGACATTGTCAGCTATGGAGGTCATGTGCCATAAAATTATTGGTGTGATTGTACTGTATTGCATTCTGCGTGTGCAGGTAGAATTAGAGCAAACGTAAGACCATAAGTAAACCCCAGAATTACACAGAAATTTTATGATTTGCAAGTCATGACGGGATATTTGTCAATTATTAGTTTCCTGCCGTTACGTGGGTGTGATTAAAGAAACGGGAAGAGTCTGTGGCTTATTTCAGCCGGGCTCGGTCGGTCTTCTGTGTACTACATGTGGAATGATGCAACTCTTCCATCAAATCAGTAATACCCCAGGAAATTGCAACGGGGTTGACGTGTCTGTCGAATCACCGGCAGGAGATATCGCGATCATTGTGAAACTGGTGCAGCAATGTTTCATACGTTTTATCTTCAATACATTAAAAAAAAAATATGAGAACCGTGGTGTACAGAACATGGTTTCATTGCCATGTTCTTTAGCAATATAAATTATTGATAAATGTGCATCACAAATACTTCGTGCACAAACTTGTTAGGACGAGTCCGTACGTGATTCGAATTTGTTGTTCGGTTAACAAAGGCAAACAAAAAAAACTAGTTGAATGTTGCACGACTCCCCCCACTCTGGCCACGAAGTGTGGACGGAAACAGCCGAAGGTGATCGAACGCTGAGATGGTCACGTACACCACAGATACGCGACGGGTCTATAAGAGTGTCAACAGCTGTTTTGCGGCTGCAGTCCAGAAGCTTCCGCGGTAGAGTGAGGTTCGAGAAATGTCATTGAGAATGGAGGTTTTGCCGTGTCCAGTGAGCGTGTATTTTTCCGGCAATGAAGGTAGGTTAAATATAACTCTTTGGAAACGATTTGTTTGTAAAAATTGAATGCGCATATATTCCTCAATACAAAAAAGCGTTCAACGTGCCACAATGTTTGGTTGTTTCTAATTTTGACGCTGGAGGTGACGGTTTCTAATGTCGGGAGTGCTGTGAGGTCTGTGGATTTTCTTCGCCTCTGCCGGAATAGTATTTGGGATATGTGTGGGTTGATTTACAAATAGTGGTGTAGCTGGGGTAAGTAGTAACAGTGGCCACTCCGGACAGAAGTTATGAACTTTGTCTCAGTATTGTAAAATTTGTTGAGCGCAGAAAGTTGATTTTTTTAAAGTTACATATTCATTTTGCTGTCGCCGGGGGGAGCCTCACCAACCCCCTCCCCCCATGCAGCTCTGCTTCCAAATCCTTTACATTGGATCATCCTACCATTCATCTCTGTAGTTGCAGCTGCTGACACCGTCATAAGCTTACATTAAGTGTGTATAAAGATTTTTTTTTCTTCTCCAGCTGGCGCTGCTGACGCTTCACTCAGATCGGCCGGACCTATAATGCTAGAATTGGCTGCATTGTAGCATTGTGTGAATGGCTTAATAAGTTTTGAACACTGAATTACTGTTAATTTTGGCTGTATTGCAGGTGGTTACCGTGATTGTGGATATGACGATTCGGAAGAGGAAGCCGGCGCTTGTCAGGCACTTGCCCGGCGGCTGGAAAGTGAGCTACGGGCAGCAAAATCAGCCCAGCTGGCTTGTGGCGAGGTGCTCCTACCAGCTGACCTGCTGCCTCGCATAGCCCGCGATGTGCTTAGGATGGCAGAGAACGAGCCCTGCGGACTGAGGTCAGTAGTTCCATACCAAGTTGCCACATCCTTTCGCGTTGTGAAGAATAATGACAATTTTTATTTTGGTTTTTTATTTTTTTAATATATATTTTAATTTTTGTTATCTTCTAATTTTTTTATTTATTTTCAAATAGAATATTAAAATAATATTGACAGTGTTTAGGCTGGTAGGTGAGGAGGATATGGTATATTAGAAGGAATGTGTCAGCTTTGTGCTGTGAAGTTGGAGACAGCATGCTTCTTCATACTGTTGGTAACCACCTTCCATACCACATGAAGGCCGCGATTTAAAATACTGTCATCATGAAAACTTTAAAACTGTCAATTGAAGCCCTCTTTTTCAGTTTAGACCTGTTCCATAGTCGCACTGTAATGTGACATTCTCTGTGTTTCAGGGGATGCACTCTCTTCATTAACTTCGAGAATGACCATGTGTGCAGGCGGATAGGGACCATCAAGTGTGACCCCAGTACAGTGTCCACCTTTGAGCTATTTCTCACGCTGAAGCAAGACAGCAGTTCATGGCACTCCCTGCTGCCACAATTTCTCAAGTGAGTCTGATCATCATAAATGATTTCTCTGTCATTATCATTGTCGTCATGGCGAAACGTGTGATTTATGGGAGATTTCCAGGACTGCACCTAAACCTAACTCTGCCCTGTCATGTTGCAGGAACCTGACAAGGGGTGGCACGATAATGATCAGCCAGGGTTTCACGCTTGAGAAGAAGAAACTGTACCGCAGCTACCTGGAGTAAACACCACGCCCACCGAGCCAATCACGAGAGCCAAGACTGATGTCCTCTGCCATGCAGGAGGAGATAGCTATATAACTCAGGGCCAAATTGTTTCTTGGCATTCTGGGAATCTTGCATAGACATGGTCTGTGGAATTATAATTGTAGAAGCTTGCTTAGCAAAGATTACAGGATGAATGTAGCGCAGAAGAGGACCATTCAGGTTGCTGTAATGAATGTAAATGAACGTATCGCATGCCACATGAAATTGACTGGTTGTCTTCCATTGTGCACATTTCAAAATATTCTGTAAGGCAGGATGTATGACTTGCACTTCTTTAAGAGTACCTGCTATTCTTTAGACCAGTGTCATCTGTGTGAGCGTGGTAATTGTGTTCCGTATTTTTTAAAGTGTTTTCGTGATTTGTGTGTGAATGGACAAAAGGGGTTATGTCTCCTCCTCATTGTTACAAGGGGGGAGGGGCATGTGAGCCCCCCCCTTTTTTTTTGTGATGGTTGCATTTTAGTTGTTTGTCTTCTTTTATACATATTGAAAAAATTTCTACTGACTAAGCTGCTAGTTTTCTCTTCCCTCGGAAAGTTCGAGCCACGCCTATGCGAACAGCGCGCTCGGCTTTTGGTCTGCCTGTAGTCTGCTCTTAGATTTCCCCCAACACCAAAGATGAAACATTGCAGGTGCCTGATCTCAGCTGGAAGTTCAAATATTTTTACATTTTGTAAATGAAGCTGTAGTTGGGCGATGGAACGAGGTTGGTGGAAGAGTAACACAGAGGGCTTTTCGCTTTTACTGACCGTTCAGTACGAGGGGAACGTAGCGATTACTCTGGGGGATTAACGGAGATAACAGATGTCACTCCAACCTCTGCGCATCGCCTTACCACAGTTCATCATGTCAGAAAGCATACATGCAGTGTGCTGGGACTTGAGTCAGACTTCTTTTTTTTTTTAAGTGGCAGGAAGCAGTTTTCTTGCAGCTTGGATGTAGGGCTGTCCGACTGGTTCCTTATTTATAATTCGTGATTGGCCGGTCATATTAATTATGTAACTGAGGACAATGGACAGTCCTGCTCCTTGTGCTATATTTGTAGAGAGCAGCGAAGTCAATAAATACTCCCATTTCATTGTGATATATCCCCTTGCCCCCCCTTTCTTCACGGGGCGTTATATCCGGGGGTGGGGACCGGCTGCTAGGATACGTGCTCATTGTGGTGGGCCTCTAATATCTTCTTTTGAGCAGTATTCCTTGTTTGTCAGATTTTATATTTGTCTTTCATGTACAGATTATGAGAGTTTACTGTTGTCATAGATTAAAAAAATTTATGCTTTTTGTATGGTACCATTTGAGTGAAGAAAAAGAAAAAAATATAAAAAGAAGAAGTAAATAAAACTGTTAGAAGTTACCTTTTTGTGTGTTTTTGTATTTGCATGACCCACAGTACGGCATTTATGTGTCTAAAGTTCATGTCGTGACACCGTGCGGTCTTGTGGGTTAGGAATGTTCTGCCTAATCTTAAAACCTGAAGTGAAGAATGAAGGATGGTTGCCGGAGTTGTGTTTCTGTGAAACGTTCGTACCTGCACGAAAGACGGCAAGTTAACGGCAATTCAAAAGACGGTGTTATTAGCCTGGGGAATGGGTCATATGTAAATGGTTGATGATTCAGAACAAGCCTGTATAACATGGAAAATGGTGAGGTCAATAGTGCTCCAAATGCACCAGCTGTGGGCCACAGGGTGTAGATAAAAAAAAAACGGGGGTTGGGGGGGTAATTTTTTTTTATAAATCTTCATCCTACAGGGATGGGTATTGAAATATTTGCGCATGGTTTATGAAAAACGTGACTGCTATTTGAAGCAAAAGAAAAGAAGGAGTGAAGTAAATGTCATTTTTTGCGAAATAAAGTGCAGCGTGTCTTGCAAGTGCAGTAAGTTCGCTTGTTGCTGAAATATATAAAATGAATTTCTAGGGGTGTTTTCGTATGATGTGAAAGCGGATCTTTAGAAGGTTAATTTAAGATCTTTTAGTTATTCTTAATTATGAACCGTAAAATACGAAAAAAATTTCCAATGTAATAAAAAAACTTATGCATTACTGTTAATCGAGGTAGAGACTGAAAAAGAGTCGAGACACTTCGTTGTTAGCAACCTGCTTGTATTCCAGGACCATACTTGCAGTGGTAAGTTAAAAGTAAAACAATCCCTGGACAGGCCCTGAGCGTTCCAGGAGGTTGAGGCTCCAAGATTTCATGACAATCGGCACATGAAGTTGGTAAGGTTGTCACTCCTATGCACCGGCTGCCTTTACCCCCCAGGAAATATTCCTGGTACTCATTTCTGTTAGAGGCTGAGTCGACCCCAGGGCTATAGTGCGGCCGGAAGGATTATGTCAATGAAAAATTTTAATGACACTACCGAGAATCGAACCAGCGACACCTTCCGGCTTGTAGCGCAGTGCCTCAACCAACTGTGCCACCGGAGTGTGTATGCTCAAAACGAACCGAGACCCGTTGAGCAGAAGGCATGAGCTTCTCCTGTCCCTCGGGCCGCATGAGTCGCGCCGTCACGCGTCGGCGTAGCACTGCTGAACAAATCCGTTGTCGACGACAAAATTTTACTTCAGAGTTTCAGAAATTCACAATTAAAATAATGATGAAATAAAAATTCCAAAAAACTCAAGGTTCGCACAAGGAGCCCCGTCCCCCGAGGGGACAGCATGCCCACCCGCGGGCCGTATGTTCAGTAGGCCTGCCGTATACTGTACTCTACCTGTGATAATGGCCATCATACGAGGCGAAGGGTGTTGATAATATCTGACCACGTCTGTGTTCCCCCTCAGAAACTGTCTGAGCATACAAATTTGATGTGATTCTGACCGTGCATCGTCGTTAATATGTGGAAATAAAATGCCAACTAGATGCAACAGAGGTTTTTATTTGCAGATCTTATTGCTTGCTCAACATGTTTCGGGCATCACTATGCCCATCATCAGGAGTTC
>Ga0209628_10003637_pt1 | contig 10892 bp, 9 predicted proteins | sample TergutCu122P4_FD_187285 | JGI IMG/M metagenome (GOLD analysis project Ga0209628, IMG submission 187285) | Cubitermes ugandensis P4 segment gut microbial communities from Kakamega Forest, Kenya - Cu122 P4 (SPAdes) (version 2) | ecosystem: Host-associated > Arthropoda: Insects > Digestive system >...
ATACCTTTACACAGTGCACGACACACACGCCTTACAGGTCACAATATGCAGCCATAGCACTGACGATGCCCTGCACATCTTGTATGCAGATACTGTTAACCAAATGTGTAATTTTTAGCCAAGCACTGACTGTAGCTCCCTGAAGATGGTTTCTACGTAAACCGAAACATGTTGGAGCGTAATTTTAGAATGTTTTAATAACTCTGTGTTTTTTAACATTATGTGCATCAGTTGGTAATAAAAAGGTTTCAGTATCGTGTGTGTTTGTGTTTTTTAGACGATGGAAAGAGACCTTTATTTACTAGTGATGTGTTACATGAATTATAAACTAACATGCAGAAACATTTTTTGAAACACCTTGGTAAAGCATGTCATGAAATAACTACGACATTAAATTTGTTGTGTAAAAAATTACAGTAGGAGTATTGTGGTGAAAATATATATATTTATTCTGAATGCATTTTCACACAAATCTAAAAAAACACTGACATTTAAAATAAATATTTCTCTAATTTTTTACATGCGACATTTAAAAAGAGCCATGTTTCAAATGTGACATAATTTCGGTTAAGATCCCTGAATCCTACATGTTAGAATACATGCATATTTGTTTTTTTTTTTCTGAATATACAATTTGTAAAATTTGAAATGCAGTTTTGAATTAGACTTAGAAGTACAAAACTGTCCACATTTTCAAAAATATTTCGAAATTCTTGTCACATAAATTTAGGATATTTCATGCTCCCGAAACTTAAGAAAAAAATCCATATTAAATATTTATAATTTCTGAGTCGTGTAGCTTAGCAATCGTTTAGACATTTCAGCTTTATCGTCTCTTAAAATGACACGGGGTTTCCAATCAAATTTATTACAAAATTCGTGTAATCCGAAATCGGATCTCTTTTATGAAACCCAAGCTTTGAGGCACCTGGAAACCCTGTAGAGGAGGTCTGAAAATTCTAGCCGTCTTATCTAAACCCGAAGCAATAAATAATTTAAATAATATTTACAAATTTAAGTTCTGTCGCACAGGAAACACCCAGCATATCCGTGTGGGAAATATTCAAACAGCTAATACACATACACACACACACACACACACACACACACACACACACACACACACACACAGAGTGCTTCGAAAAGTCAACACACTCTATATTTTTCACCAGAATTTTAATGTATGCATTTTCCAAATTCTCTGTTGTGATAAATGCATCGAAAACTTCTCAAATGCGTTCCATATACCCTATTTACTTATTTATTTATTTACTTATATAATGAAGCTTTCCCGCATCTCAAACTATATAGCATCAAGTGGTATGTTGTCTAGTGAATTATCAAGTGATAAGAATGTGGAAAGAAACATTAATTACCTAATTTGACGTACCCTGGAATGTGCTTGGAGGGGCTGAGAGAAATCATGAAAAATCTGAGAAATAAGTGTAGGATTCTGGGTTTCAAGTTGGGACATTCGGAATGCATGTCACGGGTGTTGATCATTTGACTTCAACTTGCGGTAAAGTGTTCTGTGATTACGTCACAGTACTGCCAATAGAATTTGTCACATTCCTCTCTTCAGTATACCTTGCAAACTTTTTGGTGCTGCAACACGTGATGAGTAAAATGTAATTTTCAAGTCATGGAATGGGAATGTTTGTTGCATTCCTAGAGTGCAGTGTGTAATTGTCTTTGATTTAGCTGCACGATCTGTAAAATAGGCCTGTTTGAAGAACCATGATAATTTCATAAAATTTGTTGCTGTAATTTCTGTCCTTAAGGTTTGCGGTCTAACAGTAGTACTGAAATAAGAACCCTTCAAAACCGATACATTTTTTATTTCGACCTAGTTAGCGATATCCATAACATCTACGATACGGCACAACAAAACATGATTGATAGACTGGAAGACGCTATGGAATGGGGGGAAAAGTGTATGAAAGGAAGGTAAAAAGAATTGTAAACCAACAGTTCCTAGTACATATTATGGTAATCAAAAATGACCAGAGCATGTGGAATATTTCAGCTCTTTGGGTAGCATGATACCGAACCATGCAAGAAAAGTAAGGAGGAAACTTGTAAAATGTTACATTCGGAGCATAGATTTTTACAATGCTGAAATTTGGACACTTCAGATTATAGAGCAGAAGTATCTTGGGAGTTTTGAAATGTGGGGTTGGAGAAGATTGGTAGGACCGACAGTGTAAAAAATTAAGAATATGACAAAGATTCCAGGAGGAGAGGAATACCCTACAAACAATAAGAAGAAAGAAGGCTAATTGGATTGTCACATCTTGCGAAAGAAGTGTCTTATAAAAGATGCTATTGAAAGAAAAATATAAGAGATGAGAAATGAGGAAGAAGACGTAAGTAACTAATAGGTGACCTTAGAGGAAAAGAGAAGATATTGGAATTTTAAAGAGAAGCGCTACATCTTACTTTATCCGTAACTTGCTTAAACACGTCTTTCTCCTCAAATTCCCTTAATTCCGCACATTTTAGGGCACATTAAGAAGTTGACCTGTCACCGATAATTTCCTTCGAAAACTTATTTAATGAATTCTCTCAAAAGACTATTAAGGAGTGAAACATCTCACTAAGACTCGGCACGCAGAGTGGCAAGCCTAAAATAATGCGAACTGCGCCCTAGTAAGTGACAAGAGATAATGATGTCAAACAGTGATTTACAGTTTCACAAAGAGGCTGTTATCTTATGATCTGCTATAAATCTAGATTAGATTCGTTCACTTGAACACAGAGAGCGATACAAAATTTCCAGTCTTAGATTGAAATTTATATAAATGCATGGGAAAATGTAAGTATACGAGGTTTGTTCAAAAAGTATCCGGATTGTAATTGTAGTGGTTGTTCACTGGGTGGGATGTGTTTGCAATCAGTCTTGACATGTTCGTACATGTCTTAGCAACTCATGACACAAGTTGCAAGTGGCTGCGTTTGCTCAGTTGGCTGTAGTAGGTCGCGGAATTAACACGTGCGTTTATGTCATAGCGATTTTTACGATGTGTGATAGTACCGAAAAACGCATTTGCATCAAGTTTTGTATTAAAATCGGAAAAACCGCAACGGAAACGTATCAATTATTGCAGCAAGCATAGGTGAAGATGCAATGGGTCGTACACAAGAGTTTGACTGGTTCCGTCGATTTAAAGTGGGTAGAACCTCCGATGAAAACGACCCCCGCTCGGGACGACCGTCAACATCGAGAAACGAGGAAATGATTGCTAAATTTAGAACAATTGTTCGCAATAACAGGAGAGTGACAGTACGAGAGATAGCGGATGACTGTGGGACGTTTGCGTGAATCAGTTCGCCGAAAACGACAGGAAAAATGGCGGAATGGCGATTGGATCCTGCACCACGACAATGCGCCCGCACACACTTCACATCTTGTGCAGCAGTTTTTGGCCAAACACGGCAACGCTCAGTTGCAGCAGCCGCCATACTTACCAGATTTCGCACTGTGTGACTTTTTCCTATACCCAGGGCTTAAGAAAGTTCTGAAAGGACACCGATTTGAGGCAACGGAGGACATCAAACGAAATTCGACGAAGAAACTATTAGACATCCCGAAAGAGGAGTTCGCAAAATGTTTCCAACAGTGGCAGAAACGTTGGGCGAAATGTGTATCTGCGGGAGGGAACTATGCTGAAAACAGTTAGGGTTAAAACTCCGTAAGCTTTATCTACTTCATGTACTGTGGTCAGTCCGGATACTTTTTGAACAAATCTCGTAGATCAACGGCACTAGACGTAGGTGAATGGTTATCTACTTGCTCCCAGCCACCTCAGCCCTCAGGGAAATAACCTACAGTGCCCACTGAATATGAGACTAGGGAGGTCCCAGTGCCAATATGGAAGTGTACTGGAAGCCGCTGACTAGTTGACCCACCCAGCCAGGATACTTAATGTCCGAGCACCACAATTACATTAACCCTGACAGAGCAGTTGCGGGTGTAAGTAAGAACTTCAAGAGAAGCAATACACAGTGAGACGCGAGACAGACAATTAGCCAACACGCGGCCGGCTGCAGAAATTGTAAACACGGATAGAAATAAAGTGTTGTGTGCACATATCGCTCACTAAATGCAATAGGGGCACAACTGAAATATTGTCCAGTTGGAGTTAATACTACAGTTGAGCTCAAAATTATGACAACTACATGCCACATTACTGGCACACTTGTTACTTGCAACATAAGCGGCTGGACGACGATAGTGCCGTTATAGCACATTGAGATTGACTGTTGGTTCTTTCGCCAACAGTGACATCTGTGCAATGTGCCTCCGACTGTGAAAGCGAAGAGGTGTGCCATGTGCATGTACGTAATACTGGCATTTTTTGATTTGAGGCCACTGTTGAACTATTACTGCCATAATATTCCGAAATATGCCACTAGTATTGGTTGATTACTCTATTCAAGCTGTATGGTCATTCTTTAAAGGTTAATTGACTTTCATCTTGGACAGGAAAACGAGGAGGATAGCAAGTGGAGAAGAAGAAATACTGCCGCCCGTTTGAGTACGTAAGTTGATCTGATTATTCTCGTCTTCATTTTCCTCTCGGTACTTGTAACACATGCATGGCACCGACCTGAATGCTGGGAATTAGTACCGGGGTTATAAAATTATTACGATTTCAATTATGCGAACAGTCATTGCTTGATTTGATCTTGTTTACAGATGTTTCCCTCACAAGTGTGTCATGTATTAATATTTTTAGGTAAAATATTTATCAATAGTGTCTTATAAAACAATAGAAATTGTGACATTCTCACCTTGAGTTATTAAATTTAGATGGACAATATAACCGCTTATCTTACACAGTTTAAAACATTACAATCATAAGCACCCACGTGTGACAATTTTTGGAAGTACCGATACTTAAGAACTATTATTGGGACTAATATTTATTCTTTTTGCAGTTACATTTAGTGGAACTAATTGTCGAAATTTCGATTCTCTTTAGGCTACAAAAATTTTTGACGTAATATGGGTAGTTTTTGATGCTTCAAAGTCAAATACGAACTTAACCAAAGATGTTAATAATGAAACTCTCACGCTGAACCCCGAACCTCGAGAAGAAACTTTAGATCAAGTTAGAACAATTACTTTTACCATCGGTTTTTATTGTCTACAAATTATTTTATTTAGGTCCAATTTAATAATCTGACTTCAATTTGATGTCCTTCCAATCACAGAAATTTCGTTCATTTTCCTTCACATTTTTGTGGGAAATGAGACTCTAACTCAGAGCCCCCTGATTATGAAAATAGGCCTTCTAACAAATGATGCGACTACTTAAGTAATGTAATGAGTTGTTTCAGTTGTTTCACCGTATGTGCATGCTTCTGTTGAGGATGAACAAACGGAGGAATGTGATGTTGCTGCTTCACCAAACAACGAATCAGCATCTGAAACTGGTGACTCAGAGGCCGACCCGAATTATTCATTAAGTGATGATTCTTATTCAGACAATTCTGATAAAAAGAGTACTTCATTTGATGAGGTAAAGGTTTCTGCATTGAATGAACTACAAAATATAGATCTGACCACAGAGAAAGACAACAGGAAGCCGAATAGCAGAAAAAGACAAAAATCCATACCATCAGAATGGAAAAGAAATGAAACTAATTTGCCACGTAATACAGGACACGCATACAGATCCTTTAAAAGAGGTTCTGAAATGCCTGAACAGAAGACACGTCCCCATTGTGGGGCTACTTGTAGACTGAAATGTCTTTCTAAGTTCTCTGAGCAGGAAAGCTTGATATTTTCAAAACACAGTGGTTTCTGGTAGGTATCAATGCCCAAAGAATTCTGAGTTTAAATGTATTAGTGTCATATCAAGTAAGACTTTGAAACTGTTGCAAAATGTGCAAAAAAGGCAGCTTATTTTTATTATAACCAACAAATGTATAATTGATATCATAAAATTATATATCACAACAATGTATAATCAATACTCCTAAATGTTTCGACATTTTTATGTCATCATCAGGGAGTATTACATCTGTGCCTCGCTAAGTTACAAAATTTTCCACATTGCAGTTGTTGAAATTATCGCAGGGCAGGTAATTTTGGCTGAAATCTTAGGAGGGCGTTGTTAATCACAAACAAACCATAAAAATGACAACTATAGACGGCGAACAACAAAATACAATTAAGTTCGTTACTCTCAAAGCATTTCCAAATGATTAAGATCAGGGCATATTAGTAAGCACCTTTTCTTTTACTTGTTTCTCAAACACACAGTTTCTGATTTGTGCCACTATCGCAGTCAGTGAGTAATATAACTACGCGCGCGCGCGCGCGCGCGCGTGTGTGTCTCGTAATTTATACCCAATCCACCACACACGTTTTGGGGATGTGTTAGATCGCCAAGCTCACACGCACTCAAACCCCGATTCACCGATCTTCCACCCATAGCCTATTCACAATATCGACTGAGCTACCAAGCCCACTATATTCAAATTCAACAAACATAAGGTTACTAGAACAGTGTATTTGTGTTTAAAAGAGAGAAAATATTTTTCTTATTGTACATTAGTAGTGTGTGTCTTGAAATTCAGGTAGCAAATGATTGATTCATATAAATATCACATTCTTGGCCAAACTACAGACCTGTTGGATTAGTATTTTTGTTCTGGACTTTGTCCATCATCTCCATTATCTCATATTCAAAAAAGAGATTCATCCTTTCGGGAGCTGCAACTGTTACCGTCCTCGGGTGACAGAGTGCAGAGGCACTTACTGAAATGGATGCGACAGGAAGAACTGTTCGTAGTCAATGGACCAAGTGATGGGGAATTATCTTTCTGTCAGCCTGAACTAAGCAGGTGACTCCCTTTTTACCTGATGAAGGAACTAGATCCAGGTACCGAAGCATTGAAGTTATTAGTAATCCTTACGGCAATGTATCATAGATAGAAAAATCAAATTTCAGTTACGGAACTGTATCCTATACTGTATTCTCTACAGATTGATCGACTTATCTAGTGAAAGTGTATTCGAAATATCCTGACTGTTCTCACAATGACGGTCTTGGTTTGCTGCTGCTACTGATGATGTTGCTGTGGGGTGGAGAAGTCGTAACGGAGGGTGCTGATGTAATGACGGTACTTGTTGTGGTCGAGGCAGGGGAGTTCGCTGCATCGGTTTCTGATTTACGTGATTCCTTAGCTCGCCGGAGTTTCTTTTCCTTGGCCTTTTCTCGACCCGCCCGCCAGAACTCGTCGAACTTGGAATTAATGTCCAGGTCTGATTTGCTGGCAGCTACTGCTGTGGACTGAGTGGTGGGGTTGTCTTCTATATTTTCCTCATCCACTTCCTGTGAAACATTGATTTGCTGCTTAGTAGCTCCTGGCACAGTTGTGTGGATCAGGACGTAAGAAGTAGAAGATAGGGGAAGGAGACAAATAGAAGGACAAGAGGATGAATGAGAAGGGACAGAATAAGAGGAAGTTTTAGGTTAAGAAATGAGAGAAACAGAAGAGAATATGACTGAAAATATAATAGAAGAAAGGAAACTTTCTTGATAGTTTATTGCATCACGCGGTCTGTAGAACACACTACATTCTATAGCACAGAATGGCTGGGTAATTGTGAATTATGAACTGGAAGGAAAAGTGTGGGAATAATGAAGAGGTAATTCAATAAGTGAAGAAGTAGCTGCGAGTACAAAATTCGAAACGGTAGAAGGAGATAGACCCGCTTGTTTCTCGCTGGCGCAAGGCCGTTGAAGTTGATGGAGATTATGCAGAAAAACGAGGTGTGAAACACATCCACATAGTTAGCCTATGAGTATGTTCAAAGAATCATGTAATACATTACTAGCAATAAAAATTATTTTTGTGCAACCTTCGTAGTTACGTAACTGGTCAATAAATTTCACATATTATGACTCCCGAAGATTCATTACTGTAGCTGGGCACGCGATCTTATCTAGAGCTATTTCAATACGGTCCACCCACTCATACAATATTCCCTCTAGAAAATTCCAATGTTATTTTCTTACCTCCGTCTACAGGTCAGAGCTTCCGACTAACATTTTGAATGCTTTCCTCATCTCTTCCGCTCCTATTGCATGTACTTTGACTCGATCATCGTCATAATATTTGATAGTGACTGCATGTTTCGAAGTTCCTACATTCGAAGTCTGAGCTCACGGATTTGAATATTAAGATATAGTATTTAGGTATGTGGCATCATATTGTTTGGTAGAAACGCGTGAAGGGTTCGGAAAAACATGCTTCTATCCTGAATATGTGAGTATGACGTCATATCACATTAAATATCGTTAACGTTGAACTCTTTCAATGGATAAAAAATTTGATGTAACAAAGCAGTGCAAATCGTTAATAAACTTAGACAGTGGCCAGAAACTGGCTGTAAAATAACCTTGATTTCGGCGAAAGTGACCGGTTGTGTGCGGTACCTCCCTGCGGCACCGCGGTGCATCTGTTTGCGAACTGGACGTCGGTGCAGACAAGACCACGGTTCTGGGTACACGGCGTCCATTGCAGCTGCTTGAAAAGACAAAGAAAAGAATGTGAATTAAAATAATTCATGTCGACTTAGTGCTGAGAGAATACTGAGCGTCTTTACAGGCTACAATCTTGTAATTCCGGACCAATTTATTATTTAAGGGTTAGCTTCGATTTTTTTGGCGTCACCGTTTATACACGTATGTTTGTATAAATCTTTCTTATAGCCTACCACCACTTCCCCACACGTCTTCATGTCGTGATATTACAAGCACAAGGCAGCTCTGTATACTGCTAAGAGGATATTATTGTAAAAACTTTGCATGCCACACGATGGTGTGGGGGCTCGCTTGTTAATTAAATTTATGAAAATAAATTCTTGTCTAATCTTCAGACACTAGGTCATTACGGTTTTCTGGACAGTGACACCGTGTGACTTGGTAGACAGCCTTTACATCCCAGAAGACAATAATCTTCTTATCTCGTGCTTTGACTCATATTCCCTTAGAAGTTACTTTGCGTGTTTATTTTCTTGAACACTTATCTTTTCGCCGACAAGAAATAAGGACTTTTAGGCTACACTGATTACTAAACATACGACTTTTATAGCATTAAGAAGACACTGTATTTTTCCCACACAGTGCATTTATGCATTATGTGCCATTCTCGCAACAGAGAGTCATTACGTAATTTCATTAACGGCAAAGACATTTTCTCCTGTACAACGGATGAGGGCTGTGTTTTCTGTGAGGCAAAAACTGGTCCTCCTAATTGTTGTTGAAAGCTGAAAACGTTTTTTTTTTTAAATATAGTGTCGTATCAGGTTTGAATACGAAACCACAACTAATCCAGTACACTCCTTATGGCAAGTTTTCGAAATGTTTTACGAATAAAGTATTAATCCCCATCATTTACTTATTGATTTTATGGCCTATGTGATGGCAGGAATGTGGTGGAAATGTGTAGAGAGGTGGGAGTTTTTCGAATCCCTAAAAAAATCATTAATGCTACTAAGGTGATTTTGAAATATTTAAAAACACAGAAAACCATTTCAGAATTTTGGAACTCACAATGTGTGAGCCAAGCAGGTATAGTGTTTGAAAGAATTGTCGTATGGACAATTTATGGGCTAGAAATAACAAAACAGACAATGATTTGAACAGAAGTCATGAAGACTGCAACTGAAGCTGCGAGTTCTTCGGGATAGCACGCCTTCTTGACCGGTCAGTATTTACCGACATTTCGAAGGAACCTACTCTCAAAATCTGCAGGCTGAAGCAGACCAAGACGAAATTATTTACAGCTTTACACAACTCAGCATCCCAAAAGTCTTGATTCTTCATCAACACCGCTGTAAGAAACTTCATTTTCACAAGACTATAATTGCAGGTTAAATAAGATGGGCTGAACGGCTGGCTAGAGCGGAACCTGCGAAAATATTCAACTTTAGTAAACCGGAAGGAAACAGAAGCTAAGCCAGACGATAAATAAAAAAAAAAAAAAAAAAAAAAGGAGTACTGAAAGTCAACAACTGGCGGTGGGAGGTGATGGAGGAAGGAGGTACAGCCACCGAATGTAGAATTTTCAGTTGGCTTTGGCAGTTGATTGCGCTGGTAAAAGGCGACGGTCCCTTGTTTGTGACTTCTAACCCATGTGTGCCACTTGCAAATACAATGGGCCGAAGTGCAGTCTGTTTCTTTTTTCTTTTATTTTTCTTTCTTTTTTCTTTATTTTCTTTTTCTTTTTCTTCTCTCTCTCTCGCTCTCTCTCGTAAGGTAATACAGTTTTGTGCAGTGTTCTATGCTGCGGCTAGATCTGTGCACACATCTGACTTCAGACTTGTTAAAAATTAAACAACTATGTCATATAGTGATAGAGTCTCATGTTTTTGACGGGATGCATGTCTCCCCGATCGCCGTTGCGAGTGTTATGGGACCCCCTTACACTGTGCGGGTCAACTGTAGTCCATTCAGTAAGCGACTGTAAGAAGAGCAGTCCAAGGGCAGACGCGTTTTAGAGCCACGTTGATGGATGTGGAGACAGGTTTCGAATTTCAGCGTTAAATATATATTACGTACCGATGGAACGGACATTTGAAAATCACTTCTCAGTACTTATTTCGGTGTCATCCTATCAGATACATCGTTATATTACATGGGTAGGACTACAGTTCCATACAGTCAGGACATAATGCGCCAAGATGGCCAATCATTATTTTCAATTTAAATTGATCAGTTAGAGGATTACGAGTTAAACACGAATTGATGTTCCGTTCTATTATCCAAATGATCGACGTTTGGCAAGCAGCTATTTGCCAGTTCTGTACCTACAGACTTGTCAACACTAAGGTAATTGCAAAGATTCAATCCTGCCTCAGTCTGAGTTACATG
>Ga0209628_10003638_pt1 | contig 10891 bp, 8 predicted proteins | sample TergutCu122P4_FD_187285 | JGI IMG/M metagenome (GOLD analysis project Ga0209628, IMG submission 187285) | Cubitermes ugandensis P4 segment gut microbial communities from Kakamega Forest, Kenya - Cu122 P4 (SPAdes) (version 2) | ecosystem: Host-associated > Arthropoda: Insects > Digestive system >...
TTGCGCGGCCTCGTCGAGCGTTCTACCCTTGACCCATTCAGTGACCAGCGAACTGGACGCGATGGCCGAACCGCAGCCATAAGTCTTGAAGCGCGCGTCTTCGATCACGCCGGTTTCGGGGTTGACCTTGATTTGCAGCTTCATCACGTCGCCGCAGGCCGGCGCGCCAACCATGCCGGTGCCGACGGTGTCGTCACCCTTGTCAAAAGAGCCGACGTTACGCGGATTCTCGTAGTGATCAATCACTTTAGCCGAATAAGACATTTCAGGTACCTCTCACTGCCCTGTCAATGCGCCGCCCACTGGATCGTATCGAGATCCACGCCTTCCTGGTACATCTCCCAGAGTGGGCTGATTTCGCGCAGCTTGGCCACATTGTGGCGAATCTCGGAGACCGCGTAGTCGATCTCCTCCCCAGTCGTAAAACGGCCAATGGTCAAGCGCAGGCTGCTGTGCGCGAGTTCATCGCTGCGGCCCAGCGCGCGCAACACATAGCTTGGTTCCAAACTCGCCGAGGTGCAGGCTGAACCGCTGGAAACGGCAAGGCCCTTGATCCCCATCATCAGCGATTCGCCTTCCACATAGTTGAAGCTGATGTTCAGGTTGTGCGGCACGCGCTGTTTCAGGTCGCCGTTGATGAATGTTTGCTCGACGCTTGCCAGCCCGTCGATGAGCTGTTTTTGCAGCCGCTTGGCCTTTGCAATATCGTCAGCCATTTCGAGCCTGGCCAGACGAAAAGCCTCGCCCATACCGACGATCTGGTGCGTAGGCAGCGTTCCCGAGCGCATACCGCGCTCGTGGCCCCCGCCGTGCATTTGTGCTTCCAGGCGTATACGCGGCTTGCGGCGCACGTACAGCGCACCGATCCCCTTGGGGCCGTAAGTCTTGTGCGAAGCCAAACTCATCAGATCGATCGGCAACGCCTTCAGATCGATTTCCACCTTGCCGGTAGCCTGCGCCGCATCGACGTGGAAAATCACGCCCTTCTTGCGGCAAATGGCGCCGATCGCGGCCATGTCCTGAACCACACCGATCTCGTTATTCACGAACATCACGCTGGCAAGAATGGTGTCTGGCCGGATGGCTGCCTTGAAAACATCCAGGTCGAGCAACCCGTTTTCCTGCACGTCGAGGTAAGTGACTTCGAAGCCCTGGCGCTCGAGTTCGCGCATGGTGTCGAGCACCGCCTTGTGCTCGGTTTTCACCGTCAACAGGTGCTTGCCCTTGCCTTGGTAGAAATGTGCCGCCCCCTTGAGCGCGAGGTTGTTCGATTCGGTGGCGCCCGAAGTCCAGACGATCTCGCGCGGATCAGCGCCGATCAGCTCGGCCACTTGGGAACGCGCTTTTTCCACCGCCTGTTCGGCCTCCCAGCCCCAGACATGGCTGCGCGAGGCCGGGTTGCCAAAATGCTCGCGCAACCAGGGAATCATTGCATCGACCACGCGCGGATCAACCGGCGTCGTCGCGCCATAGTCGAGATAAATCGGAAAGTGAGGTGTAACGTCCATAGCTTGCGAATACTGGCGGGACAGGTTTTTTTTATTTAGATACACGCAAGAAACGGACCGCGCGTATGACGTATGACGATTACGGCGTCTACCCTGCTGCTCGGCGGTACCCCGTCCGGGATTTGGGGAAAGCGTTGCCCAGCGCGAACACCGAATTCGGTGCATTCACGCGAATCGGCTTGACCGCTGGCTCGCTCTCGACCGTGCCCCCCTTGGCGACCTGGTCATCCACCAGTTTTTGTAAGGTGACCGAATCAAGAAACTCGACCATGCGCTGATTCAACGTGGCCCATAGCTCATGGGTCATGCAGGGGCCCGCTTTGCCCAGGCAGTTTTGTTTTCCGGCGCACTGGGTGGCGTCCAACGGCTCGTCAACCGACACGATGATGTCGGCTACCGTAATCTCCGAGGCTTTGCGCCCCAACGAATAGCCGCCGCCCGGCCCGCGGGTGGATTCGACCAGATCGTGCCGGCGCAGTTTGCCGAACAGTTGTTCCAGGTAGGAAAGGGAAATTTGCTGACGCTGGCTGATCGCCGCCAACGTAACCGGTCCGCCGCTTTGGCGCAGCGCCAAATCGATCATGGCAGTTACCGCAAAACGGCCTTTAGTAGTTAGACGCATCGCAACTCCTTGTGTACTTACCGTACCTCTATAACAAAAGATAAGCGCGACGCCCAGTGACGGCAACTTTTCATCACCAACACCCCCGACTCATCGTTTCGTTTCTGACAATTCGGAGCCACTCTTTTGTCGCGAAGTTTCGTCCTTTGTTGACCAACTGTGTCAAGTATATCAGATTCCTTAGAAATAAAGAGGGTAAATACTGACTTGGTGCGTCTGTCGCGGCACGTTTGGGTATCCTTATCTCAGACACTGTCATGGGTGGCTGCCCCGAACGCCTGTTCGCGCAGCAGGGCCAGTTGATCGCGCACGCGCGCGGCCTGCTCGAACTCAAGATTGCGCGCATGTTCGAGCATCTGTTTTTCCAGTTGCCTGATCTCGCGGGCGATGTCTTTCTCGCTCATGTCCTGCACGCGAGCGCGCGCGCGTTCACGCTGCATCGCGGCTTTGTCGTCCTTCTCGCTGTAGACGCCATCGATGAGGTCGCGCACCTGTTTGACGATGCCGCGCGGTGTGATGCCGTGCATCTGGTTGTAGGCCATCTGCTTGGCACGGCGGCGCTCGGTTTCGCCGATGGCCTTTTTCATCGACTCGGTCATGCGGTCGGCGTACAGGATCGCCTTGCCGTGCAAGTTGCGCGCTGCGCGGCCGATCGTCTGGATCAACGACCGCTCGGCGCGCAAAAAACCTTCCTTGTCGGCATCCAGGATCGCCACCAGCGAAACCTCGGGAATGTCCAGCCCCTCGCGCAACAGGTTGATCCCCACCAGCACGTCGAACGCGCCCAGGCGCAGGTCGCGCAGGATTTCCACGCGCTCGACGGTATCGACGTCGCTGTGCAGGTAACGGACCTTGACGCCGTTGTCGCTCAAGTAGTCGGTGAGCTGCTCGGCCATGCGCTTGGTCAGCGTGGTGATGAGTACACGCTCATTGCGTTCGACGCGCAGGCGGATTTCCTGCAATACGTCATCAACCTGGCTGGAGGCGGGCCGCACTTCGACCTCGGGGTCCACCAGGCCGGTGGGCCGCACCACCTGCTCGACCACCTGGCCGGCATGTTCCTTCTCGTAGTCGGCGGGCGTGGCCGAAACAAAAATGCATTGACGCATGCGGCGCTCGAACTCGGCGAACTTCAGCGGCCGGTTGTCCAGCGCCGAGGGCAGCCGAAAGCCATACTCCACCAGCGTGAGCTTGCGCGAACGATCGCCGTTGTACATGGCGCCGAGCTGGCCGATCATCTGGTGGCTTTCGTCCAGAAACATCAGCGCGTCCTTGGGCAGGTAATCGGTCAGCGTCGCGGGCGGCTCGCCGGGCGCAGCACCCGAAAGGTGGCGCGAATAGTTCTCAATACCTTTGCAGTGGCCGATTTCGGCGAGCATTTCCAGGTCGAAACGGGTTCGCTGTTCGAGCCGTTGCGCTTCGACGAGCTTGCCCGCATCGAGCAGTTCCTTCAAGCGCGCCGCCAATTCGATCTTGATCGTCTCGACGGCGGCCAGCGTCTTTTCGCGCGGCGTCACGTAGTGGCTCGACGGATAGATGGTGAAGCGCGGAATCTTCTGGCGAATGCGGCCCGTGAGCGGATCGAACAGTTGCAGCGATTCAACCTCGTCGTCGAACAATTCGATGCGGATCGCCAATTCGCCGTGCTCGGCGGGAAACACGTCGATGGTGTCACCGCGCACGCGGAAGGTGCCGCGCGCGAAGTCCATCTCGTTGCGGGTGTACTGCATGCGGATCAAGCGCGCGATTACTTCACGCTGGTCAATCCTGTCGCCGGTACGCAGGATGAAACGCATCTGCGTGTAGTCCTCGGGCGTACCGATACCGTAGATCGCGCTGACGGTGGCGACGATCACTGTGTCGCGCCGCTCCAGAACGCTCTTGGTGGCCGACAGGCGCATTTGCTCGATGTGCTCGTTGACGGAGCTGTCTTTCTCGATGAACAGGTCGCGCTGCGGCACGTAGGCTTCGGGCTGATAGTAGTCGTAATAGCTGACGAAATACTCCACCGCGTTGTTCGGGAAAAATTCGCGAAACTCGCTGTAGAGCTGCGCGGCCAGCGTTTTGTTGGGCGCAAACACGATCGCCGGACGCCCCAGGCGCGCGATCACGTTGGCCATGGTGAAGGTCTTGCCAGAGCCGGTCACGCCCAGCAAGGTCTGGAACACCTCGCCGTTTTGCACGCCTTCGACCAGTGCCTCGATGGCACCGGGTTGATCGCCCGCGGGCGGATAGGGCTGGAACAATTCGAAGGGTGAACCGGGAAAATGCACGAACTGCCCTGCCCGCGCCGCTTCCGCATGGCCACCAGCCTGCGGGCCGGCAAAAGATTCTGGATCAGAGCGATCGGGTATCGGACGTTCAGACATCGAGTAAATTTCGCTGGGAGAAATGAAGAAGCGGTAGAGCGGTCGTTAAAATTGAAGCGAACTGGACAGGTTAACCCAAGTCCGGATCGATGACAGCCCGGCGTTTTCCCTCCGAATCGACCCCGGGCATCTCAACCACTTCTAGAATTTTTCCCCATGTCACTGTTTTCTGCCGTCGAAATGGCGCCGCGCGACCCGATCCTGGGCCTGAACGAGCAATTTGCCGCCGACACGAATCCCAACAAAGTCAATCTGGGCGTAGGCGTGTACTACGACGAGAACGGCAAACTGCCCTTGTTGCAATGCGTGCAGGCCGCCGAGCAGGACATGCTCAAGCATCCGAGCGCGCGCGGCTACCTGCCCATCGACGGCATTGCCGCTTACGACAGTGCCGTCAAAACGCTGGTATTCGGCGCCGACAGCGAGCCCATCCGGTCGGGCCGCGTCGCCACGATCCAGGCGCTGGGCGGCACCGGCGGCCTGAAAGTCGGTGCAGACCTGCTCAAGCACATCAGCCCCGCCGCCAAGGTGCTGATCAGCGACCCGAGCTGGGAAAACCACCGCGCGCTGTTTACGCAAGCCGGCTTCAAGGTCGAGACCTATCCGTACTACGACGCTGCGTCCCGTGGCGTGAATTTCGACGGCATGCTCGCCGCGCTCGACAGCGCGCCTGCGGGAACCATCGTGGTGCTGCATGCCTGTTGCCACAATCCGACAGGCTACGACATCACGCCCGCCCAATGGGACCAGGTCATCGCCATCGTCAAGGCGCGCAGCCTGACGCCTTTCCTCGATATGGCCTATCAGGGCTTCAGCGCCGGACTGGCCGAAGACGGAGCGGTCGTGGGCAAGTTCGTCGCCGCGGGGCTGAGCTTCTTCGTTTCGACTTCGTTCTCCAAGAGCTTCAGCCTGTACGGCGAACGTGTGGGCGCGCTGTCGGTGCTGTGCGCCGATAAGGACGAAGCCGCACGCGTGCTCTCGCAATTGAAGATCATGATCCGCACCAACTACAGCAACCCGCCCACGCACGGCGGTGCAGTGGTAGCCGCCGTACTGGCCAATCCGCAGTTGCGGGCGATGTGGGAACAGGAACTCAGCCAGATGCGCACCCGCATCAAGACCATGCGCGAGAAGCTGGTCGAGGGCCTGGAAGCCGCCGGCGTCCGGCAGGACATGCGCTTCATCACCCGCCAGGTCGGCATGTTCAGCTACTCGGGCCTGAGCAAGGACCAAATGGTGCGCCTGCGCAGCGAATTCGGTGTTTACGGCACCGATACCGGCCGCATGTGCGTGGCCGCGCTCAACAGCAAGAACATCGAACACGTCTGCCAAAGCATCGCCAAGGTGCTTTGAGACCAATCGACCCCACAGAACTATGTCATGTACGGGTTTTGTCCATGACGCAACCTGAGCTGCGCTGTTATATTGCAGTGCAGCATCATTCTTACCAAATATCATGCTGTACCAGCTTTACGAAACACAGCGCTCCTTGATAGAGCCGTTCGCCGACTTCGCTCAGGCAGCCTCCAAGCTCTATTCCAATGGGGCCGTCTTCAGCCGCCTGCCGATGGCCCAGCGTATCGCCGCTGGCTATGGATTGCTGTACCGATTGAGCAAGGACTACGTCAAGCCCGAATTCGGTATCAAAACGGTCGAAGTCAAAGGCAAGGAAGTCGCTATCCACGAAATGGTCGAGGTCGACAAGCCGTTTTGTCATTTGCGCCGTTTCAAACGCTTCGCCGACGACCCGCAGGTGCTGCAGGCGCTCAAGAGCCACCCGGTGGTGCTGATCGTCGCGCCGCTGTCGGGCCATTACGCCACGCTCCTGCGGGAAACGGTGCGCACCATGCTGCCCGAGCACAAGGTCTACATCACCGACTGGAAGAACGCGCGCATGGTTCCTCTGTCGGAAGGTGAATTCCATCTGGACGATTACGTCAACTACGTCGAGGAATTCATCCGCCACCTGCAAGGCCGGTACGGCAACTGCCACATCATCAGCGTGTGCCAACCCACCGTGCCGGTGCTCGCGGCAGTTTCTCTGATGGCCAGCCGGGGCGAGCAAATTCCGCTGTCGATGACCATGATGGGCGGCCCCATCGACGCGCGTCACTCGCCCACTTCGGTCAACGACCTGGCGGTGAACAAAAGCTTCGAATGGTTCGAAAACAACGTCATCTACCGCGTTCCCGAAGGTTTTCCGGGCGTGGGCCGGCGCGTATATCCGGGCTTTTTGCAGCACACCGGCTTCGTGGCCATGAATCCCGACCGGCACGCCCTGAGCCACTACGACTACTTCAAGAACCTCGTGCGCGGCGACGACGCCAGTGTTGAAGCGCATCGCAAGTTCTACGACGAATACAACGCCGTACTCGATATGGACGCCGACTATTACCTGGAAACCATCCGCACGGTGTTCCAAGATTTCGATCTGGTGTATGGCCGCTGGAAGGTGAAGAACCTCCAGGGCAATCCCGAGCTCGTGCGCCCGCAGGACATCTGCGACAGCGCACTGCTGACCGTCGAAGGCGAATTGGACGACATCTCGGGCCCAGGCCAGACCGAAGCCGCGCACCGCCTGTGCACCGGCATTCCATCATCGCGTCACCGTCACTTCGAGGCCAAGGGCGCAGGTCACTACGGGATCTTCAGCGGACGCCGCTGGCGTGAGAATGTCTATCCCCAGGTGCGCGCCTTCATCGCGGCCTATGACCAGCCCCAGATACCCCAGGGATCCAGTGTCGCCACGAACGGTGTCAATGGTGCCGCCACTGCCGCTACTGAAAACACGCCGCCCGCCCCTCCTGTTGCCAGCGAGCCGCCCAAACGCGCCACCCGATCCGCGCCGAAATCCAAACGCTCGGCAAGCTGAACCCGCGCGCCGGGCTTCGGATGGAAACGCTAGCAGCGCGCATCCACGACGCATTGCCCCAGACGCAATGCACGCGCTGCGGCTATCCGGACTGCGCCGGCTATGCCCAGGCCATCGCCTCTGGTGAGGCTGGTATCAACCAATGCCCACCAGGCGGCGCCGAAGGCATTGCGCGCCTGGCAATGCTGACTGGGCAGACGCCGCGTCCGCTCGACTCTCAATTCGGCGCTGAAAGTGAACGCGCCCTTGCTGTGATTGACGAGGCCTGGTGTATCGGCTGCACGCGCTGTCTCGACGCTTGCCCGACTGATGCAATCGTTGGCATCCACAAGCGCATGCACACAGTCATCGAGCCCCACTGCACCGGTTGCGAGCTATGCATCGCGGCCTGCCCGGTCGACTGCATTGCCATGGAAACGGCGACACCTGGGCGAACCGGCTGGCAAGCATGGTCGAGCGCACAGGCGAGCCATGCGCGCGAACGCTACGAATTACGCCGCGCTCGCCAAGGCCGCATCGAAGCTCAGGCCGGCATGCCGGATGCGGCCCTATCCGTCAGCACTGCGGACGCGCACGCGCACAAACGCGCCACCATTGAAGCGGCCCTTGCCAAGGCACGGACACGCCGGCACGCCTCGAAGCACTGACCGGTAATGGCGCTCACCCAAGCGCGGCAATCACTTCCGGCGGCGCCTGCACCAGTTCAATGAGAACACCCTCCCCGGCGATCGGGAATTCCTCGCTCGCCTTCGGGTGCAGAAAACACACGTCGTAGCCAGCCGCGCCGGTACGGATGCCTCCCGGAGCGAAACGCACGCCTTTTGCGCCGAGCCATTGGACGGCCTTGTGCAGATCATCGATCCACAGACCCACATGATTGAGCGGCGTGGTGTGCACCGCCGGTTTCTTCTCGGGATCGAGCGGCTGCATCAGGTCGACCTCGACCTTGTAGGCGCCAGCGCCGATGGCGCAAATATCTTCATCGACGTTTTCACGCTCGCTCTTGAAGGTACCCGTTACTTCCAGCCCAAGCATATCGACCCAGAGTTTTTGCAATCGCTGCTTGTCGGTACCGCCGATGGCGATCTGCTGGATGCCCAGGACTTTAAAAGGACGATTCATGCGCAGAACTCCTCATTCGTGATTTTGCGGGATCAGGCGGCGAACTCAAGTATGACCTGATCCACCGCCAGCGACTCACCCTTGGACGCGGCGATCTTCCCAATCACGCAATCCTGCGTGGCGAACAACACGTTCTCCATCTTCATTGCCTCGATGACGGCCAGTTTTTCGCCGGCCTGCACGCGCTGCCCAGGCTGTACCGGCACGTCGACCAGCAAGCCCGGCATCGGCGACATCAGGAACTTGCTCAGGTCCGGCGGAGCCTTGTAAGGCATGAGCTTGAGCAGCCGCGCGCCAAGCGGCGAAAGCACCGTCGGCTCGATTTGCGTACCGTCGTGCGCGATACGCAGCGCGATCGGATTCTTGCCGACGCCGCGCTCGACTTGCGCAGTGAAAGGCTTGTCGTCGACACGGCCCTCGACGCGGATGTTGCCCAGCGAAGCATCGCTGGCGATGCGGTAGGTCTTGCCGTTGAGCGTCACCGCGCTCGATCCGGTACTGCCCTGGAAATCGGTCACCGAAACCGGCGTGTGCACCTGATTGCCCTGGGCATCGGGAGTCACGATCACGAAGGCCTCGCCGATCTTCACGCCGTGGCCTCCGAGCTGGCCGCTGATGCGCGAAGCACGCGCGCGGTAGCGCCGGTTCATGTAGGCCGCCAGAGCGAGCAGGAAATCGGGATCGCGGTGAGGTACGTCACTGCCGTCAAAGCCCTTCGGATAGTGCTCGGCGATAAAGCCCGTGTTGAATTCACCTGCCACGACCTTCGGATGCGCGAGCAGCGCCGACTGGAACGGGATGTTGCTATTGATGCCGCGAATCACGAAGCCATTGAGCGCCTCGCGCATCATCACGATGGCGTGCGCCCGATCGCGCCCATGCACGATGAGCTTGGCGATCATCGAGTCGTAGTACATCGGTATCTCGCCGCCTTCGTAGACCCCCGTATCCACGCGCACGCCGTACAGATGCTCGGTCTCGCCTGCGAACATGGTCTGGCGCGGCGGTTCGAAGCGCACCAGACGGCCCGTCGAAGGCAGAAAGTTGCGAAACGGGTCCTCGGCGTTGATGCGGCATTCAATCGCCCAGCCCTCGCGCTTGACCTCGGCCTGCGTCAGCGGAAGCTTTTCGCCAGCCGCAACGCGGATCATCAGTTCGACCAGATCCAGCCCGGTGATGCATTCGGTGACCGGATGCTCGACCTGCAGGCGCGTATTCATTTCGAGGAAATAAAAGCTCTGATCCTTGCCGACCACGAACTCGACCGTGCCCGCGCTCTGGTACTTCACCGCTTTGGCGAGCGCCACCGCCTGCTCGCCCATCGCCACGCGTGTTGCATCGCTGATGAAGGGCGACGGCGCTTCCTCGATCACCTTCTGGTGCCGGCGCTGGATCGAGCATTCGCGCTCGTTGAGGTAAATCACGTTGCCGTGCGCGTCGCCGAGCACCTGAATTTCGATGTGGCGCGGCTCCTCGACGAATTTCTCGATGAAGACGCGGTCGTCGCCGAAACTGTTGCGCGCTTCATTGCGGCACGAGGTGAAGCCGTCAAACGCCTCCTTGTCGTTGAACGCCACGCGCAGACCCTTGCCGCCGCCGCCCGCGCTAGCCTTGATCATGACGGGATAGCCGATGTCCTTGGCAATCTCGACCGCGCGTTCGGCCGAATCGATGGCGTCGTTCCAGCCCGGAATGGTGTTGACCTTTGCTTCGCTCGCCAGCTTCTTGGAGGCGATCTTGTCGCCCATCGCGGCGATCGAATAATGCTTGGGGCCGATGAAGACGATGCCCTCTTCTTCTACTTTGCGCGCGAAGGCTTCGTTCTCGGACAAAAAGCCGTACCCCGGATGCACCGCCTCGGCGCCGGTCTTCTTGCACGCTTCGATGATGCGGTCCGCCAGCAGGTAACTCTCGCGGCTCGGCGGCGCGCCAATATGCACCGCCTCATCGGCAATCTCGACGTGACGCGCCTCCTTGTCGGCGTCGGAATAAACGGCGACCGTGAGGATGCCCATCTTGCGGGCCGTGGCGATGACGCGGCAGGCGATTTCTCCGCGGTTGGCGATAAGGATTTTTTTAAACATAAAGGAATTTCCTTGAACAAGCAATCCAGCCGCCGCGCTGCACTGGCCGTTCTGGCCTTGGCGCGGCATCCGCGGATGGCGACAACGGGTTTAACTGCAACGCGAATCACAAAGGAATGTTTCCGTGCTTACGCCACGGGTTTTCCAGCTTCTTGTCGCGCAGCATGGCCAGCGAGCGGCAGATGCGCTTGCGGGTTTCGTGCGGCAGGATCACGTCGTCGATGTAGCCGCGCGCACCGGCCACGAAGGGGTTGGCGAAGCGGGCCTTGTATTCGGCCTCCCGCGCGGCGAGTTTTTCGGGATCGTTCTTGTCC
>Ga0209628_10003639_pt1 | contig 10891 bp, 8 predicted proteins | sample TergutCu122P4_FD_187285 | JGI IMG/M metagenome (GOLD analysis project Ga0209628, IMG submission 187285) | Cubitermes ugandensis P4 segment gut microbial communities from Kakamega Forest, Kenya - Cu122 P4 (SPAdes) (version 2) | ecosystem: Host-associated > Arthropoda: Insects > Digestive system >...
CCCAAAAGCGACCACGCCATCCCGGCAAGCAATAGCAGGCCCGCGGCCAAAGCGCCCCACAACCACCATCTGCGTTCCGGCTTCGGGGCGCTCGCGGCGTTCGTTGAATCGGCGCTTTGCGGCGGCGCCGCGCTGAGCTTCGCGGCGCTCGGCAGCGCGACGGATGCCAGGCCCGCGCTCAGCGGCTGGGTGGACGTGTAGCCCGGAATCAGCGTCGAGAGCGCCATCGGCGCGGCGGCATGGGAAGCCGCATCCCAACGCAGCAAAAAAGGCCCCTCGCCCCGCGCCAGGAACACCAGTGTGCGCGGCGTGCCGGCGACGGCGATCGAAGGCGGCGTCGCGCCTTTCGATCTTCGCTTGAGGCGACGCGCGAACCCTCCCTTCGTAAACGCAGATCGGGCCGATCTGGATGGACTTGGCGCCACAAAAACCTGAACACCCCCACGACACGCACAAGCAGGTGCAACAGCGGCTCGCCGCCTCGAACATGAACATGGGCAACGCCCAACCTTGCTAAATTTCTCGACAGTGAGGCAGAACTTTCTCACCATTCGAACGGAGACAAAAAACCAATGAAAACAAAAATATTGGCAGCAGCGCTGCTGTGTCATCTTTTCCAGCTTGCCTCGGCTACGGAGACAGTCCGCATTGCCTCGCTTGACATGCTCTCCGGAGGGTTGGCCGGCTACGGCAACTCAGGGCTGAAGCACTGGCAATTCATGGCCGACAAAGCCACCAAGGAGAAGTGGGCGGGCGATGTGCGCTTCGAGGTTGTCCCGTTTGACACCAAAATGTCTCCGCAGGAAGCGGTCGCCCTGCTCAGCCTGGTCGAAGCCCAAGGTATCCATTACGTTGTTCAGGGGGTCAGTTCGAGTTCCGTCGGCCTCGCGATAGAAGAAGCGATCCAGAAACACAATGATCGCAACCCAGGCAAGGAAATCGTGTATCTCAACTATGCGTCGGCCGCGCCCGCCATGACCAACGAGAAGTGCTCGTTCTGGCATTTCCGGACTGACGCACACGTGGACATGAAGCTCAAGGCGATGATCAAACACATCGCCTCCGACCCCAAGATCAAACGCGTCTTTCTGCTCAATCCCAATTACGCGTACGGACAAGATTCGTCCAAGGCCGCGCGGCGCTACCTCGCAGACATGCGCCCTGACATCGAACTCGTCGGAGACGACTTCTACGCCACAGGCCAAGTCAAGGACTTCGCTCCTTACGTGACGAAGATCATGAGTACCAAGGCCGATGCTTTGATCACGGTTGCGTTCGGAAACGATCTTGGACTGCTCCTCAAAGCCGTCAACGAAATCGGCATGAACGGCACCAGCCTCTTCACGCTTTCGGGCAGCCAGGCTGGCATGGGCCTTGCCCTCGGCAGCGGCGCACAGGGCAAGGCCAAGGTGGTCACCGCACACAACATGAACGACACCCGCCACGGGGCAGTCGAACTGGCCCAGGAGTACAAGGAGAAGATGAAGGAGGACCTATTTTTAGGGGCCTCCCATTCAGCCATGAAACTTCTGGCACAGGGCATCCGCGCGGCTGGGAGTACGGCGCCAACCGCCGTCGCAGCCAAGATGGAAGGCATGACGGTCGACACCATTGCCGGACCGACCGTCATGCGCAAGGACGACCACCAATTGCAGATGCCGATCTACATCGATGTCTGGACCAAGGCCGACGGCAAGGTCGTCAAGATGGACCAGGACGACACAGGCTACGGATGGCGTACCCTGGCCACCATTCCGAAGGAGGAGACCAGCTTTCCCACCTCCTGCACTATGAAGCGGCCCGTGTGATTCACCGCGGAGCAACCATCTCAACCTGGCTTTGACCTTGGCTGGAGGAAATCATGACCGACCTTGTTACGCTGCTCGATCAGCACGCACGCACACAGTCTCGCAAGGAAGCGCTGCGGGCGCAGGACCGCACCTGGAGCTACGGCGACCTGGCCAGGGCAAGCAGCCAAGCCGCGGCGGCACTTAGCGCACAGGGCATCGCTGCGGGCGATCGCGTGGCGCTGTTGTGCTTCAACACGCCGGGATTCGTCTTCGCGCTCTTTGGCGCGTGGCGCCTGGGCGCGACGGTGGTACCCGTCAATCACAAGCTGCAAGCCCCCGAGATCGAGTACATGCTCGAGCACAGTCGCGCGAAACTGTGCATCTTCGATGGCGCCTTGGCGCCGACAGTGCGCAAAGTGAAGACGCCAATAGACTGGCTCACGACCGAAAACGGCGCTCAGGGCATTGCATCCTTCGACGAACTCCTCTCCGCGGCAGCGCCTCTGACCGGACACACCCCGGCGCAAGACGGGCTGGCCGAAATCCTGTACACCTCCGGGACCACGGGCAAGCCAAAAGGCTGCATGCACAGCCACCACAACGTGTTCATGACGGCGATGGCGGCGTCGTTGGGCATGTCCCTGACGCGCATGGACCGCACCCTGATCGCCATGCCCATCTGGCACTCATCGCCGCTCAACAACTGGCTCCTCGGAACCCTCCTGGTCGGCGGCACCGTGGTCTTGCTGCGCGAGTACGCTCCCCAGCCCTTCCTGCAAACGCTGGCCGATGAACGGATCAGTTTCACATTTGGGGCGCCCATTGCCTTCTTGGCCCCTTTGACTGCCGTGCCAGACGTATCCCGGTATGACCTGAGCGCGATGCGCTTGTGGGCCTACGGTGGCGGACCCATAGGCTCCGATATGGCCCGCAAGCTGTGCGATGCGTACCGAAGCGATCGCTTCGTTCAGGTGTATGGCATGTCCGAGGTCGGACCGCTGGGAAGCGCCCTCTACCCCGAGGATGCCGCCGCCAAGGCGGGTTCCATCGGCTGCGCGGGGATGCCCGGCGTGGCCATGGAGGTCAGGCATCCGGACGGACGGCGCTGCGCAGCCGGCGAAGTGGGCGAGATTTATCTTCGAACGCCGTCGATGATGCAGGGCTACCTCAATGATCCGGATGCCTCCGCGCAGGCCTTCGATGCGGATGGCTGGTATCGCAGCGGCGACCTGGTACGCGTGGACGATGACGGCTATCTGTATATCGTCGATCGCCTCAAGGACATGATCATCACCGGCGGCGAGAACGTGTACTCGAAGGAGGTCGAGGACGCCATCTCGGCACACCCCGGCGTGCAGGACGTGGCCGTGATCGGGCGCCCCCATCCCGAGTGGGGCGAGACCGTCACGGCGCTGCTGGTCGCGCGGCAGGGCGTCACCCTGAACATCGCGGAACTACAGGACTTCCTGTCCGCCCGGCTGGCCCGCTACAAGATTCCTCGCGCCTTCGAGATTCGGGATGCGCTGCCGCGCACCCCGACCGGCAAGCTGCTCAAGCATGTGATGCGCGCGGAGTTGGCCATGCAGCCGGCTTCTCAGAACGTACAGGCGGCATCCCAATGATCGAGGTCAAGACACTCAAACCGCGCCGCAAGCCTTCCCAGTCGCGCGCCTGGATGACCGCGGGCGCCATCCAGGATGCATTTCTCATCAACTTGGTCGAGAACGGTTACGAGCGGGTTTCGATGCGAAACATCGCGGACGTCGCAGGGGTCGGCCTCGGAACCCTGTACCTGTATTTCCCGAACAAGGAATCAATCGCCGCAGTGACGCTGCGCAGTTGGTTGCGTAACCTTGCCAAAGAGATTGGGGTTGCGGTCGAAAACTCCAGCGATGGGTCTTTGCGTGACATGACCGACGCCGTGACCACGACATACATTGCGAGCATTTACCAGCACTCCGAGCAATGGCGCGTCCTGTTGTTCGTGGAACGGCGAATCACAGAGCGTGCGGTGTACCAGGATATGTTCCAGCACTTTGTGGGCAAATTGGCGGCAGGCTTCGCGCAAGCGAAGGGGCTTGCGCCTTCGGCGGACGTTCAACATCTCGCCTTCCTGGCTTTTTCCATCATGAACGCCATGGTGCGGGAGACCTTGCAGGTGCTTGACGTGTTGCCCGAACGCGAGACGCTCACGCGCGCCATTCAGGGCGCCGTGTGGGGAGGCATCGCCGCGATGCTGGGTACGTCCAATCCCGCAACGGCCGAGATCCGGCCCCTGCGCCGTCATCTGACCGTACGGCAACCGCCTCCGAACGCGCCGCGGTAAACAGGTCACGAAGCCACGCCATGTACCCCATCTCCTACCAGACACCTGTACGGGAACTCGAATTCGTTCTCCACGAGTTGCTGAAGGTGGTGCCGGCGTTGCAAGCGGCTCGGCCGGCTTCGACCGTTTCCCGCGCGGACGTTGACACCCTGATCCGGGAGCTTGGGGCGTTTGCGGAGAGTGTCGTGGCCCCTCTCAACGCCAGCGGTGAAGCCGAAGGCTGCACATGGCACGATGGGGAAGTACGCACTCCAGCCGGCTTTCGTGACGCCTACCGCGCGTTCTGCGAGCGGGGCTGGGCCGGGTTGTCCGCCTCCAAAGATCACGGCGGCCGCGCCCTGCCGACGGTGCTGGCCAATCTCGCCACGGAGATTTTCGGCTCGGCCAATCATTCCTGGCTCATGTACAACAGCATGTCGCGCGGCGCATATGAATGCATTCGCGCAAATGGCACTCCAGCCCAGCATGCGGCATTCCTGCCCGCCCTGGCCGCCGGCCGATGGACTGGGAGCATGTGCATCACGGAAACCCAAGCAGGCACGGATGTCGGGTTGCTGGAAACGCGCGCGGTACCCATGCCGGACGGGAGCTATCGGCTCAGCGGCCTCAAGCGCATGGCCACCAACGCTGAACACGACCTCGCGGAAAACATCGTTCACCTCGTGCTGGCACGGATCGAAGGTGCGCCCGCCGGCAGCAAAGGGCTGTCTCTGTTCATCGCACCGAAGTTCCTGCTCACCGCGCAAGGCCTGGGGCCGCGAAACGCTGTTCGCTGCGAGGGGCTGGAGGACAAGATGGGAATTCGCGGCACCCCGACCTGCTGGATGCGTTTTGACGGTGCATGCGCAGAACTGCTGGGTCAGTCCAACCAGGGCTTGGCCGCTATGTTCGTGATGATGAACGTTGCCCGGTTAGCCACGGGAATGCAGGGTGTCAACCAGGGTGAACGATCGCTACAGCTGGCACGAAGCTACGCGCGCCATCGACGGCAGGGCCGCGCCCCGGGAGCGGCGGCGAGCGCCGAGGCACTGCCAGATCCGCTGATCATGCATGCCGACGTGAGGCGCATGCTGCTGATTCAAAAAGCCTGGGTAGAGGCCGGACGTGCGTTTGCATACTGGATTGCGCTTCAGGTCGACCTGTCCAAGGCAGCCCCGAAGGAGGATGACCGGCATAAAGCATCGGAACTGGTGGCACTTTTGACACCGGTGCTCAAGGCCTTTGTCACGGACAACGGCTATCAGTGCGCCACTTTGGGGCAGCAGATACTGGGAGGCGTCGGCTACCTGCGCGAAAGCGGTGCGGCGCAGTTCGTCGCCGATGCGCGTGTCGCCCAGATCTACGAGGGCGCCAACGGCATCCAAGGCATGGACCTGCTCGGACGCAAGGTCCTGGGAGACCGCGGCGAGCGGCTTGCGTTGCTGCTCGGTTTGGTCGTCGATAGCTGCGACGCCGCCGACGGCGAGGCCGCGCTCAAGCCCATGTCGGCCAGCACCCGCGAACTGGCTGCGGCGGTGAGGACCGAGACGCAGGCGCTGCTGGAGCGTTGCGCACAGGATCCGCATCTGGTTGGCGCCTGCGCTTGCGGCTATCTGCGGCTCGTAGGCCACCTGGTCCACGCGTGGTTCTGGCTTCGAATGGCACAGGTCGCGCACGCCGCCGAAGCGAACAGCGCCTTCCACCGCGCCAAGCTCATGACGGCGAAGTTTTATTTCAATCACCTGTATCCCGAGGTCCACCACTTGATAGCCGCCATCAAGGCGCCGTCGAGTTCGGTCATGGACATCGCGGCCGCGGATTTCTGACACCCAGGACAACGCACATGAAGGAATTCAAAGGCCGAACGGCACTCATCACCGGCGCCGGCTCTGGTTTGGGCGCTGGCTTTGCGGAGGTGGGCGCCTCACTGGGCATGCAACTCGTGCTGGCGGACATCGACGAACAGGCATTGCAGTCGACCGCGCGCCGCCTAAAGGACCAGGCAAGACTGACCACGTTCCGGTGCGACGTCGCGGACGCCGATTCGATGGCGGCATTGGCCGCTCATGCCGAAGCGGCATTCGGTCCCGTGCACTTGCTTTTCAACAATGCGGGGGTCATAGGCGGTGGAGGTTTCGCGTGGGAAAGCCCTTTGGAAGACTGGAAATGGGGTCTGGGTGTCAACACATGGGGTGTGATCCACGGCATCCACTACATCGTCCCGAAAATGATCGGGGCTGCGCTCAACGATCCTTCCTATGAAGGCCACGTGGTGAACACCTCATCGATGGCGGGTTTTTTCAATCCACCGATCATGGCTGTCTACAACGCAAGCAAGCAGGCAGTCACGGCCATCTCCGAGACGCTGCATCACGACCTGGATATCGCGAACCTCCCCATAGGCTGCTCGGTACTGGCACCGTTCTACGTTCCCACCCACATCGACCGCAGCGAGCAACATCGCCCGGCAACGCTTCGGCGCGCTTCGAAGTTGACACCCTCCCAGGCTAAGCAACTGGCGCAGGCCGAGGCAGGAATGGGCAGCGGCCGCTTGAGCGCACTGGAGGTCGCCCAACTGACCTTCGACGCCATTGGTGAAAAGCGTTTCTACATCTTCCCGCATCCCCGCATGCTGGAGTCCGTCGAGCGGCGAATGCATGCGATCCTGCGCCAGGAAAGTCCTGTGGATCCCTTTGACTTCCGGCCAGACATCTACCTTGGCCTGAAGAGCGAACTTGCCTACGTCAAGGCGGCGCCGGACGTTCACATAGCACAGTAGCCTCAACACCCATCCATCACCATGCCCCGTATCACTGCCCCTTCCACCGGCGACCCCGCGATCGCCGCATCGATTGAAAAGTGGATGCCTCCCGGAATGGACCGGGATCCGCCACTGATCTTCAGAATCTTCCACATCAATCCCGAACTGGCGGCGCGCGCACGCGTTCTCGGGGCGGGTTTCCTGGGCCACAACCGCTTGCCTTTGCGAGACCGGGAGATGGCGATTGATCGCATCACTGGCAAGACGGGCGCCGCTCACGAATGGGGGCTCCACGCCAGCACTTTCGGCGCTACCGCGGGCCTTGATGAAGAGCGTTTGATCTCCACGGTGCGGGGACCACAGACAACCCCCGAACTGTGGAATTCCGACGATCTGCGCTTTTTTGACGCAGTCGATGAACTCGCCGACACGGCTGATTTGCAGGACTCGACGTGGCAATGGCTGCGGCAGCGCTATGACGATCGTCAACTGATGGAGTTCGTCCTCCTGGTGGGCTGGTACCGCACGGTGTCCTCCGTCTGCAATGTGTTCCGGGTGGAGGAAGACCCGCAATCCATGCCGTTCCCGGCTCAAGCCTGACGGACACCGGGGAAAGTTACTAAGCGTCAAGCGTGAAGAAAAGCGTCATGATGGACTTTGTCTCCGCTCTCACCGTCCGGGATGCGACAACTAAGCACTACCGGCCCATTTGAAAACAATCCGCGCAAGATTCCACAACCCTGAAACTCATAGGAGTATCAACCATGTCCTCGGCCCACGCCCACGTTTTTGACCCCGCACCCGACACCCCGGAGCGCTTTTTGGCCGCCACGCACGAGGTGGTGAACGTCGCCACCGATCTGCGCGACTACAACATGTACGCGCAGGACGCCGCCTTGCGCGAGGCAGTGCGGCGCGAGGGCGCGGGCTGGGCCGACGAAGGATTGCGAGAGTTCGGCGCCATGACCGGTTCGGCCGAATATCTGGAGTTGGGCGTGGTCGCCAACAAGGTGCTGCCCGAACTCGAAACCCATGATCGCTTTGGCCGCCGCATCGACCAGGTGAACTTCCACCCGGCCTATCACGCGCTGATGAAATCGGCTATCGAACACGGCATGCACTCCTCGCCGTGGGCCGATCCGCGCCCCGGTGCGCATGTCGCGCGTTCCGGGTATCAATACTTGCAGACTCAAGTGGAAGTTGGCCACTGCTGCCCGATCGGCATGACTTATGCCGTCATACCGGCATTGCGTTCCACGCCGGCGCTGGCGGCGTTGTGGGAGCCGCGCATCACTGCCCGCGTGTACGACCCGCGCAATGTGCCGGACGGGCAAAAGCAGGGCTTGACCATCGGCATGGCGATGACCGAGAAACAGGGCGGCTCCGACGTGCGCAGCAACAGCACGCTGGCCTATCCCGTCAATCCGGGGCGCAGCGGCCCCGGCGAAGCGTATGAGCTGGTCGGGCACAAGTACTTCGTATCGGCACCGATGTGCGATGCCTTCCTCGTACTGGCACAGGCTCCGGGAGGGCTTTCGTGCTTCCTGCTGCCGCGCTGGCGTCCGGATGGCAGCAAGAATCCGCTGCAAATCATCCGCCTGAAGCGCAAGATGGGCAACGCTTCGAACGCATCGAGCGAAACCGAACTGCGCGGCGCTCTCGCGTGGATGGTCGGCGAGGAAGGCCGAGGCATACGCACCATCATCGAAATGGTGGCCGTGACGCGCTTCGATTGCATGGTCAGTTCCTCCGCCATCCAGCGCGCCGCCGTCTCACAGGCCCTGCATCATTGCAGCGTTCGCTCCGCCTTCGGCAAGACGCTCAACCAGCAGCCGCTGATGCGCAACGTGCTGGCTGATCTGGTGCTGGAACAGGAGGGTAGCCTGGCCATGTCGATGCGCGTTGCCCGCGCCATGGACCACCGCGATCAGACGCACGAGGATCTGCTGGTGCGACTGTGCACGGGCATCGGCAAATACTGGATCTGCAAGCGCACCCCGCAGCACGTTTATGAAGCGATGGAATGCATTGGCGGCAGCGGCGTCATGGAGGACGGCCCCTTCCCGCGCCTGTTCCGTGAATCGCCAATCAATGCCATCTGGGAGGGCAGCGGCAACGTCCAGTGCCTGGACGTGTTGCGCGCGATCGGCAGAACCCCGGCTGTGGTGGATGCCTTCTTCGCCGAAGTCGGCCGCGCCCACGGCGCCAATGCGCAACTCGACGCCTCGATTACACAATTGAAAGAGGAGCTAAGGGACTTCAAGGATATTGAATACCGCTCGCGCAACGTGGTCGAGCGCATGGCACTCGTGTTTCAGGCCGCGCTGTTGCAACAGCACGCCCCGGCCTACGTGGCCGATGCCTTCTGCGCTTCGCGCTTGAGTCATGCGGGCCAGAAGCACTTTGGCACCTTGCCGGTCGGCGTCGATTGCGCCGCCATCGTCGAGCGCGCCACGCCGCGGGCCTGACTCTAATTCACGGGACTCGATAGCTCGCTTCCGGTCGGCAACGCCCCTCCAGAACGAGCTAAAGGGCAACGTACGAGCCAGTGCGAAAGCAGTGGGACGGTTTCCCGGACGTTCAATCGAACGGGAGCGCCGTCCACACTAGGCACCTCGGCACAGACCGAAAGCAGGTGGTGTTCAGTTGGGCGCATCTGCCAGAACTGCCAGCGTGAGGGATGGTCTTGAAAGCCATCGGCAAAGCCGATTGAGACAGAGCCCGGCGCGTCGAGTTCAAAGCTGAACTGGTCCAGCGGCAGCGACAACCCCATCCCGCGCGCCTTGATGTAGCTTTCCTTCAGAGTCCAGAGTTCCCAGAACCGCAGCGCCTGATCCGGCGGTGGCAATCTGCGCAGACACCGGCTTTCATGGGCCGAGAAGAAACGTTCGGCGACCTCGAGCGGGGCCTCGCGCTGCATGCACTCGGTATCCACGCCGAGCGCCTTGCCGCGGTAGATGCCGAATACCACCAAGCCATCGGTGTTGGAAATATTGAAGTCTATCTCCCGCGCCAGGCCGGCTGGATCGACGAGCTGCGGCTTACCGTAGTGGTCGGCCTCGAAGCGCCAAGCTTCAGGGGCGACCGGCATGTAGCACGACAGCACCTCCCGCGATAGCGCCTGGCTTACCAAGTAGCGGTGACGGTCCTTCTCGAAGTGAAAGCGGCCGTGCTGCGACAGCTCCTGCGGAGTCAGTAACGCACGATAGCGCAGCGCGAGTTCAGGCCCCACTTGGTCGGTGCGGGTATACCAGAGATCGATTTGGCCGGATACGAGCTCCAGCAGCGTGCCAGAACTCACAGTTCGAACAGACACAGCAGGCTCCTTGAGGACAGGCGATTCTTTCCCGTCAACCAACTGCTCCTTGGCCTTATCGCGCACCTTGGCAAACGACACGGCAGAGTACACACCTGAAATTTTGGCCTGTCCGGAGGGAATCGAACCCCCGACCCACAGCTTAGAAGGCTGTTGCTCTATCCAACTGAGCTACGGACAGATGTGTGGCATCCGCGAGGCGGATCCCGGGGATTCTAGTGGACGGGCGGCTTGCCGGTGACGGCGGCCGCGGCGCCTCCCCGTCATCACCGGCGCTGCTCAGCCCTCATGCAGATCAGCCGATCGAATAAGCACAAAGCGCACCCCGCCAAGCACCGAAACGGTTCACATGGCCGTCTCGTCATGGGCGCTGCCACGAGCGCTCCGCTTACTTCGGCGTAACGCCAGCCTTTTGGGCGATTTTTCGGAAACGCTCGATCTCGGCCAGTTGAAAGCTCAGCATTTTGGCCGGCGGGTAGGGCATCAGTTCACCGCCTCGGTCGCGCATGTAGTCGCGTGCTTCGTCCGAGTCCATGACCTTTTGCAGCGCGGCGGCCAGCGTGTTGACGGTCTTGTCGGGCGTCTGGGCGCGGACGTAGAACGAAGTCCAACTGTAAGTGACGTAGTCGGGAAATCCACTTTCGCGGATGGTCGGCACGTTTGGCAAGTTGGGATGGCGCGTTTCGCCGCTGACCGCCAGCGCACGCAGCTTGCCGCCG
>Ga0209628_10003640_pt1 | contig 10890 bp, 8 predicted proteins | sample TergutCu122P4_FD_187285 | JGI IMG/M metagenome (GOLD analysis project Ga0209628, IMG submission 187285) | Cubitermes ugandensis P4 segment gut microbial communities from Kakamega Forest, Kenya - Cu122 P4 (SPAdes) (version 2) | ecosystem: Host-associated > Arthropoda: Insects > Digestive system >...
TTGTATATTCTAAACTGATTACATTTCCTTGTATAAACTTGATTTTGTTTTAGTTATGTATTATAACCACAAATCATTCTTATATGTATCTTATTGTCAGCACTCATTTTGTACCATGTTTATTGTAATCTGTTGACAAGTTCTATATCCACTCTGGTGGATCTCTGGACTACTAAATAAATTATTATTATTATTATTATTCACCTTCAGTAAATATTGAAGATCCACATTGGATCCCACACTCATATTAGTTACTGGAGAACAGTGGAAATCAGTACACTTCATGTTTCTGCAAGAGCATCCTAGAGACATAACATTATCAGTACAGTTACATGGTAATCTGAATGTTTTCAAGTTCACCAGTGACCATAATGCTGTCACATGTAGCTGCTCCGGACGTTCATCTACCGTGCCAACCAACAAATGCAAGTCAGGTACGTCTGATACACGGGGGCAGTTCCAGCGCTTCCAAGTTTGTTGGGGTCACCAGACTGTGCTTGCAAATCATTACAATCATGTTCTGTTATACAGGTTACACTGCTCCTTGTAAAATGGAATGTTGGTTTTAATCCTGAAATTGTTCTTATATTTTAATTTGTATCAAGTATCATTATTGTTTATTACTTACACATACTGATACAAATTTCTCACAAATTTTATATATGTATGTTTTTTCTTGTATTATTACAGAAATGACTATTTCCATATCTTATAAAAGATTTATGGAAAATAAATGAATGAAATGAAATGAAATAAATCTTTTGCACATAATGTGGATGGTCCTTGACAGTTATGGGTGACTGCGGATGCTGAGTGGAATTATGGAACATGTTAAGTCTATGGACTCAACATGCCACAATTTCCAGCTTGTTTTTAAAACAAGTGTTTCCTCTTTCTGTACGATGTAGTGTTCTAGAAGGACTTACTTTTGCCGTCAGACCTTCTAACCAAAGTAATTTAACACTGAGAGCCTTTATGTTCTGCGCAGTTGAACTTGGTGCAAGATTCTTGAGGCTGACAGGCTGATTGTATCTTATTACATTACTGAAACCAGAAATTTCTAAGTACTCTGCCCATCTTGGCATATGCTTTTGTTTAAGAGGTTTGAAACAGAATGGGAAAAAAGTTATTTTTTATGGATTCAGGAAGAACTCCACAACTTGATACTAATTGCCATCAAAACCTCAATTCTCACAAAACCAGGAATATTTATAATGTAAAGTTTGTTGTTCTCATGGCAGTGACTGTGAAAACAGCCACCTTCTGTTATCTAATGCCATGTAGTGTGGTAAATGTGTACTGACATGTTGAAGGAACCTGATGTTTTAGTCGTCTTGGTTTCTTCTATCCTGAAGATGCAGGTGACAAATTCCTCCTTAAGTGTGTAAATTTCTACCAGAATACACAATGTCACATCCTAGAAGGCAGTAGTCTTCGTAATGACTGGTGTGACAACCACAAACATCACTTCACTTTGAATTGCCCAAGGACTTAAATCCCAATTTGCAATGTTAGTGTATTCTGTATTCATTAAACTGTTTCTGAGCATTTGTTCCGACCAAAATTTAAATGTGATACATTTCTATCATTTTAAACAACACACATGGGAATTTTTTATTTAAATCAGCAAACATTCCCAAATCCAAGCACTGTACTACCATTCCTAAAGTATGCAATTACATACCAGAGCTATGGCGTGAATAAAGGCCAGATACTAGCATCGAAATTGTAGACACTTGCCCAAGTCATTATTCAAACGTTTATGGCACATAGTTCGGCAGGTCAGAGGACCTGTGGTTCCAAATACATGACTCGTGCTACATCCTTACATAGCTTCCGAACATCTCCACGCCTCTGCCACACAAAAGGTCCTCGAAGTACTACTAAGCAGGGACAATGTTCAATAATTTGCTTAGCAGTAAGACATGACAATTTGCACGGTGACCATGTCCACCAGTTAAATTCCTCTAAATATTTCAGCGGGTTCCTCTTAAGTACGGACTCAATTATGGTGTTGTCATTACCAACAGTTATAGTTATATCAACTACTCTTATATTAACACATTGACACAGTACATATTCAACCATTTCAGGGTTATATTCTAAGCGGAGACATAGACAGATCACAGATTTGAAGCCAGGAAGAGGTGACAAATTTTCTTCAAATGCAGGAATTGATGATGTATCAGATGATGTAATGTGGAGGCACTTTAGAGAGGTACACGTTTCTCCAATAGCTTTAACATTAATGGCACCAACATCACAGATATCCAAACACTGCAGCTGGTTCCAAAATGTAATAAGAAGCTGTTCAATTTGTGGGAATTTAACACATGAAAGTCTGAGCATTTTTAGATTTTCAAGCCCTTTTAAAGCTGTTATGTTACAATTTCTATCACAGGTCAAATTAATTGCTATGAGATTTGGAAACTTGTCAACTAAAAGACTGAGGTGAGAAGATGTAATTTCACTACATCCAAAACTTAACAGCTGAGCGGAGCAGGTCCAAGTATATCCAAAACCAGATGCTGTTTTATTTGCCAGTCCATTCAGTAACCTTGTAACACCAAATTCAGATATACTGGTTTTCTCTACGTTCAGCTGCACCAAGTGCTGAAATTTGAGTATGGCATCAACACTTGAATCAGTAACATAAATGGACTCATAAACATTAACACATCTCAGCTCTCTGCATGATTCTGAAATAACTTCCAATACACTGTTGTCACAGTTACACATGAAGGTAAATTCTTCCAGATTTGCTGCAACACCAGAAATGTTTACAAACAAATTTGTCCAGTCCACACAACGTAATTTTCCTATTTCCAATTTCTTCAAGTTACTCAGATCCCTTATAGCTTTGTAGACAAAAGGCACAATGAAATTCCACTCATATCCATATGATAATGCGTGCAAGTGATCTGAACCAAAGTTAAGTTTTGTAACAGCCGGGTGAATTATTGACTGTACTAGTACTTGCAGAATTTCCTCACACCATGGTTCCTTGATCAAGTCATGTAAGTCATCATACAGATTATCTACTGATCTCAAAAGTTTGTAGGTAACCTCATTGGCTATCGATGGGGGTACTGTATCACAAAGGAGGGTTTTTAAAAGTTTACAAGTTTTTTCAAGTTCTCCACGTGCAGAACCCTTGTGATATAATTCCATGAATTGTAGACAAAGAGTGCACACATAGTCTCCAAGTGCTTCTAATGCCAGATTTATGAGATTATCTGGTTGAATGTGCTGAAACATGATGGTTCTCTTCCTGAAAAACAGGAATTAAGACTTTTCACTAAAAGCCAGCAGAGGTATAGAATAGGATGTTCATTCCCCACAATATAAGCAATATGCGCGCGCGTGCAGGGTTGTGGCTACGGTAAGGTGAGTGGTGTAGCTGTCCCAGACTGTGGAGTCCAAGGAGTGACAATCTTAACATTTTAAATGAAAATCTGATTTTTTTTTTGCTAAAAAATATTAAGATATTAAAATAAAATAATAGGAAATTCAATCAATAATTGTAACTTTTTAAATGTTTATAATGTCTGTGAGGGATCGTCATTGTGATTACTCGGCCCAGGCACCAAAAAATTTAACAATGCCAGTACACACACAGATTTCCAAGAGTCTGTCCATCCATGCATATATGCCTCTTAGAAACCCTCTTAACAAATCAGCTGCCTCATAAAAAGTTCATATGAATATCATGCTAGTATGGGGCACCATAACTTACATTTTGATTTCTTGCATTTAATCATAACATGGAAGGCATAAGAACTTCTGGGGTGTGAGTGACCCTAGCATCACTTAACACATGTTCCTGAGATGTGAAGTGATGATTAGTATTTAAAACTTCAACTTCTCTTGAGAACACATTTCTAGAATGTAAAATATGCTGGTTTCATGAAGTTTATGTTTGACTTCCCATTTTATGGCAATGGGAATGGTTATGTTTCCTTCTCGTTTACATGCTGTTTTATTGTTAAGTCTTCCACCTAACTGCAGCATTTTGCAGTATAAGCCTGTGACTGTTTACAAAATCCATTAGCTAATTAATTCTGAAATACAAAACCTGGGACCTGTCTTGACAGTACTTTGACCACTCCGGTACGGACGGGTCACTGGTTACGTAAAATGGGTTAGGAACGATCTGCAGACTATAAATTTCGTAAGTGCACGAAGTTTAAAGACTGTAAATAAACTTCAAATTTGGGGACAGCTATATGTGGTCACTGTATTGTAGAGTCCTTGCCAGCCTCAAATGATCATTGTATACTCACAGAGTTCCTTCCCTTGAGCTTCTGATTGACTCGAATGTTAATTCAAGCGGTTTATTTCGCACTTTTGCTGTGTAGTAGTGCCAAAATAGTGACGCGCTATTAGGTCACACGTGTATAAATACCATAACCAAGCTAGTAAAATTTGTGTCGAAAGGATACGCGTTTGAACAACAAGAGAGATTACAGCATCGGAAGATGCACATTTCACACTGTAGTCGAGAAAATGTGCTTCGTGTTTTGAGTCCACAGTTTTGAATGCCTGATTCAACCACTGCCTTTTTATTATACGGTGACAAGTGCGAGTATGGTGTTCTTGCAATAATTACAATTGTTGATATTTGTATTGTGATATGTTTTACATCCTTCGCCAAGGCCTATTAAAGATGTATAGAATTAAACGAATTATATTCTATTATATCTGTCTTATTTCATTCAGTATTACATAACCTACATCATTTACGAACAATACTGCAGACAAAACGCATGCACGCCGTGCGTTTTCCCACTTATTAAGTAACATACAATAAACACTTTGTACTGTGTTCCTTTTTTTTATTTTTAATTCTACTTAATTTTAAAATGTACATATATGAATACGAATACTTTACTTGTTTCATTATTTTGTAATGCATATGTTGCTTTGAACTACTGTGTACTTATGATCTTTTCTTTGTTATTTATCATGTTTCTACAAATTTTATGTAATTTTGTAACTTATTGCTTTGACTTGATTGCATATTGGAATTACCTCTTTCCATGACGAATTCCAGATTCAATCCGACCTGTGCGAATGATGGATCTGTGAATGTATGTATGTATACATAATAGAAAAGGAGCCGTTGCAGCAGGATACGCTACATATGAGCAGATGATTTAAAAGCGCTTATTGTGAAGATCAGTGCCCCTCAGCTGGAGTGTGCCACTAGGCTAACAAAGATGAATGATTATGTAAAATGAAATATGAAAATTAAATGTGTAAACACACACACACAGGAAAATGTACCACAAGCTGGACTACATCTATCATAAGAAAAGGGGACACTTATCGACCATAAAAAGGGGACAAATTTTATTTCCCTCACAAGTACATAAAAGACACACAGAAACAAGCAATAACACATGCAGAATTTAAATGTTTCAGTTCTGGACACAAGCATGTTTTTCAGTGCATCCAATTTTCCTCAACAGTACAGGAACACTATGAATAAAAGTTCACCCTAGAACAAGGCATGAAAGGCCCAGAGGGAAGGCAGAGGTATAGTTGTACTCTTTCTGTAATCTTGGGGCTAGATGGGGTGGGTGGTAAATGTCACACCCTGGCTGCTTTACTCCCAGAAGTGCCGCAAGATGTAGTAGATTGTGTATCTATTGTGTTCACATTTCAGTGCAGGTAAGGTTGGTTTGATAAGTTGAATTTTGCATCATGCACAGTATGTACAATACTAAAATTGTCTATGCTCTGACACGTTCAAGCCTTAACTGTTGGCCGTCTTCAGGGAGCTCATGCTTTAGCATATGCAGTTATGCTTCAATTTATATGGTAGGAATTCTACATGTGAGATAAATTATTAGTATGAAGATTATATGTCACAATTCTTAAAATCAGTTTGTGGTTAAAATACAGTATAAAATGATTTTAACCTTTTAAAGCCTACTGGTTATGTGATGCACCAACAAGTTTAACATTCAACAATCGTATGCTCTGCCCACACTGTATTTATGGGTTTTGTATTTATCTGAGAACAAACAGCGACTTGTGCCATGTACATCATAAACTGATTGGTTATTATAACTGAGATGAAAAGTGTTTACTGCATGGTACGAACTGGGTCTTTAAATAAAGCAGTCTGTGCTTCGTTTTAAAAGGTTTAATTATGCTATAGCGTGTTCATTCATAACGTGAACGCAAGATACTGGAAATTTTATTCCAGGACTTATTTCATTTGAAGAACGATTCTTCTTCTTCCATTGGCACTACAGCCCATTGTGGGCTTTGGCCTGTCAAAAAATATCCTTCCATTTTTCCCTATCTATCACCAACTCAATCCATCTTCTCACTCCCAGCACTTGAAGATCTCTACTTCCTCTTTCCATCCTTTCCTGGGTCTTCACCTTCGTCTCGTCCCTTCCAGTTCTTGGGTGAAGATCTTTTGGGCATCCTATCCTCCTCCATTCTCTCCAGGTGACCTAACCAGCTTATCCTTTGCCCTTTTATCCATTTTACTATATTTTCTCCCATACTCATCTCTTCTAGTTCTCGATTCGTCCTACTTTTCCATTTACTGTTTTCTTATTTAGAACCATATATTCTTCTAAATATTTTTCTTTCAAAGACTAGAAGAACTCATTCATCTTTCTTTGTCATTGTCCGTGCTTCCGCTCCATATGACATTACCGGTCTTATTAGTGTCTAATATAATAAAATTTTGGTAGCTCTGGATAAAAGTCTACTCCTGAAGAGACTATAGCGGCAAAATAAGTTCTATTGCCAGCCAAAATATGTTTTTGTATTTCTTTATCCATGCTATTATCATTACTGATTAGTGTGCCCAAGTAAATGACCTCAGCTACTCCTTCATAAGTTACACCATTTATGGTTACCCCTTTCACTGATCTCTGGGATGGGGACACTGAAAATATCATATACTTGGTCTTGTTGGGGCTTGAAGAAAGATTGGAACAGACATTTGGACACAACAGTTATATAAACAGGTAAATCAAATCATTTTACACTGCATTCTAACTATATTTTAACTGATTTTAAGAATTGTGACATTTAATCTTCATAATTATTATTTATTCACATGTAGAATGTCTACCATGAAGTCGCAGTATAAGCTGCACATGCTGAAAAACTTATGATCTGTCTGAAAATGGCTAGTAGCTAAGATCAAAACATGTTGGAGCATTAACATAAGAAAAATGTTGTGCAAAAAGTTGGTGTTAAATTTTATATATGTAAATCTGCGCTCTTCCTTGTTTTACAGCTGTGGTGAGGTAAGTATCCCTAGTTCCAGTCAAATAACGTTCATCATGATGGGAAGTATTCATTCTTGCCATTCACTCAGTTCTGTTATTCTCCTCTGGTGAATTTTCCTACAGAAAAATATGTTATATGGCACAGTAAGATATACATAAAAAGGGATATGTTCCAAAAAACTCTGTGGTAACACTGGAATTTCAGTCATTCATTACACCAAGTACAAAAATTATGCAAGACCAGTGGTTCTTAAACTTCTTACACCTGTGGCCCCATGCATTACAAATATCCAGTATTTGTAATGCAGTTTTGACCTTATGTTTACAGCAAATCAATTTATTTATTGGTTAGTTCATCAGTTGGTCAGATGCCTGGTTGATCATTTTGGTTATTTTGATCAGGTTACATTATTTGTTTATTTTGTTCTAGCTTCCCGTTTAGCGTGGCCCTAAAATACAGCCATATTTTCTCACATCCTTGTGTCACTTCTGTATAAATACCGTGACCATGAATACAGAGACGTGGTGACATGATCCAGAAGACAAAGTCTGGACATTGATTACAACTCAGTGGCATAGAGTCATACTTCAGAGGGTGACAGTTGTTCACCTGGTCAAGAACTTCCCTTTTAATGTAACCCAAACACTCATTAATGTACGCACTGTAAAGAAGCTGGTTCCTGTGTTTACCCATATTAATCAAATTCAAACCCATTTCACCAAGATGCATCCCATTATTACTTTGCCATACTAAATTTCAGGTTCGTATGGCTATAGGTACCAATTTACAAAACTACACACCACACCCCAGAAGACAATAATCTGAATATCTTCTCATTTCAATTTCAATCTCCAGTGGGCTCTTAACCTACTTAAGCCTTTCAACATAAGTTTGTACTTTGGTTTTCCAAGACATATCACTCTATTCTTGGATGTATAACCAATTACCATCTTCAAGGGCACACAGGCCATTCATTCTTGGCAAGTCTTAACCATTTACATGTTGATGGAGCTTAACATCCCAGAAGACTTGAATCTTCAGTATCACTGTGAGAACTCCGACTCTCCTAAGTTCTTATGCTGTACAGTTCCTTTCACAGTAAGTTTAATTGCACCACCAGCTTGAATACATATTCTGTTTTACTGTTCTATTGAAGTTAACTACCAAGAACTGTAGGTCATTTTTCATTTCTTGAAACATTTAAAATTAAATGGAATTCTTGTGTTTGAAGTGCAATCATATGTTATTTTGTTCATTTTACTGTAGGAGTTATGCACACAGTTCTTGAAGTTCAAACACCCACAACTCCATAACCATTACAGAATGGACTCACGTTCCAGCAACATTTCTTACTGGGAATGTATTTCATATATAAATGGTCCTGAAATTGTGACCAAATCATGAAGTACCCTGCATTTCTCTTACATTTTTTTCTTACATTACCTTACAGTCCCTATTATTATTCACAGTACAAGTTCTGTAACAAACCACATCTTTTCATCCCTCAGAATGACAGGCCAAGTTTAAAGCCCCAGTAAAATAACAAAAATGAGACAGAAGACCTACAGATACTAATCATTAAAAGAAGTGAACTCGTTCTACTAACCAATCAGCTTTTAGGTACAAAAAATAAAATAAAATGTGCCATTCAGGAGTGTTGGTTTGCAACACTTCCTCCAAAAACAAAAAGTTAATACATATCCATGGCACAGTCACAGGTTAATATGGAAATCTTATCTTTCTAGTATCTCTGTGTAACAACATACAAATTCTGGTATCTACTTATCATCACTTCATCTGTCACAGCACATTTATGATTTTACACACGTGACAAGTACCATTTCATAACAAGGTGGCTATGTTTAAAGAATGGCAGAAGAAAGACTGCCCAAAATAACATTGAAGTGGATACCGAAACAAAAGAGAGCACAAGGAAGACCGAAGAAAAACTGGATGGAAGGAATAAAGAAGGCCATGAACGAAAGAAACGTAAATGAAGGCCAGCGGGAAGATAGGAAGCAATGGAGTCTAGGTATCAGACAACGTAGAAAAACTTTTTGAACCCGATATATACATACATAAAAAATGAGACAACTCAGCTAGAAACAAATAACACATTATTAAAGGGATCTTAAATAACTGTGTGGTCTGGAGTCATCTCATACCAGAAGACAGGAACCTTCCTTTCTATTTCATCAACTCACTTTATACTTTCTCTGCAGTATTTACAGCATACATTGTAATACCAACCAGCCATCATGTTCAGTAGATTTTCTTATAACTGACTGACAGTGTGAAAGGTCAGTGTAGTTGGTGGTATATCTGAGGTTTCCTTTCAGGACGTGTTTTTGAAAATTCATTAGCAAATATACAATATTAATCATCCCTTTATTTTGTACTGTTCAAAAAAAGACATACTACGTGGTACATACAATATGAAAACTGGCAGATCGGTAGATGAATGTGTGTTGTATCCTGTGCGGTCCCGGTGGGGAATGTATCATGGATGTTCCAAGAAGGACGGAGCTTGAACTTCATTTAAGACGGGGAGTTGGGCAGGCTGCAATACCTCAGGAGAGTTATGGTAATTAGTCATGGTTGTAGATCTCTTATGTCTATTAGTTTTCGTTTTAATGATGTTCCAAGTTGTTTTGATATTATTTGTTGATTTATTTGATTATTATATGTATAATTTTTTGCTTTTTTTATGACATTAGCAAGGATTTTACAATATTGCTTATAATATTTCTTTAAAGAAATAACATCACTGTTCCTAGCACATCAATAAAGGAATCTTTTATGTTTGCAGGAGATCTTAATACCAGGTGTTATCCAAGAATTGTGGTTATTTCTCTTTATAAACTTATGTTGAGGGAAGTGATTATGAAATATCCTTAGGTAGTTATTTAAATATGAATTAAACAGGGTGTCTACATCAGGGTTGTTATTTAGACCAAAGACACAATCCCAAGTTTCATAGCTTAGGCTATTTTTAAATTCATTAATTGAGTAGTTCTTTATGTTTCTAGTAATGTAAACATAATGACCTTGTGATTGCAAATTTATATCTTTTATTGTCAATAGCTGAGTATCATGGTATGATAGACCATTGAAAAAAGGAGAAAGAGTATAATTTGAGATTTTTGAGTCATCAATAAATATAATATCAATCGCAGTACTGGAGATACCCTGGGATCTGGTAGGAAAGGTTAAGTTATACGTTTGAAGTACTGAGTCAAGCTGTCTTTTTCTATCATTGTCAGTGGGTAGTCAATATTCATGTCACTGCATAAGATAAGATTTAAATCAGCTCTATATATTGATTTACATGTAATTGAGTCATCAAGTCTATTTAAAAACAGGTTAAAGTTACCAGCAGGTGCCCTATAAACTACCATTATATGGGAACTAACAGAAGTAGTTTTAAGATTCAGCATACACATTTCTATATACGTGGGTGGGCTGATAAGTTTTGCCTCCACGTAAATAGAAAATGAACTGGAAAAGATATTTTAGTGAAATAAAAAAAGAAATATTCCTACAACATTCCTTTTCAATGCTGCATAATTATTTTTCCACAAAATCACCACGCACTTCAATACACTTCCGCCAACGCTGCACTAGTTT
>Ga0209628_10003642_pt1 | contig 10887 bp, 2 predicted proteins | sample TergutCu122P4_FD_187285 | JGI IMG/M metagenome (GOLD analysis project Ga0209628, IMG submission 187285) | Cubitermes ugandensis P4 segment gut microbial communities from Kakamega Forest, Kenya - Cu122 P4 (SPAdes) (version 2) | ecosystem: Host-associated > Arthropoda: Insects > Digestive system >...
CCGGGATTCGATCCCCCGACCGTCCAGCCCGTAGGCAGTCGCTATACCGACTACGCTATCCGGCCCACGAAATGTGGAAGTAATGGATGTAAAATCATTTACGCCAATCAGTAAAGCATGGCTTTTACTGCACGGAATCTTAGGAAACTCATATTTGCTAAATGCATTTTTTGTACATCTCCATTACCGAATTTTTCCTCAACTAATGAAGAAATGTGGAGACAATGGTTAAAGAACCATTTACGCCCTGAAGTGTGGTATGGTTTACCTCATGGATTTTTCATGAAACACCTTAATAGTATTGCGTGTAGATCTCGAATGCCGAATTTCGCAATCTATGGAAAATTCTGAAATGTGTAATAAGATAGGGCATCCTGACGTAATGAAGGCTTATGATCTAAACGTTAATGTCAGCTGTGTACATCCGCTATTATCCTGATCTCCACCCCACATACAAGACCGTTTACAGCAATAACAAAATTATGCTTTAGTTTGTAGAACCAACGTTACATGCACTAAATGTATTCTTCCCACGTTATGAATTCTCCATTATGTTTCGGCACACCGCAGGTGCCATCATCAGGGAGTCTTTTTAGTTGTTATCATAACACTGTCAAATGGTCCGTTGTGTAATAAGTGAATGCATTCTCAATTACGCACTGGCAAAAATTCTAAAATTTCAATTCAAAAACATAAATAATTAGGCCTAATAATAATATTAATAATTTAAGGGTTTGAAAAGTAATTTTAGAATATGTGCCAGTGCATAATTGAGAATTTATTCTCTTATCACACAGTGGACCATTTGAAAGCGTTATGATAACAACTGCAAAGATTCCCTGATGATGGCACGTGCGGTGTGCCGAAACATGATGGAGAATTGATAACGTGCAAGGACTACATTTATTGCGTATAAAGTTCGTTCTACAAATTAATAATCATATAATGCACGGTACATAATATATTAAAATACAAAGGTATGCATTCTTGTGCTCTTGGATTTGTAAGTGCTTCCTATTCTTAACTTTCTGGTTATTTGTATTTGGTGAATAATATTCCGCTCGCAAGAATGTGTGTAGCTATACTACAAGACCTCCACATGACTTCATAGCTTGCAAATGGGCAATTTGCCTTTTTTTTTTTTCATGGATCGACAGTCCTATTGGGCAAAGGCCTCAATATTGAGGCTTCAGGATCACATTAAGTTAGACACACCACACTCGGTAGGACTCCTCTGGACGAGTGATCAGCCCAAAGCAGAGACCTCTACCAACAACACACAATACTCACAAGAGACAGACATCCATGCTGCCGCCGGGTTTCGAACACGCAATCCAAGTAAGCGAGCGGCTGGACACCCACGCCTTAGACGGCGCGGCCACTGGGATCGGCCAATTTTACCCTTACCTAGGTTAATAATATTCTGAAATTAAGTAAGGAATATTAGTTACTTTTTAATTTATACATAATTTAATTTCAAGGCAGCGTATTATTCGCATGTAAGCCAGCGTGCTGTTTGCCATTCCGCTTGCTTAGTTTTAGATTGTATCAGTGTGTATTTGGATTGATACTCAACGTGAGCAAAAGCTTGCAACTAAATCACTTATAATCTAATAGGCCTGAGTAATCAAGTCTGTATTGCATGAAGTATGCTGTCCTGTGAAATCCATGAAGGCGTATGGGGGAGTGGAGTTACAGCGTCGCTCTAAACCTCGGCGCTAGACGGGTGGCGCGCGGTCTGCTTCTCCTCCGTACGCTTTACCACCGGGACAGTTCCGCCGGCGTATACTGAATAGGAGTTTGGGTCGGCCCCAGAGGCTGTCCGAACGTTTGGAGAAGAAACCTGTCCCTGACGGCGATCGAGATACAGTTCTTCGGCCGTCCAGCCCATAGCCTAGTCAATGTTACGTAAGGCATAGTGTAAGTCAGCATGCTACTCGTAGTGTTCCTTCTGCCATGTGCTTTTAGGCTTCTTCGCAAAATTGCCAAACAGGACTATGAGCTTCGTCATGTATGTCTGTCCGTCTGCCCGTTCGTCCGTCCGTCATTCCGTCAGTCCATCCGTCCGTCCGCCCGCCCGCCCAACTGTCCGTCCATATGGAACAACTCGGCTCCCACTGGACAGATTTTCATGAAATTTGATATTTGACTACATGAAATTTTATGGCTTTTTCGAAACTCTGTCGATAAAATTCAAGTTTCATTAAAATCGGACAGGAATAACGGGTACTTTATGTGAAGACTTGTGAACATTTATGATAATATCTGGCTGAATTTTTCTTAGAATGATAAATGTTTTTCAGACAAAATTTGTCAGGAAAATCAAAACAAAAAATACCGTCACTAACTTTTTTCCCCAACAATCGTGCCGTGTATGACAATGTTGAAAAATATGGTAGCGCCAGATGACAACAAATACGGTTCGTATGCTGGATAACTGAGGCTACAAACACACACTCAGAATATGTAATACTGATTGGTTTTCACGCTAACGCCCCTCAGTGTTACGTTATAAGCACGTTGGCTTTCACGTCCATGTCTGCGGGCACCATCTTTTATACGTAGACATACTGAAGGTCCACAGAATGTATGTCAGTTTCAATGAAACAGTATGAGTTTCTGTGTGAAAGTACGACTGTGTTTCTGCAGTTCGTATAATTTCCAACGTTCTCCATTTTGTTTGATTTAATTGTCACCACTGCATACCATCATTTGTGTTACATGTCTGGCGTTTTTACTGCATGTATTATTCATAATATATCCTTGGGTCCTGGCGTCGTTTTATTGTTGTATGTTTTATCGAGGTTTCGGATAAACGTTTTGCTTGCATGTACACAGTTGATAGAATTGTGTACAGTAGCTCTATATCGTCTCGTCTTTCCGTGGTCCTGACTCCTGAGAACCTGCCTGTATGATACAAACACATTCTCACCCTTAACACTTAGAAAAAGCATCACTTACTAGGGCCCAGTTTGCTCAAATCTGAAGAGGGAGGCTGCATGTTTCTCTGTATCATATCAACCTATGAAGCCAGACGGTGTCAACACGCAGAAAGATACACTCCGAACACACATTTCAACAATTCACAGAAACAAATAGGCCTTCGTTCATAACATGTCAGTGATGTGCCGAATGCTGCTTTACGCCCTTTGTACACGTACCTTCAACATTACGACATGCTGTTGAATAACACTAAGATATTTTGGTGAGTAAAATGTTGAAGTTATTTCTGTGCACGCAACGAAGGCATATGTGGAAGAGGGATGGAGAAATAGGTGCATTTTTTTCATAACCCTGTCAGTAGATGGAAAGCTCTTCCGGTGCCCATTGAATTGTGGTCTTGTCAGGACCTTTTGGATAACCTGCCAGGGATTGAACCACAATTCTTCTCTTGTCCAGCCCGTAGCCTAATCATTATACTCAGACTGTACCGGCTCCATGACCATTTACTAGAATTTTTATAAATAGTTAGGTATTGATGATAATGCAGTAAGGAAGCCATAATATCTAGGGTTCTCTGGAAATTTTGGCTGGGAGAAAACCTCTCCTCGGTTACGGTCACCCTCTTTGCAACGCAATGCGTTCAGTACGTTATGTGGCACGGCCTGTCAACACGCTATAGGCTAATGCAGACAACAAAATGTACGAACCTGTAGCCTCATTTCCTCGCTACCATATCCGTTTACAGTACAGTGTTTACTATACTCATCAGTAATACTACAGCCCTCGGCACTTGGCCCTTGTCGATTAGATATTCCATTTCTTCACATGTTTTTTCAGTGCGTCCCTGTTAAATGACGTTTCTGCTTTAGTCTTCCTGCTTTCCATTTCAGAAAATTTGTTGTCATCTCTGGCCCAAACAGTGCCTCCTTCACACTGCCAAGGGAGTATCTCGCGCTGTGTTGAAGTCCGATGACCTAGGTTTCCAGATACCAGACTGTAGCATAACTGTATATGTATAGAAAACGCACACAAACAAGAATTTCCAGAACTTAATGACTCTGGAAGCGTCACACTCCATCAATATTCATAAAAAGAATTCTCTGCACTGGTAGGCCGGATTTCTCGTGTCTCAAAAAGAACACAACCCAGTGTATGAAAAGTCATTTACTGCAAGTTGTACTGCCTAACACAAATTCTTAAATAATTTTACAACTATTTGCCGTATATTTACTACCCAAAAATTTTACGTGCATTTTAGTACACAATTCGTGTATAATTTTCACACCCTCTTGCAATTGTTTTTAGTATTTTATCATGCATCTTGTAAAATATGAGATCCCATACCTGTTCGCAGTAATATATTTCCACTGTAGGTTTTCAAGAAAGAATGGCCTGTTGGTTGCTTATATCAAGCCTAGACAAGTCGCCATAAAATTGGTACTGTCAGATTGTGCATGACTGTGTGCTAAATAATGTATAATATTTTAATAACATAACGGGGATGAATCATCCTAAAAGAATTGTCTTCGCACACTGAATAAGTCAAAATTTCATTTACTAGGCAGGAGACACTTTCACAAAATGCTCACCCTTTCTGGCGGGAAGGGAATTATTGGTTGTTATTTGAAAAATTCAGAGTTTATCTAGTGGTGTATAATTATATCACATGCACGTTTACTATTTTAAGGCCTTTTAAATTGCCCTTACAAGCATTCATATTCTAGGAAACGAGCCTTCCTTTGTAATGCGTATTGTAATGTATATGTACAATCGGACGAAGCCCTTACAAAAGTCAAAGCGCTCAATTCATTTTCGCAGCTTTGGAAATCTCCCTAGTGAGGAGCAAACAGTTTTTTTCTGGCAAGTTTAGTCAACAGATCTTATAACATTGGATGCTTGTACGTTACAATTTAAAATTTTTGTTCTACATATATGTTTAGACAGCAGTGTAAAGTAGAATATAACGGTCAGTATAAGGTCAGGGAGGGGTGGAATGAAATTCTGTCCAAAAACACTGGTTGATGTTGGATCGCCACATAATTTCCGGACTTTAACACCCAGTGGCCGCAGGGTAGTAACTTGCCAACCATCCTTGCTACATGAACATATTGATTTTCGATGGAATATTCAATCCGTGTTGCAGCGGTACTTTGAGCTATTTTCTGCTTGGGTTTGCTTCATGTAAAGAATTGTACTTACGTGTTTCATTTCATAAACAGTGCCTCTATGGGTAGGAACCAGTGACTGACTATTGTGAACACGGTAATAACCTCTGGATCTACACAGGATAACTTTTTTTGACTGACTACTCTCTTAAGAATTGGGCCTGGGTTAGCGTAGTGGCTAAGGCACTGCGCTACAAGTTGGAAGGTCCCGGGATCGATTCCCGGTATCGCTGGGGATTTTTTCCGTGGCATCTGACAGTTCCATGTGCCCTGGGGGTCGACCCAACCTCTAAAAATGAGTACCAGGATCATCCTGGGGGTAAAAGCGGCCGGTGTGTAAGGCTGACAACCTACCACCTTCATGTGCCGATTGTCAAGAAATCTGGGGGCTTAACATCCTAGAACCCTGTGGGCCTGTTCAGGCCTGTAATGGAACAGCTTTACCTTTTTACTGTTTTCAGAATAAGATCTCTGCTGCTTGGCCATCGCTGATTTGTTTCTCATTTTCATTGGCATACAAAACAGAACGTATAGTTTGCAGAAAATACTGTACCTCATTTTCCTTTGCCAGCTACATCAGTGTTTATTACTTACTTACAAATGGTAGGCGAATCCTGGAAATTCCTTATAGTTGTGACAGTGTATTAGATAAATATTTTTGTGTATTCTTCAACTTAAAGGAACATTGTTATCGGATTTAATTGGAATTGTATATTTATGAACCCAAAACGTAATGAACTAATTCTACTGTCGCAAGATTGGAGTTTTCCACGGTGTTCATGAGTAAGGATTCTTGTTGTCTTGGACACTGTGCCACGAAGTAAGTAATTTATCATATCTCGACGTTCCTTCGCAACACAGCGTAGCATCCCACAAGACCAGAATACTAATTATGCTCTTAATTCTGAACACCTATTTAAACGTTTACACGCCCACGAAGCATTTTCACATCACCTCGTTGAATATGCAGAAAATTTAATTAAAAGAAATTGGCGGTAAAATTTCACAAGTCTCATCTATAGCTGCAGTTTTAACGTGGAATTCTTCCATTGATCCTCCATCATATATTATTCGACGATTCGGTCACTGTTTCACTTAATATAATGCAAATTGTTCAACGAAGATCAGTACTGCATGACTGACTGCAGCATAGGTACCTATCGCCGAAATTTATTGCTGTCATGTTGTTATGACACATTAAGTACACATTAACAGTGATCCGTATTAAAAGTTTGGTAACACCAACAAATGCACAATTCCACAATCCGTGTATTTTTCTATTACCGGCGGGTCTCATTTTAAGCCAGAGTTGAGTTCCTGAAAATGTCACACAAATCGAACACAAAATTCCCGTTTAAAACGGTGTATTTTCTAGGGGTTAGGGGATTGACAGCCTCATTGTATATAGTGTGTGAATATACCACTAGTGGGCATACGGACCAGTAGAGCATAGTCTACTTACGTACTTAGCTCCTACATGTTTCGGCACTGTCGCCGTCTTCAAGGAGCTTACAACAAAATGTATTTAAAACGTACAACAATAAATAATATAAACAAATATTCATTTTTGTGATGTCTATAGTGCATATTGCGGTTAAAATTAATATTGTGTTAATACGGTGAGAATATAATTGAGTTTTACTGTGATTAAAAGATATACAAACCTCCGTTATATAAAGTTTTTTTAAGAACATCTGTTCTTGATCCAGATTGGATTCCGTCCCTGTATGGTGTGTTTTGTTTGGCGTGTATTGGGAGATAGTCTCCCAATACACGCCAAACAAGAATAGGAATATTGAGGATTGTTAATAATGTGCCAAGGGATTAGTGCAGTAATAATTGTAAATTTATGTTGATACAGTATTCATCCGTCAGCAGTAAGTCCAGATCTCGCAGCTCCGTATGTCAGCAACATTCAATGCAGTTTATTAAGAATGTTGTGAGACAGTAGACAAACGTGGGATTTGTGCTTATTACGGGTGTTAATATTAATACAAATGCCATGTCGTGCAGTTGCCTGACATACATGCGACGAATAGTCAAGCCTCATACGTTGTTAAAGCCGTGTCGACTGATAAATAGGTTCTGACGTTTTGGATGAGTATGCCGTCTACTTAAGGACCAAGCATCCAAGAGTTCTTGGCCTTCGTGAACCAAATACATTGAATCTTTATCAGCACAGCACCACATGAATAACCTAGAATTTAGCGGTATTTACTTCGGACGACTTGAACTTCGGGAAGGAAGCACTATTATTCGACAATGAGTGGAATTCTGCACGGCCCAATTTTTTTATGTACCTGTCCATCAGACTAAACGACATAACGTCCAGACAACGATCGTGGGATTTCTGCATGTGGTAAAACTCTAGTGTCACACACTTTAGAAAAGTACGGTATTTTCGTTGCAAAAAGAGCTTTAATGTCTATTTAATGCCTTAGTTGGTGCAGTGACGGAATTGTGGGCTGGAGCACCCGAGAATCAGAATTCGATTCCCGAGAGAGTAGTGTTACCATTTACCCATCACAAGAAAAGAGGACATTTTCCATTTATCGACCATTAAAAAATGATATTATAGAGAAGGCCATATAGGGAGTCAAAATTTTATTTAATTAAATTAACAGTTATTTAAAGTATGGTTTGAAAACCAAAAGTTCCTTAAATCTGTACACAATGTACCCATAGGTTATAGTGTGTCACCAGTTCTTTAGTCGTCTTTCGTGTCCATTAATACTTCTCTGTAGATCGCATTACGTTTAGTAGCTGCACATAGCTCTTCACGAAGGTACGGAATTTTGTACGAAATTTATTTGAAGTTGTACTCTAGGAATAAAGGCCCTCTGAACGACTCAACATAGAAAATAGGTTCTTGTTTTGTGCACTTGGCTTGTACGAATGAAAAAAACTCGCTTTACATTTATAAGGGGGGATGACAAACAAGACGTGTGCAGTCCTTCAAAATTACTCATTGCACTTGCCATTTTTTAAATATTCAGAATATTTGGTCCTCTTCTGGTGTGCTAGTAAACTGGCGAATTATTCGTCTTTAAGGCGACTGGGCATGATTTTTTTTTTAGATAACGATGTTAGTCAAAACACTTCACGTCATCAGTTGGCACTCAATATGTATCCAGAATTGGATAAAGATTTTACCTCTTACCTGTTCGGTGGTTCACTGATATCCACTTGAAACAAGAGAAATCTTCCATGAGTTTTGTCTTCCTGTCCGTATATTCCATAGATTTGCTGTACCTAAGTTTACCGCAGCACGGAATTTATCACACTCTTTATAATGTCCCTCTCCACGTTTCTCTTCTACTAGTTCTTCAGTTTAATGTTCACCCAAGCGCCTAGACAGGCCAGTTGGTAGAGGGTGTTCTTTGCCTGATTTTTAAGTATCAGGGGCATGAAACTGACCTCTTAATTCCACATGTAGCCTAGCTGTTCTTCCTTTCCCCACAACTCTGGATGCATAGGGCTTTATTCAGCACAGAGGAAACTCTTATTTTGTCTATAACATGTTTATATAATTGATAGTGGTGCAACTCTTCTGGATTACTGATTACTATTGAACACAAGATCTGTTTTCAACTGCTTGAGCATCCATTGCATTTAAACAATGCGTAAATGGTATGAAGAAAGGCTATATGTATGAACATCCTGCACTTTTATGTTGAGTATTTTTGTGTTTTGTAAGTAAGAAATGAGGCATAAATTTCAATTCATTTTAAGCTATTAGACCACTGAATTGTTTAATGACACTGGCAGTGGCGCAGACCTTGTTATAGCTTCGAAAGTTATGGTAGTAAGTAAAGATTTGGAAAAGATGCAGAATGTGCGTTTGTGGTCTTAACAAAACACGAGTCGAGCTAGTCCGTGCTGAAGGGGGCACATACCGAATAAAAGTCAGAAAAGTTACTGCTTTATTCTGATGTTTCCAGGATGGGTCATGGCAATAATGTGGCTGGTATTCGGGACATTGTTCACGTATTTTAGTTGTCAGAAACTATGTATTGGAAGCAATGTCTGTGTCCGTTATCAGGGGTCAGGATGAAGAGGATTTCATACTTGTCTGGATTCTTTAAAAGGACACGTTATCAACAACGAATCCGGAGTGTAGAAGGCTGATATACTATTTTTATCCTTCCGTTGCAAGGGCTAATATTTGTAGGGTGAGACGTGATTAATTGAACCCTTGCTTACTATGTTTTCCTGAAAAGAAACATAGGAAAATCTTATGGAACATGCGAGATATAGTGACAAACTGACTTTCCTTTCTCTTACACATAGAGTCAAACAAATACGATACACTTTATAGAGAAAATCAGACAGCCTGAAAGATTGATAACGTTCATTTTGGAAAATATCTTTCGTCCTTGGACTGACTATGTTTGCCGGTCAATATTTGTTCCCGTCTGCCGAAGATAGGTTCACCGTGCGTTTCGGTCTACAGAACGCATCGGCCTGATTGTATAAATACAACGACTGGAAAATAAAGAAAGGTCCGTTTTTGACAAACCTGGGAGTAACTTGTGCCATGTGAAGAGGGTCGTTTTTTACCATTGTATTGGACGTCCTGAAGAAGTTACTGGAGCAAGCGACGTCTAGATATAGATGGGAGAAGTAGCGTTTTCCCTTCGTTTAATCACATCTACGGGAAGTACTTGAGTGCGTGGACAGAGAACTTCAAACTTTTTTAAGATCTAAACTTCTAGGGAATTTTCAATCCTGTAAGTTCAAACTCTCTACATCCGGGGAAAGTGCTTCTGGCACCCATTGTATAGTGGACTGGATAGCCTGCACACTGTGGAGAAGATAAAACCTCTGTTACTGTCGGGAATAGAATCGCGAGTCTGCGGTTGTCCAGTTGTCAGCGTAGTCACTTTACTGATTGAGCTGTACGTCTTCATAGATATGGAGGGTACCTGCGATTGTGTGTAATAAGTAACCGAGTCTGATTTACATAACGGAAACTCGTCAAAGTAGAACGACAATATATGTATCACTTATTCTTGGTCTTTATTTTGAGATGGGGATGTAGCACAAAAATATTCCTTTAGTATTACTTAATTACTCCATGAAGCAGTGTCCTTCTTGAGAAGCTAACCGGTTCGCAGCAAGTCAATAATTCTTCACGTTTTTTTGGAACCCGGATGTTCATTACCGTACTCACAAGTGCCCACTACTGTCCCTGTCCTGAGAATGATCGATCCAGTCCATTCCCCGGCATCCCACTTCCTGAAGATCCATTCTAACAGTCGTTTAGTATTACAGATGAAAAATCTCATGGGAGGAGATTACTGCAGAAAGCTAATACAGGACTTTCCACATTAGATGGAATGTGATTATTATTACTGACGTCGATATTACTTATTACTGTCGCAGCTTAATGCAGAGTATTCTGTTCGTGGGCATATATTAAGCATTCTAACATTATGATGATGATGATGATGATGAAAATGATGATCATTATCACATCCCAGCAGTGTACAGCCTGAGCACTCGCCTAAATTACTACCCGCATTTTGAAGGGTCGCCTTTGTTATAATCTGCCAGATTAGGTCAAATTTGGGTTAAAATTTATGGAGTGGGTTTACTAAATATCGTATAAAAGTTTGGCGAATAGACGAAATCTTGTAGATCGAGCGAAAAGTTTTCCTTCCCACTCAGAGAAAGCAGGCATTGAAGTACTGAACATTTAATAGCTACGTATTCCTCCATATTACATATTTATAAAATAACAAATACCAACAGTTCATAAGAAAAACAGAAGAGAGGG
>Ga0209628_10003643_pt1 | contig 10886 bp, 10 predicted proteins | sample TergutCu122P4_FD_187285 | JGI IMG/M metagenome (GOLD analysis project Ga0209628, IMG submission 187285) | Cubitermes ugandensis P4 segment gut microbial communities from Kakamega Forest, Kenya - Cu122 P4 (SPAdes) (version 2) | ecosystem: Host-associated > Arthropoda: Insects > Digestive system...
GTCCCTACGATGATATCTTTATGCACATCCAAGCCGCAGCCTGTTTCCACTACCTGTGGATATTCGATAACCTTTTCCATATTGAATATTTTTGTGCGCAAAAATATTCAAACTATTCATTGGCGGTTGGTGTGTTATTTTTAAACTCATGGAGATTTCATTTTCTTAAATAACCAGACAATAAATCCCTTTTTAAGAACCGGACAACGATTTCCTACGAGATTATTAATTCGTGTAATTCGTGTAATTAGTGGACTTTAATAATTTTCTTCGTTACTATTCCCTTTTCCTGTTTTGTGCGAAAGACACCCAAAATTACAAATCTGCTAAATAAACTACAAATTAATTCTTGCCAATAATTATTTTTCGGTCCGAATGTATTGCAGGTTCCACTTTGGGTTGGGATTTTTATTTCGTGCATTTTCTTGATTTGCTCTATCGCTTTCTCAACTGATAATTCAATTTCATTATTTTTCAATAAACTTTCTAACTCTTTGTATATCAGATACGCCATAAATGATATACAAATATGGACTTCTATTCTGTTGCGTTTTCTGTGATAAATAGGCCTGATTTGTAAATCTTTTTTGGATATACTCCAAGAACATGTAATGCTGTTTTATTGCGTCTTTCCCAATTATCCGGTAAATATAAACTCTTCTTTACCTTTCCTAAACCAATATCTTCTACTTACATTACAACTCTCTCTATTTGATATTCAAGAGTACATCCAAAAAAAGGGATTTGCAAAAGTTTGTGAAATATTACCTTCTAATACCCCGTACCCGAAGAAGATACTTACTCCTATTGCCTTATATTTATCTGTATATACATTTTTCCTATGAGTGTTAAAATCAATTATTTCCGTTTGTTGTAATAAAGCTGGGACATATATTTTCTCATGATTCTCATTAATTGAACTTTGCGCATTAAGGATGCCTCCTGTCTCTAATAAAATCAAAAATACTAATAAAAACCAGTTTTTCATATTTTGTTTTTTTTGTCCAAAAATGGCACATAGCAGTTAAATACTCACAAAAAAATACAATAACTCGCAAATCAATAGGAAAATCAGGTAAAAATCAGACGATAGGCTTTCATTTGTGCGATACCTAGCGTTCAGAGAGCAATGCACAATAAATACAGCAAATCCAATATAATATAGTATTTTTCCACCAGATTTTCCGACGGATACGTTTTTTTTTATTTTTGCAACTGCGTAAAAAACAAGTTTAATATTGTTTTTCGGCAACAATTATGGATATTAACACCATTATTAACAATATGAAAACCATCCTTATTACCGGCGCGTCCGGTGGCTTTGGCGAAGCGATTGCGAAAACGCTCGCCCAACAAAATGTAAAACTCATTCTTACAGGAAGGAATAAAACACTGTTAGATGAAGTTTGTGGTTATATCACTTCAAACTCAGCCTCAAAAGTGCTGCCGTTACTGTTCGATGTGCAGGATTTGGATGCCTGCCGACAGGCAGTAAACTCTATTCCTGAAGAATTTGCAGATATTGATGTGCTGATAAACAACGCCGGTTTAGCCGTTGAGTTAAACACCATAGACAAAGGAGATTACGAAGATTGGGAACGAATGATTAACACCAATATCAAAGGATTGCTGTATATGACCCGTCTAATCTCTCCCGGTATGGTAGCCAAAAAATCGGGGCACATCATTAACATCGGTTCTATCTCAAGCCGAGAGGTTTACGCGGGTGGAAATGTGTATTGCGCCACCAAACACGCAGTATTGGCACTTTCGCAAGGAATGCGAATGGACTTGTTGCCCCACAACGTTAAAGTTACCCATATTTCTCCGGGCGCCGCAGAAACAAACTTCTCGGTAGTGCGTTTTCACGGCGACAAAACCCGCGCCGATAAGGTGTATGAAGGATTTACCCCACTCGTTGCCGATGATGTTGCCAACGTGGTAGAATATGTACTTTCACTTCCTAAACACGTTTGTATCAATGAAATTAACTTAACCTGCACCGCACAATTCAACGGATTGATACATAGAATCTCTGTGTAACTTTGTGTTCTTCGCGTCTTCGTGTCTTCGTGTTAAAAAAAACAAAAATGCCCATACTCCCCATCCTAAAAAGCTGGTTTAAACAAAGTACTTCCACGAGTATCAAGATTTTCAAAATTATGATACCTGTTTCTATTTTAGTAAAAATACTGCAGGAAACAGGATTGATTGTGTATATTGGAAAGGGGTTGGCACCACTTATGGGTGTGATGGGATTGCCCGGAGAGATGGGGTTGGTTTGGGCATCCGCAATGATTGGCAATATTTACGCCGGTATCATTACCTATTTTTCTGTGGGAGTGAACTTAACCGTTGCACAAATCACGGTTTTGTCCACAATTATTCTCATTGCCCACACCCTGCCGGTAGAGTTAGCCATTACCCAAAAGGCAGGTATGAAAGCGGTTAGCGCGTTTCTGTTTCGTTTTATTTTTGGATTTTTGGCAGGCGTGATCTTGTTTCACATTTACAACCTTTTCGATTTGTACCAACATATTCCAACCGGTATAGAAAAAATTGCAGCCGCTTCAGAAAAAGCGACTTGGGGCGGCTGGGCACTCGGCGAACTTAAAAACTACGCCATCGTCTTTTGCTACATTACCGGACTAATTATCATTATAGATATCCTAAAACGAATTGGAGTGATTGAGAAAATTAACCGCTGGTTTTACCCTGTATTGAGGTTACTGGGCATTGGAAAAGAGGTTATTCCCATTACTGTTATTGGGATGACCTTAGGATTGGCGTATGGGGGCGGGTTAATTATCAATGAAGTGCAACAAACCAAATTAGAACGCAGAAATGTAGTGTATGCACTTTTACTTATGTCATTATCTCACAGTGTAATAGAAGATTCATTGCTTATGATTGCCATAGGCGCAAGAGTTTCAGGAGTGTTGGTTTTCAGGTTTATTTTCACACTAATCATTATGTATTTTGTGGTAAAACTCACTGAAAAATGGAGTGAAAAGCGGATGGCGCGGTGGTTTTATGTGAAAGAAAAGTAAATCTTTCAATATTACCTCTTTATTACTGCCCGTATCGGATTTAAAAACTTATCCAACAACCGTAAATCTTCGGTAATAATTTCTGCACTTCCGGTCATTTCTTGGCTAAATTCTAAGGTTTTTCCATAATTGGTTACTAATGAATCGGGAAAAACTACCTCCAACATATACGCCTTTTGGTTTTCCCCTACCGTTACAGGAACTAATGAGATGTTTTTGATAATTACCCGCACCATCCCAAACTCCAGATGGGGATAATTGTCGAATTTAACGTTAACCGATTGACCTTCTTTCACTTTGCCGGCACCCTGCGGGGGTAGCAAGATTTTGCCTATTATTTTGGTTTGCTCACTGGGAACTATGGTAACTAATGTTTCGCCGGCATTAACATTTTGGTTTTTTTGCCAATATTTTGTGAAAGTTGCAATTCCATCAATAGGGCTGACAAACAGGTATTTTTGTTCCCATGTTTTGAGTTGGGTTTGCAGTTGCTCGAATGCTCCGGTAAGAGCAATCTCTAATTGATTCAGTTGTTCGTTTCGTTGCTGTTCAAGGTCAAAAATGGTCTGCTCACTTTGTAAAATGCTTATATTTTGTTGATTGATGCTCAGTTTTGCATTTTCATAAGATTGTAAATGTGATAAATACGTGTTTTTGGCGTGTTGATATTCTGCATTCGACAACACTTTTTTCTCAAACAAATTTGAGTCAATGGTAAATATCTGATAAGCGGCATCTAACTGTTTTTTTGCGAGTTCTAACTGGTTTTTTGATTTCTGTAAAATGAGATTTTGGGTGTAAATTTGCTTTTTGATTACTTTTATTTTTTTGTTATGATAATCGGTTTTGAGGAAAAAACTGTAATCTTCTTGTGCTTTAATGAACTGTTGGTAGGCGGGTTGGAGGTCTCCGAGTTTTAGGTTGTAGTGTGTGTTTGGACAGGAAGAATCAAAGGCACGAAGACACGAAGATGCTAATTCTAAAGAAGAATCGTAATTCGTAATTCGTAATTCGTAATTTTTGATGCCCATAACATCAGTAAAACTTGCGGGGTTTTCGATGACGGCGAGTAAATTTCCTTTTTGCACGAGTTGCTTTTCAGACACAAAAACGGAGTCTATTCTTCCGGTGGTTTTTGCCATTACGCCGGCAGGCAGGTTTTCGGTGGTTACGGTTATGGTGGCTTGGATCACATCGGGGTATTTAAAGAAGTAACTGCCAATGATTAACCCAGCCACCACGATGAAGATGATGGATATTCCCCAACGGATAATCCATCGCGGCGGACGACCGAGGATCTCCTGCACCGCAGGGCTTTTTAGTTCGATTTGTTTTTCTTCGCTCATGTTTCTTTTTAAGAACTCTGATGACTCTGATTGAGCAGATGTGCTCTGATTTCTAAATCAGGTAAATCTCGACCAATCAGTGTTATCAGAGTTCTATTAGTCATTATATTAATTCCCCAACTCCAACTGATTCTTCACCAATTCGTAATACACTCCCCGCAACGCCGTCAATTCCTTGTGCGTGCCTTGCTCTACAATCCGCCCTTTTTCCAATACCACAATATTATCTGCATTTTTTACCGTGCTCAATCTGTGCGCCACTATTACCACAGTTTTGCCCCGAAAAAACTCATTAAGATTCTCCATTATCACTTTCTCGTTGTTGGCATCCAAGGCATTGGTGGCTTCGTCGAAGAAGATATACTCGGGGTTTTTGTACACGGCGCGGGCAATGAGGATACGCTGCCGTTGCCCCTGACTGATACCCGTGCCCTCCTGTCCTATTTTGGTGTTGTATGCCAACGGCAATTCCGCCAGTAAATCCTGAATGTTTGCCACGTGGGTGGCGTGGAATAACTGTTGCGTGTCAATATATTCCACACCGAGGGCAATATTGTTGGCAATAGTATCGCTAAAAATAAACCCATCCTGCATAACCGCACCACAATGGCTGCGCCACACCTTTTGACTGATATTGCCCAACGGCACATCCCCTACCTTAATCTCTCCGGTTGTGGGCGGATAGTAGCCCAACAACAATTTTACTAATGTAGTTTTCCCACTCCCGCTCATCCCCACAATAGCGGTAATTTTTCCCTCCTGTATGGTTAAATTAATATTCTGCAACACCTCCGGCGATAAGGGATTGTATTTGAAGGATAGATTTTGGATGGAAATTGCTGGAAGACCGTAAGAGCGTAAGACCGTAAGACCGTAAGAATTATCTACTACTAAGGGCTCTTTTTGAAAATTAGGGTTCAAAGTATCTTCTGCTTTTCTGCTTTTCTGCTCTTCTGCCTTTCTGCTTAGTATCGTTACCTTATTCGCCTTCGGGTCTTCTTCGTCCTCCCGGTTATGTATTTCGCCCAACCGTTCCAAACTGATTTTGGCATCCTGGGCAGATTGAATAAACGAAATAAACTGACTGATGGGGCTGTTCAACTGTCCCATAATGTACTGCACCGCCATCATCATCCCCATGGTCATATCCCCTTTTATTACCGCGTAGGCAGAGAAAAATGCGATGAGAATATTTTTGGTTTCGTTGATAAAAAACGCACCGGTTTGCTGGTATTGCGAAAGTGCTAACCCTTTTATGCTGATTTTAAACAACTTTGCCTGAATATTTTCCCAATCCCAACGTTTTTGCTTCTCGCAATTGTTGAGTTTTATCTCCTGCATTCCGGTAATGAGTTGATAGAGATTGCTCTGCTCTGCCGAGGCTTGCGCGAAACGCTTGAAATCGAGTTCGCGGCGGCGTTTAAGAAAAATGGTTATCCAAAGGACGTAAAGGACACTTGCGATAAGGAAGACGGCGAGTACTTTAATATTGTAAAATGCTAATACGCAGGTAAAAACCACAAAACTGACGGCAGAAAAGAGGGTGTTCAGGGTGGAGGTGGTAAGGAAATTTTGGATGCGGTGGTGGTCGCCGATGCGTTGCATTATATCGCCAATCATCTTGGTATCAAAGAAGCCGATGGGGAGTTTCATCAGTTTGAACAGAAAATCGGAAATAATTGAGATGTTTATGCGGGTGGTAATGTGCAGCAATATCCAGCTGCGAATAAACTCTACGGCAGTTTGAGAGATATAGAGGGTAAGTTGGGCAACGAGGATTAGGATTACAAAACTCACATTGCTGTTTCCAATACCGTAATCCACAATACTTTGGGTTAAGAACGGAAAGATTAACTGCAAGCCTGTCCCCACCAGCATTCCCAGAAAAAGTTGTACAATAAGTTTCTTATAGGGGCGCAGATATTGCAGAATAAACTTGAATTTTGTTTTATCCTGTTTTTCATCCTCCACATTGTAAAAATCGGGCGAAAGTTCAAACAGCAGCGCAATCCCCTCACTCTCCCCTTCCTTTTTCGTACTAATCCACTGATTACGAAACTCTTCGATGGTAAAGGTAATGAGCCCGTGGGCGGGGTCGGCCACACGCACATAACCTTCAAGACCGGAAGAGCGTAAGAGCGTAAGACCGGAAGAATCTTTTGAATCTTTGAATTTATTAAACTTTAAATCTTTAAATTTTAAATCTTTAAATTTCATGTCGTACACCACCACAAAATGCTCCTGCCGCCAATGCACTATGCAGGGCAGGGGGACCTCCAACAGTTTCTCAATAGAGAGGCGTACGCCAAGGGTGCGAAATCCTATCTTTTCGGCGGCTTCGCTAATACCCAGCAGACTCACGCCCTCGCGGGTAATGTAGGTCTTTTCGCGAAGCGTTTCCAACGAGTAGTTTTTGCCGTAGTATTTGGCAATCATACGCAGGCAGGTTGCCCCGCAATCCATAGCGTCGTATTGTTTGTAAAAGGGGAAAGAGTTAGCCATTATTCATTAATAAGATATTGGAGGTCTTCCAAGTCAATTGAATGTGGTATTTTTTGATGATTAAAAAAAGATGTGGGCGTGCCCTCAATATTATTATTCTTACACCAATTAGAATGACTTTTCAGTATTTCCAAATGGTTTTCATTTACAGTAGCAGGATATTTTTCGCTCCAAAGTTTATAATCTAAGAGATTAAACCAGTCAAAAAGTGCAATTTTAACTTGATGAACCGGTTGCTGCTCTGAAAGTGCAATAAAGTGTAAAGCAGTTTTAGTCATCTCATTTTCAGGATTATCAGTATTGCATAGTAAGATAACATTTACATCAAGAGTATCATTACAAGAATTTGAAAGCAGTTTTTTTATTTTCTCAAAAGCAGTTTTGCAGGGTTTGCAATACAAATTAATTACTTCTGTAAGAACGACTTTTGATTGTTTGCTTGTTAAAAATATTGGATTGGGTAATGTTGCAGTACCTATTTTCTGACTTTCCATCAATAAGGATTGAATTACAGCAGGGTTTCTTCTTAAGCGAAAATAGTTTATTTCTGAATGTTGTAAGTTTTTATTCTTAACTGTCAATTGTTTCCATTCAAACCAGATAAAAGATGTTAAACATAATAATATAAACATCAATAGTAGTTCTGAAATATGGGGCAATTGAAAACGAAAACCATAGAAAAAAAACAACAATAGCAATTCAACTACCAGGATACCCATAACCCCTAAGCACAACGGGCAATATTTTTTTACTACAAACAATTGATAACTTATAGAAAACAGAATCATTGGGATAGAAAAAAGGGCAATCCAACCCAATAAATTTAACGAGGGTAACTCCATGGAACTCATTGAGAAAAAAAACAGATAGAGTATTGAAGTCATAAACCACACGAGACCCATATCTGCGAAAGGCAGTTTTCCAAACAGTTTTGAGCCTTTAGAGTGCAGTACCTCATTACAACCTGCGCTTTTGCTTAATGTGCACAGTTTATCAGCAATCTCGCTATGATACCCTAATTCCTGTTTTACTAATAGAATGGCATAAAATAAACCGATTATTTTTGCCAAAAAAAGAGGAAGATAATCGGCAGTTGTGGGTTTTAACAAAAGCATTGATAAAAACGAAAGAACTACTACAGAAACCAATGCCGGTATCTTTAGTTTTTCTAATAGTTCTTTTTGGCGATGCTTTTTAAAATCAGGCTCGACACTTTTGGGAGTGGTTTTAGCGATGAAAACAATATTATCCCAGGTTTTTAGAAAATCCTCTTTTTTTAATAAGCGTAAAGATTTTCTCTCAAAATAGAATGAAACCTCCACTTCTGTTACTTTCTCAATAACAATAAAAACACCATCCTTGAAAGTAAGATGTGCCATAAACGGAGTTTCTATATTTAGTAAATCATCATAAGAGACTCTTATAGCTTCATTTTCAATATTATAATCTAAAAAAACATCACTCACCACTGCGAGGCTCGGATAATAAGGATGCGACCGAACTGTTTCTGAAAAAAATGAATCTGTGAATTTTACACCAAGTTTCTTTAATAAATAACCCGATGTGTCAATTACATTATCTATATTTCTATTGCTCATAAAATACTTATTTTTAACACATTAAAATAATTAAGAAAGAACCTATTCATTAATAATTGAATAATTAGTGATGAATAGGTTCTAAAAACCAGTTAGTTAAGAAAAATTATTAGAGCATTGGAGGATTAAAATAAAAATCTCCACCTAAACAGCTTTCAAACGACGCTGGGGTATTAGGGTTACTAGGTGCGCAAGAAACAGATTCCCATGGTATTACTTCACAAATACCTACACAACCGGTAATTGAGATAGTTTGGCCATTTTTGCAAGTCGTGCTGGCACTACAAGATTTTGGTGCTTCTCCCCCAAAAACTTTTCTCATTTCATTTTTCGATAATTTTTTATTTTTCATAATGTTATTATTAATTGTTAGTAAATTGTTAATTTAATTTAATATTCTAAACTCTGCGTTCTTATCCATAACTTGTTTGATATAGTTATTGGACGTAGAATCATTAAAGATATGAAGAAAGACTATGCTTAACCAAAAAAACAGATAATAGTTAAGGATGCGCCAAGCGAAAACCAATCCATTCTTGCCAGCCAGCAGGTCGGTACTTAAATCGTGTTGAAACTCTTCCGGCATGAGTAATATCATACCAAGATCCCCCTCTAAGTACGCGAAACTCACCAGTTGAAGGACCGGTAGGATTGGTTTGAGACAAATCTGTATAAGCACCATACCAATCGCTGCACCATTCCCACACATTGCCGCTCATATCGTAAATGCCCAATTCATTGGGTTTTTTTAAACCCACAGGGTGGGTAGTTTCATTGCTGTTTTCCTTACACCAGGATACTTCGTCGTAATTATCACTTCCGCTAAACTTATACCCTTTACTCTTGATACCGCCTCTTGCCGCATATTCCCATTCTGCCTCGGTAGGTAAACGGTATTGTTTTCCGGTAAGTTCATTCAACTTTTTTATAAAACTCTGAACATCATTCCAAGTTACTTTCCCCACAGGATTACTTTCTCCTTTAAAATTACTCGGTTTAGTGCCCATAATAGCTTCCCATTGTAATTGAGTTACCGGATATTTGGCAATCTTAAAAATGCTCAAAGTAACCTCATGTGCAGGTTCTTCATTACCACTTGAATGACAATCCCCGTCTGTACATCCCATTGTAAAAGTACCACCTTGAACTGTTAGAAGTTCGGTTTCAATATCAAATACTGTAATTTCACAATCAGCAGAATGTTTACCATCTTTGGTAGAAACGGTAATAGTGGCAGTCCCTACGGATATAGCAGTAACTACACATTTAGTTATGCTACCCTTATCGTTTTCTACTTCAATGGCAGCCACCTTACTGTTACTGGTGGTCCACACCATTTTTGCAGAAGCGCTAAGGGGGAGTAGATTTGCAGTTAGAGTTTCAGTAGCCCCAATGTGAAGGGGTAATCTGTCTTTTTTGAGTTGAATATCCGTGATTTGAGGTTTATCTCCGCAAGAGAACAACAGTGCTGCCAAGAGGGCAACTAATATAAATAATGGGTTTGGTCTTTTCATAACTTTTCGTTTTTGTTAAATTTTTGCAAAAGTATTATTTTTAATTATATAGGTATCTTTCGGTAAGTTTTTTTGCTAATCAAATTATAGGTTCCTATGTTGCAACGAGAGCAAAGGTCATAACCAATGTGTTCGGAACAAGCAACACATCGGCTTATCGCTCTCGAAACCGGTGGTTTTCCAAGTTGCAGATGAGTTTATGAAAAAAATGAATTAGAATCATTATAAATTTCAGGTTTTAATTCGCTGCAAAAATAGGAAAAAATAAGACACTAATCCTATTTTATACAACAATTAATCTGATTTTTTCCTACATTTTTATTAACCATTTATTAATCAATAAAATATTTTTACCGTGATGAAAAAAAATATTGGAAAAATCATAGAAAAGCACGTAAAAGCCAAAGAGGGCTTATCTGTTGCACAATTTGCAAAACTTATAGAGAAAGATAGAAGCACCACCTACGACATCTTTACACGACAAAGTGTTGACACAGAACTGTTGGATAAAATAGGACAAGTTTTAGGATACGATTTCTTTCAGGAATTATTAAATCCTGAAACCGTGCAAAAAATAATTCTTGAAAATTCGATATCAAATAAAATTTACGTGGAATTAAATTTATCTGAGAAAGATATTGAAGGACTGGGAATTAAGGATAAAATTGTTCAAATAATAAAAAAAGAAAAATAGCGTATCCTTGGGGTTATTAAAGAAGCCGTAGAGCAATTGGTAAGTGTTATGAAGAAGAGGTTTGAGAATCAGCAACTTCGTTGGAGGGTGTACTATTTATTATTTGCGAGCCATAGCCCCAAAAATCTGTCGTAAATAATATAGCCTTTTTCTGATTTGTAAATCAGTTCATTATCTATCAT
>Ga0209628_10003644_pt1 | contig 10885 bp, 11 predicted proteins | sample TergutCu122P4_FD_187285 | JGI IMG/M metagenome (GOLD analysis project Ga0209628, IMG submission 187285) | Cubitermes ugandensis P4 segment gut microbial communities from Kakamega Forest, Kenya - Cu122 P4 (SPAdes) (version 2) | ecosystem: Host-associated > Arthropoda: Insects > Digestive system...
GTGCCCGGTGCCGCCATCGGCGCCGAAGTCACGCTATGGGGGCGCGCCGCGAACGCCGCCGTGCTGTCGATCGACGAAGTGGCCCACGCCGCCGGTACCGTGGGTTATGAACTGATGTGCGCGGTGGCGCGCCGGGTGCCGATACAGACGGTCGACTGAACGGGCCTCATGCGCGAACCCGGCCGCCGGGCGACGAAGCCAATTCCCGAATCCGCTGCACGTGTGCCGTCAGCGAGCGCATCGCCACCGGCCATATCGCCTGCGGCACGTCGTCGTAGGCCAGCGCAAGCCAGTCTTCCATCGTGCCCTGGGGCCGTTCGCGCATCGCCTGCGCGACGCGCGATTCGCGCTGCAGCCGATGCGCCTTGAGCCGCGCGATGGCGTCACGCGCGTTGGCAATCACGTAGCCGTGCGCCGGCAGGATGAATTCGATGCCGCCTTCGGCACAGGCGGCGTCGAGCCGGTCCAGCGAGTCGAGGTAATCGCTCATGTCGCCATCGGGCGGATCGATGACCGTGGTGCTGCCGCTGAGTATGTGGTCGCCCGAGAACAGCAGGCCGTCTTCTTCGCGCACCAGGCACAGGTGGTTGGCCGCGTGCCCCGGCGTGTGAACCACGCGCAGCGTGTGCGTGATGGCCTGCCCATCGGACGAAGCGCCGCGCAGGACGAGCCGTTCGCCGTCGGCCGGTGCGCGCTCGGGCGTGAAGCGCGCACTGGGCCGCGCCGTCGGCGCCGAGGGCAGGCCCAGCACGGGCGGGCGTTGCGGACACAGGTTTTGCAGCAGAAAGGCGCCGGGCGCATGGTCGGGGTGTGAATGGGTGCAGACGATCAGGCGGATGTCACCGCCGGCCGCGCGCCACAGCCGCTGCACGTGGCCGGCGTCGTCCGGGCCGGGGTCGATCGCGATGTAGCCGGTGTTCGCGTCGCCAACCAGGTAGCTGTTGGTGCCGGGGCCGGTCATCGGACTGGGGTTCGGGGCCGTCAGGCGCTGCACGTTTTTGAGCAGGCGCACGGGCTCGTCATGCTGCCAGTCGACCGAATGCTTGATTTGTCCGTCGGGGCAGACCAGCATCAATTCGCCATAAGGCGGCTCGTGCTCCATGTAGCGTTCGACGTTCTTGCCCGATAGGCCGGCGCGCGGGCAACTGGTCCATAGCGGCTTTTCGTGCGCGCAGGCGGCAAGTACCGCATCGACGGTGCTGAATGCCGTGAGCCACTGGAGGGTGCGCACGGTGGGAAAGATGATCGCGAAGCGATTCTCGGCATGACGCGCCAGCGCGTCGGCGGGCTGCACCCAGCAGGGCTCGAATTGCTCGGCCTGGTCGGCCACCGGCTCCTGGCCGGCGGGCATGCGTGCCGCCAGAAAGGGCACGTCGAAACGCTTGGGCATGTCGCGGTCGGTGATCCAGTGCGCGAGGGTGTAGACCTCGTGCGTGGCCAGGCGCAGACCGCGGGTCGCGCAGGCTTGGAAGAAGGCGGCCGGGTCGGCCTTGCGGTCCAGCGCCGCGATGTCCTCGGGGCCGGACGGCGCGCCGCCCGGACGGTGCGCCAGCAGCACGCCCAACTCCTCGAAAGTCTCGCGCACGGCGGCGATGGCTTCGATGAGCTGCTCCTTGCTCTGGGTCGGCCGGCGCATGGCAATCGATTCGGCGGCCGCATCGGCCTGGTCGATGCGGCCGCCGGGAAATACGTAGACGCCCGGCGCGAAGCTCGCGTGTTCGGAGCGCCGCGTCATCAGGACTTCCAGGCCTGTTGGGGCGTCGCGCAGCAGCAAGATGGTGGCGGCCGGCCAGACCGGGGCAGGTTCGCGGTGCGGATGGATGTGTTGTTCGGGGCGGATCATTGGAGGAAACCTTCACCTTCAAAGTGGGATGAGGCTTTATATCGGCATCGGCGCCTTGGTGCGGGTCGCCTGTGTGCCAAATGTTGACGTGGCTGCGAATTCAAGTCCCTTTCCGCGGGAAATCCCTGAGACGCGGCATCCCACATCAGGCCGTGACCATCTCTCTCTTCGGAACCGGGTCGCCTCGATAGAGCATCCGCGCGGATAATTGGCCGATGCGAATCGGCTTTACCAAGATGCAAGGCGCCGGCAATGATTTCGTCGTGCTCGACGAGACGCGCGGGTTGCTGGGACTGACGGCGGCACAGTACCGTTTTCTCGCGAACCGCCATTTCGGCGTTGGTGCCGACCAGATTCTCAGCGTGCGGCCCGCGTCAGTGCCCGGCGCCGATTTCCAGTACGTGATCCACAACGCCGACGGCGGCCAGGTCGAACAGTGCGGCAACGGCGCGCGCTGCTTCATGCGCTTCGTGCGCGAGCGCGGCCTGAGCAGCAAGGACGTGCTGCGCGTGCAGACGCTCGCCGGCCTGATCGAACTGCGCATGGCGCCCGATGGCCGCGTCACGGTCGATATGGGCGTGCCGGAATTTGAACCCGCGCGCGTGCCTTTCGATTCCGCCGGACTCGATCCGGTGCCTGACGGCGCGTGGCAGATGTGGCCCCTGGTGCTGGATGCGCAAAGCACGATGCAAAACACGACGCAAAACACGATCGTCCCGGTGGCCGTGCTGTCGATGGGCAACCCCCACGCGGTACGGATCGTCCAGGACATCGAGCGCGCGCCGGTCGCGCAGCAGGGCCCGCTCATCGAGCGGCATCGGCGCTTTCCGCAGCGCGTGAACGCCGGCTTCATGCAGATCGTCGATCGTGCGCAGGTGCGCCTGCGCGTCTACGAACGCGGCGCCGGCGAGACGCTTGCCTGCGGCACCGGCGCCTGCGCCGCCGTCGTGGCGGGCATCCGGCTCGGGCGGCTCGACGCACGGGTGGACGTGCACACGCGCGGCGGCACGCTGACCATTGAGTGGGCCGGCATGGGCCAGCCGGTGCGGATGACCGGCCCGGCTGTTACCGTTTTTGAAGGCGAAATTGAACTGCCCGAGTCATCATGAATCCTGTAACCACCCTCTCCGCCATGAATCCGATCACCGAGGACGACATCGCCAACTACCTGGCCAATACGCCCGACTTTTTTGAACGCCATGCATCGATGCTCGCGCAAGTGCAGCTCACCAGCCCGCATGGCAACCGCGCGGTGAGCCTGCAGGAGCGCCAGGCCGAAATGCTGCGCGAGAAGATCAAGGCGCTCGAACAGCGCATCATCGAAATGGTGCGCCACGGAACCGAGAATGTGGTCACTGCCGACCGGCTGCAGCGTTGGACGCTGGCCCTGCTGACCATGCGCGAGCCGCGTGCGATGCCGCGGCAGATCGTGGACGATTTGCAAACGCTGTTTCTGGTTCCGCAGGTGGCGTTGCGGGTCTGGGATTGCGATGAGGCGTACCGCGATGAGCCCTACGCGCAGGAGGTTAGCGAGGACCTCAAGGTGCTGGCTTCGTCGCTGGCCTCGCCTTACTGCGGGGTTAATTCAGGTGCCGAGCCGGTGAACTGGTTTGCCGATCCGCGCGCGGCGGTGTCGGTCGCGATGATTGCGTTGCGCGTCGAGCCCCAGGCGCCGGCTTTCGGCCTGCTGGTACTGGCTTCGCCCGACGCGCAGCGCTTTCATGCCGACATGGGCACCGATTTTCTTGAGCGCATTGCACAACTCGCGTCGGCGGCGCTATCGCGGTTGTGGGCCTGATCGGCGCTGGAGGGTTATTCAGAGGATCTTTCGGTGCGGCAGCATCCCAATTAAGGCTCAGGTTCAGTGATGGCGGACGACGACATCGGCCTGGTTGAAGCCTACCTCGCGCACGTGCGCGTCCAGCGCCGGCTTGCCGCGCGCACGGTCGAGTTGTATGCCGAACATCTGCAGATGCTGCACGCGCGCGCAGCCGAAGAAGGCACGCCGCTGGTGCAAGTGCAGCCGGCGCAAGTGCGCCGCTGGATGATGCAGATGCACGGGGCCGGACGCGCCCCGCGCGGTATCGCGCTGGTGCTGTCGTGCTGGCGCAGCTTTTACCGCTGGCTCGGCGCACAAGGACACGTCAAGACGAATCCTTTGCAGGACGTGCATGCCCCCAAAGCCAGCCGGCCCTTGCCCAAGGCGCTCGCCGTGGACGAGGCGATGCAACTGGCCGACCTGCGCGATGCCGATGCCGATCCCTGGAGCGAGGTGCGCGACCGGGCCATCGTCGAGCTTCTCTACGGCTGCGGCCTGCGGGTCAGCGAGCTGGTCGGGCTCGACCTGCTTGCGGGCAAGGATGCGCGCGGCTGGGTCGATTGCGACGCGGGCGAGGCCCACGTGCTCGGCAAGGGCGGCAAGTGGCGCAGCGTGCCGGTAGGCCGCCAGGCGGTGCGCGCGCTGCAGGACTGGCTTGCGGTGCGCGGCGATTGCGTGGCGCTGCACACCGCCGCGCCGGCCGATGCGGCGGCGCTGTTCGTCGGGCGCCACGGGCAGCGCTTTTCGGCTGCCTCGATCTGGCACCGGCTGCGCGGGCGCAGCTTCAAGGCCGGGCTTGCGCAGCCGGTACATCCGCACATGCTGCGCCATTCCTTCGCAAGCCACGTGCTGCAATCGAGCGGTGATCTGCGCGCGGTGCAGGAACTGCTGGGCCACGCGAACATCACCTCGACGCAGATCTATACGAGGCTCGATTTCCAGCACTTGGCCAAGGTGTACGACGCCGCGCATCCACGGGCCGACGCCTCGCCGGAATCGGCGCAGCAGGGGGCTGCCAAGCGGCGGGGGCGGCCCTGAATCTGGCCAGCACCGCGTACTTGCGTCTTGATTGTCGCGGTAGGAATGCCCATTGCTAGGCTCCCGTACAGACCCGGATCCGCCCGATTCGTGCGCATGTATTCTAGGAGATGTGTGCAATATACTAAGGTGTATTCCTTTTTGTACAAGGAGCTTGCGATGCAAAGCATGACTATTGAACAACTACGAGCCGCAAGCGGTGCTGGTGGCGTGGAGGGTGTGACCCTGAAAGGGCAAGGTGGTGCGTTTCTTGTGCAAATCGCCACGCGTAGTGGGACCTCAGCCTTGCTGTCGAAGGCCCGTAGCGACGAGCCGCGCCGCTTCGGCAATCCCGTGGCTGCCTTGAACGTTTTGCGAGGCGTGGGCATCACCGTTGGCCAGTTCGACGCCAGCGAGTGGAACCCGAGCGAGAAGGAAGAGACCCCCGGTAACCGTGGCCGGGCCGAGGCGATGCGCAAGGCGCACCAAGCCGCCGCTTACTCGAAACAACTGGCTGACGAGATTCAGGAAGCCATCGACGATCCTCGGCCGAACCTCTCTCACGATGATGTGATGGCCGAAATGGATGCCGACATTGCCACCCTGATGGCCGAGCACAAGCCGGCGACGAGGAAGCGCGCATGAAGGAGCAGCAGCGCCAGTTTGCCAAGGACAACTGATCCGTGGCGAAGGCAAAGCTCCCTTACCGTATCGAGTGGCGACCGAAGGCCCGCGAGGATTTGCGCGGCATCGTTCGCTACATCGGCAAAGACAACCCGATCGGAGCGCTCAGCTTCGGGCAGGAACTGCGCAACAAGACCGTGCCTCTTGCACAACATCCGGAGCTTGGCCGCGCTGGGCGGCCGGGCCTGCCGGACTATGTGCGCACGCTGGTCGTCCATCGGCATTACATCCTGTTCTATCGTGTGCTGGATGAGGCGCGCATCGTGGAAATTTTGCGAGTCAGGCACACGGCACAGCAAACGCCGCAACGGGTGTGAATGGGGATGCCAGCGGCATCCCCCGCTGTCGCTGGCCTCGCTGCCGACCACTCGTACCCCTGATTGCCTGCAAGCGTTGCCGATCCTCTGCGCGATCGTGACGCCTGACAGCTCACATTAAACTGAACCTTTTTAACGACAGACACTCTCATGGCCCTTATTCCCGCCACCATCCTTACCGGCTTTCTCGGTTCGGGCAAGACCACGCTGCTCAAGCGTGTGCTCAACGAGGCACACGGGCAGAAGATTGCGGTGATCGAGAACGAATTTGGCGAGGAAAACATCGACAGCGACATCCTCTTGACCGAGTCGAAGGAGCAGATCGTGCAGATGAGCAACGGCTGTGTCTGTTGCACCATCCGCGAGGATCTGCGCGAAACGCTGCAACTGCTCGCGGCCAAGAAACGCAAAGGGTTGCTCGATTTCGACCGTGTCGTGATCGAAACCACCGGGCTGGCCGACCCGGGCCCGGTCGCGCAGACCTTTTTCATGGACGATGAAATCGCCGAGACCTACCTGCTCGATTCGATCATCACGCTGGTGGACGCCAAACATGCGGCGCAGCAATTCAACGATCGCCAGGAGGCGCGCCGGCAGGTCGGGTTTGCCGACCAGATCTTCATCAGCAAGAGCGATCTGGTGTCCAAGGATGAACTGGACGCCCTCATGCACCGTCTGACGCACATGAACCCGCGTGCGCCGCAGCGCCTGGCGCATTTCGGCGAGGTGCCGATCGCCGAGGTATTCGATCTGCGCGGCTTCAACCTCAATGCCAAGCTGGACATCGACCCGGATTTCCTCAAGGAAGACGAGCACCACCATCACGGCGATCACGATCATGTGCACGGCGAGCATTGCGACCATCCTTCGCATGCGCATGACGGCCACGGCCATCACCATCATCACGACGACGATGTAAAAAGCTTCGTTTACCGCGCCCAGCGGCCTTTCGATCCGGCGCGGCTAGAGGATTTTCTCGGCGCGATCGTGAACATCTACGGGCCGCGCATGCTGCGCTACAAAGGTGTCCTGTGCATGAAAGGCATCCAGCGCAAGGTTATTTTCCAAGGTGTGCACCAACTTATGGGCAGCGATTTGGGGCCCGCTTGGAGCCCGGGCGAGCCGCGGGAGAGCAAGATGGTGTTCATCGGTATTGATCTGCCGCGTGACATTTTTGAGCAAGGGTTGACGCAGTGCTTGGTTTGAGCGCACCGAGGGACGGGAAGTTTCTATACAATCCGCGCGCCTAATCATTTAGGGGGCCGTGTCCGGCCGTACAGCTGCGTGAGCTTTCAGCGCGCGGGTGCGGGCAGCATGGCATCGTGATTCGCATTGAGAACAACTCCACCCTGTAGAAGGGCACTGCGCGTGCCCCAAAGGTAAAATGAAGGAGCCGTCACGTGAAAAAAGCTGTCGCCAAGGCCAAGCCAGCGTCCAAACCCGTCGCCAAGAAAGCGGTGGCTGCGAAGCGGACGCCGCATGCGGTCAAGAAAACCACGGCGAAAGCAGTGGCGGGTCCACGCGTTAATGTGGTCAAAGGTGCGCCGCCAAAGGCGCCGCCCGTTGCTCGCAAGGCGCGCACCGTCACCACGGCGCCAGCGCCGGCGGCTCGTCCCGTGCCAGTTGTCGCACCGGTTGCCGCGCCAGCTGAGCCGGTGACGCGCGCCAGCCGTGCATCGCGGCTGGCGCTGATTACCGTTCCTTCCTTGCCTCCGTCGGTGGCTTCCACCGCGGCCAAGTCCAGTTTCATCCAAAACATGTCTACAACAACTCTCGCTCCCCCGCCACCCGTCACGATCAAAAAGGATCCCAAACTGGCCAACAATTGGAAAACCAAGCCGATCGAGGATCTCTGCGATGAGGAAATCATCGCCATGCCTGATGCTGAATACATGAACGAAACGCAGATGGCGTTTTTCCGCCTGAAGCTGCAGCGGCTGAAGCAAGACATCCTCGAAAACGCAGACGAAACCACCGAACACCTGCGTGAAGACACCATCGTCGTCCCCGATCCGGCCGACCGTGCCACCATTGAAGAAGAACACGCGCTGGAGTTGCGCACGCGCGACCGCGAGCGCAAGCTGCTCAAGAAGATCGAGCAATCGATCGCGCGCATCGATGGGGGCGATTATGGGTATTGCGACGAAACCGGCGAACCCATCGGCGTCGGCCGGCTGATTGCACGGCCGACCGCGACGCTCTCGCTGGAGGCGCAGCAGCGCCGCGAGCTCAAGCAGAAGATGTTCGGGGATTGATAATCCGGCTCGCGGCCTTGTTGCTCGCCGTCTGATTTCCCATGCTTGCGGTTGGCGGAGCTGATTTCCGCCGGCTGCTCTTTGGGTACGTCCAAGCCCGCGCAGGCAGGCTTGGAACCGCAGCCCTCGGCCCCCTCTGCCGGCGCAATCCCAGTGAACCGGCCGGTTCCTCGGGATTCCTGGCCTTGGCTGCGCCAGTTTTTCATGGGGTGCGGGTGGCGGGAAGAGTAATTGATCACTAATATGACGCCGATGGAACAGTTTCACGGAACCACGATTCTCAGCGTCCGGCGCAAAACCCCGGACGGCGATCAGGTCACTATCGGCGGCGACGGCCAGGTGACGTTGGGCAACATCATCGTCAAGGGCTCGGCGCGCAAGGTGCGGCGCTTGTACAACGGCAAGGTGCTTGCGGGCTTCGCGGGCGCGACGGCCGATGCCTTTACCTTGTTCGAACGCTTCGAGGCCAAACTCGACAAGCATCAGGGCCAGCTCGCGCGGGCCGCGATCGAGCTGACCAAGGATTGGCGCACCGACCGCGTGCTGCGCCGGCTGGAAGCCATGCTGGCGGTGGCCGACGCGAGCACCTCGCTGATCATCACCGGCAACGGCGACGTGCTCGAACCCGAACAGGGCATCGTTGCCATCGGCTCGGGCGGCGCCTATGCGCAGTCGGCCGCCAAGGCGTTGCTCGAGAACACGCAATTGAGCGCCGAAGAAATCGTGCGCAAATCGCTTGCGATCGCGGGCGAGTTGTGCATTTACACCAACATGCATCACACGATCGAGACACTCTGATGTCGATGACGCCCCAGGAAATCGTCTCGGAACTGGACAACCATATCGTCGGACAGTTCCAGGCCAAGCGCGCGGTGGCCATTGCACTGCGCAACCGCTGGCGCCGCCAGCAGGTGGAAGACAGGCTGCGCGCCGAGATCACGCCCAAGAACATTCTCATGATCGGCCCCACCGGCGTTGGAAAGACCGAAATCGCGCGCCGGCTCGCGCGCTTGGCCGATGCGCCCTTCATCAAGGTCGAGGCGACCAAATTCACCGAGGTCGGCTACGTCGGCAAGGATGTCGATTCGATCATCCGCGATCTGGCCGAGGTGGCCGTCAAGCAGACGCGCGAGGCCGAGCAGGCCAAGGTGCGGGTGCGCGCCGAAGATGCCGCCGAGGAACGCATCCTTGACGCTTTGCTGCCGGCCGCGCGCAACGCCGATGGCAGCATCGACGCCGACGGCGGCGGCAGCGCCACGCGCCAGGCTTTTCGCAAGAAGTTGCGCGAAAAGCAATTGGACGACAAGGAGATCGAAATCGATGTGGCGCCTTCGCGCCCTGCGATCGAAATCGTCGGCCCGTCGGGCATGGAAGAGATGGCCGAGCAACTGCGCGGCATGTTCGGCCAGATGGGCGGCGCGCTGCCGCGCTCCACGCGCAAGCTCAAGATCGGCCAAGCGATGCAATTGCTCATCGACGAGGAGGCCGCCAAGCTCGTCAACGAAGATGAAATCCGCGCGCAGGCGATTGCCAACGCCGAGCAGAACGGCATCGTTTTCATCGACGAAATCGACAAGGTCGCCACGCGCAGCGACATGCATAGCGCCGATGTTTCACGCCAGGGCGTGCAGCGCGATCTGCTGCCGCTGGTTGAAGGCACGACCGTGAGCACCAAATACGGCGTGGTGCGCACCGACCACATCCTGTTCGTGGCCAGCGGCGCGTTTCACCTGTCCAAGCCCAGCGACCTGATCCCCGAGCTGCAAGGGCGCTTTCCGATCCGCGTCGAATTGCAGTCGCTGTCGGTGCAGGACTTCGAAAGCATCCTGACGCAGACGCGCGCCTCGCTGGTCAAGCAGTATCAGGCGCTGCTGGCAACCGAAGACGTGGCGCTCGAATTCACGCCCGAGGGCATCACCCGCATCGCCACCATTGCCTTCGAGGTCAACGAGCGCACCGAAAACATCGGCGCGCGCCGGCTGTCCACGGTCATGGAGCGCCTGCTCGACGAGGCCAGCTTCGATGCCGCGCGTTTTGCCGGCCAGACGATTCGCATTGATGCAGCCTATGTCGATGCCCGGCTGGAGGTGCTCAGCCGTGACGAAGATCTCTCGCGTTTCATACTTTGATCGCCCTGTGTTTAATGAAGCACATTCGGTATTTCGTCCAAGTGCTTGCATTCAAACGATTTTTGGCAATCTTTACTTTTTGTAAGAATTGCTAAGTTATTGATTCCATTTGAAAAAACACGCAGCGACCCGTTGCATTGCCGCAGTTTCCTGTTACAGTGCAATAAAGTGGAGTTAAGTGGGAAAAAGTGTTGTGAAAGGGCTTTCACAACCCCCAAAACTCAGGTCAAAGGAATTGGTGCTCGTGTTTCAGGGTGCGTCATCGTTGAGTCTGGATGCCAAGGGGCGCCTGTCCGTCCCAACGCGGCACCGTGACGTGCTGGCGGCCACGGCTGGCGGCCAGCTCACGATCACGCGCCATCCGCACGGCTGCCTGATGATCTTCCCGCGCCCGGCGTGGGAGCAGTTCCGTGAGCGCATCGCCGCGATGCCGCTGAAGGAGCAGTGGCTCAAGCGCCTGTTCCTCGGCAACGCGATCGACGTGGAAATGGATGCTTCGGGCCGCGTGCTGGTTTCGCCCGAACTGCGCGCCGCCACCGGCATCGCGCGCGACGTGCTCTTGCTGGGCATGGGCAGCCATTTCGAGCTGTGGGACAAACCCACCCACGATGCCAAGGAAGCCGAGGCGCTGGCTGCCAGCCAAGCGTCCGAGGCGCTGCAGAACCTGGCTTTCTGAAAGCGACGTGTTGGAACCCGTATGGCAACACACCACCGTACTCCTGGACGAAGCAGTCGATGCGCTCCAGGCCGTGGGCTCGCGCGCGACCTTTGTCGATGCGACCTTCGGCCGCGGCGGGCACAGCCGGGCCATTCTCGCGCGG
>Ga0209628_10003645_pt1 | contig 10884 bp, 11 predicted proteins | sample TergutCu122P4_FD_187285 | JGI IMG/M metagenome (GOLD analysis project Ga0209628, IMG submission 187285) | Cubitermes ugandensis P4 segment gut microbial communities from Kakamega Forest, Kenya - Cu122 P4 (SPAdes) (version 2) | ecosystem: Host-associated > Arthropoda: Insects > Digestive system...
CACCCTGACGTAGAGTGCTGCCCGCATGGATCCCCATCCATAATCACAATTGGTTGATGAATATAAAAAGGTTAGAGATACTACGATAATAATTAATGTAGTACCTTTAAAGGCTTTAATAAATTAGCTGAGTGTTCTTTCATAATTATTGATAGACCAATGCACCAAATATGGTTTCAGATCCTCTACAAGAGCATTCACATCTTTTTGTCAGGAATGAAACGGTCGTTCTTATCTCTGGGCGGCAGTTTGATCGCTGTCATAGGTTTGTTCCTCTCCCCTCCTGCATTCTCGAGTCCTTCGGTTGAAGGGTCGGCTTTCCTGCTGAAAAAATCTTTCAAACCCATTTTATCACCACACTTACCAGCATGAACACCAATCCTAAGAATAGGAACAGCGTCATGTATCTAATTCTGCCTTTAAGAATATAAAGCTTTTCAGACATTATTCTGTAAGAATTTCTCATTCCTTCAAGGAGAGAAATGTGCATATCAACGAATCTTCTTACGTTGAAAGCCTCAATTGCTTTATTATTTTCAGACCCTATGAATAAGTCCCAATTTCTCCACTCTAACATCGTTACTACCCCAATGATGCAGCAAATGAGAAATAAAAACAGTGCTCCGGCACTTAACATTCCCCTCAGATCGCTATCGATGTGCTGGATCGTTTGGACCAATAGTATGGATGCAAAAGCTAAGATGACTCCTATCATTTGAATCAAGGCATTGTTTTTATCAGAAGCGAGTACCAATTGCCTCCCTACATCATCTTTTATCGAGTGGATTGCTGTCACTACGTTTCGATTGAACTCTTTGCTATTAGAATATCGTTCACTTTTTTGCCATGATCTCTCGAAGAAATGTTCTCCACTCTCTGCCATAGGTAAGGGAATATCTACTCCTGCTTTCGAGTTATCATTCGGATCATAATCGGCCATTTCTTTTTTCACACTTCCACTTTTTTATCCTATGATCGACTCTCCGGTTTCGACTCCTTTATCAACATACTTTCCTATTTCACTTGGTTCGATCACCGTTATATCCAGTTCGTCCAGATTCATTTTTGTTCTAGTAATTATCATTTTTATATCGTTTCTCAAAGCCGAGTAAACCCTCACTGCCCGATCAAAATCCTCGTCATCCGACAAAAGTGCGGAAAAAACATCCTCCGGAGAAACGTCTATCATATCACAAATGAATGTGATTTTCTCAAGTGATTTGAAGGGGTCCGTTTCTTTGGAAGATCTCTTAACTATTTTGAAAATATCTGTCAGGGACTGAACGGAAACATACCCCTCGATCTTTCCGGAGGCGACCATTTGAAGAACCTTAAGTGAATCTGAAAAGAATGGTTCTCTCGCCTGAAGAACATCGAGCCATACGTTAGTATCTATCAATGTTTTCATAATTCATCCAGCCTCTTTTCCAATAAATCCTCTAAGTCTCCGTCATATTTGCACGATCCGGAGAGCCATTCAAGCATCTGTAATTTGGTCGCTTTGCTAGCTGATAATACTCCAATCGGTTTCCCATGTTTAACGATAATTATATCCTCTTTCTGCATCAGATCGAGGTATTTCCCGACATTAGATCTAAATTCAGTAGCATTTACGTACATTATTATCATTATTATATCGCTCGCTAACTATAAATAATTTAGTACACTAAGAATAATGCAATATGTATAATAAGCGGACAGAGGCACAAAGGCTGTGAAAAATGGGTAAAAAATTTGAAAAAGAGAGGTTTTACCTCTCAATTAGTTTTACATCATGCCCGGCATGCCGGGCATTCCGCCGGGTCCGCCTGCGCCCGGAGGCAGCTTGGGCGGGCCGGATCTGCGCGCTGCGAAGACGTCATCGATCCTGAGGATCATGTTAGCAACTTCTTCCGCGGAGCTGATCGCTTGGACCTTTACCCTGAGCGGTTCTACGACGTTAAGCTTCAGCATATCGACCGCTTCTCCGGTGCGGAGATCGAGGCCGTAATACTTGCCGTCCTTCTTCTTCTCGTGGGCGTTCTTGAGCTTGATGATGCTGTCGATGGAATCCAATCCGGAGTTCTCTGCGAGGGTCCAAGGAATGATCTCCATGGCCTTTGCGAACTTCTCTATTGCGAGTTGTTCTCTTCCGCCTACGGTCGATGCGTACTCGGCAAGCCTCAATCCTATCTCTATCTCAGGGGCGCCTGCGCCTGCGACGACCTTCTTGTCCTCAAGTGTTATGCTGACTGTGCGTATCGCGTCGTGGACAGCTCTCTCGACCTCTTCCAGAACGTGCTCTGTTCCTCCGCGGAGGAATATCGTGACCGCTTTGGGGTTCTTGCATCTGGTGATGAAGCACATTCCGTCCTCTCCGACGAGTTTCTCTTCAACGAGTCCCGCTGTTCCGAGGTCTTTCTTGGTGATCTCCATAACGCTTCCCACAACGTTCCCGCCCGTTGCTTTCGCAATGGCGTCCAGGTCGCTCTGTTTGAGCCTCCTGTATCCGAGGATCCCGGCCTTCGCCATGTAGTGCTGAACGAGTTCGTCAACACCTTTTGATGAGAACACGACATTAGCACCGGCCTCTTTGATCTTCTCGACCATTGCCTTCATTGCGTTCTCTTCCTCGTCGAGGAATTTGGACATTGCCGCCGGGTCCGTTATCTGTATCTGAGCGTCGAATTCTGTTTTCTTGACTTCGATAGCGGCGTTGAAAAGCGCTATCTTTGCGTTCGGGATGACCTTGGGCATGCGTGAGTGCACTGCTTCTTTGTCGATAACAACACCTTCCACGAGGTATGTGTCCCCTATGACGCCGCCGACCTTTTTCTCGATGCGGACGTTATCGGAATCGACCTTTCCGTTCTCGATGACGGATTTCGTCGCTTTGACGACGATCTCTGCAAGCGCCTCGTATTCTTCGCCTACCGCTTTTCCGGTGAGTGAAGTTACTGCGACCTTCTTCAGGATCTCGTCCTTTGTTGCATCCACAGCTATGCTGTCAAGGATCTCCATGGCCTTGTCGGATGCCATCCTGAATCCGTTCGTGATGACGGTGGGGTGGATCTTTGCGTCGATCAGTTCCTCAGACTGTTTCAGAAGTTCTCCGGCGAGGACCACCGCTGTGGTGGTTCCGTCGCCGCATTCGTTGTCTTGTGTCTTTGCGACCTCGACGACCATTTTCGCCGCCGGGTGCTGTACCTCGATCTCTTTGAGGATCGTCACTCCGTCGTTGGTGATAACAACGTCACCGATGGTGTTCACAAGCATCTTGTCCATTCCTTTGGGACCGAGTGTGGACCTTACGGCGTCCGCAACAGCTTTTGCCGCTGCGATGTTGTTGAACTGGGCCTCTTTGTCCTTGGTTCTTTCTGTGCCTTCTTTAAGCACAATGATAGGTTGGTTTCCATTCGCGTACATAGGATATTAACTCCCTTATTTGATATTCGGTAATTTTGTTCTTCTATATTAATGTTTTTGAAAAAACCCTGTTTGTGCTTAAAACGTCAGGACTCTGAAAATGATCGAAAAACACTATCTGGCGGTTATTAAAAAAGGATGACCGCAGGGCAGCCCCTGCGAATTAAAGGTTTTACTCCAGTTCTTTCTCGATGGTGGCGTCGATGGCGTTCACGGATACGCTCGCAATTCCCTTTTTGCAGGAATCCTTGCTCATGTACCCCTGAGAAGCGGCAACGATCTCACCGTTCATCGCCCTCAGGCGGAAACGGTATTTGTTACCGACATCCATGAAGATCTCGAATTTGGGGTTCGTCAGTTTCTGGTACCCCTCCATTGTCTGATCTTCGATCTTGGATTTGCTGTTCTTCTTTACGCTCTCGATACCGTTCATGCATGAGGACTCGTTCGCGTAGACCTGTGATGTGCATATCACTTTACCGTTGCTAGCGATAAGGTTGAACATGACTCCGGTCTTTGCGGCTTTCACTACGAATTTGCCCATTTTTATACCTCGGTACCGTCATGTAAGTATACTGTTTTATATCTTACCGCTCGTTTTTCCGTTTTCTATGTATCGCTGAGGGCTTTTTCATAAAATACGTCAATCCGCGTAGATAGCTTTCAACGGCGGCGGGCCTGGGAATACGGAGAGACGCACTCTTCAATGAGAGGAACCTAAACGACGTTGACAAAGAAGGTGAGACATCGTGAACGATCACTTATTCCGGAATGACCCTGTCGGGAAGGTTTTATAATTCCCATTACATCATAAACACAGAACCTGAACCATCACCCAAGGAATGAAAATGAAATACGTTTACAAACTGGAAAAGCTCCAATGCGCCGCATGCGCGGCAAAGATGGAGAGGGAGATCGGCAAGATCGAAGGCGTACGGAATGCGTCGGTAGTGTTCATGACCATGAAACTTACCATCGAAGCAGACGAATCGGATATCGCTTCAATAGAATCCGAAGCCTCAAAAGCGATCCGTAGGATCGAACCCGATGTAATGATGAAAAAGGTGTGAAATTGTTCGGTGCCTCTACGATCGTCCGGCTGATAATTTCCGGGATCTTGCTGATGATCGGGATATTCGCCGGATTGGAACAATATGTTTTTTTGATAGGCGATTATTCGATCACCCTCCAGCTGATCGTGTTCGCCGCTTCGTACATAATTGTGGGATATCCCGTTTTTATAAGATTCCTGAAAGCTATATGGAACCGGCAGCCCTTCGATGAGAATTTTTTGATGACGGTCGCATCGCTGGGAGCCTTTGCCATAGGGCAGGCCCCCGAAGGCATTGCCATATTGTTATTCTATCAGGTCGGAGAATTATTCGAAGATTACGCTGTTGACCGTTCAAGAAGGTCTATCTCCTCTCTTACCGATCTCCTTCCTCTGAGCGTGAACGTTCTTCGGGACGGAGAAGTGATTGAAACGCCTCCCGAGGAAGTGAAGGTCGATGAGATCATCATAATCCGGCCGGGAGAGAGGATCCCTCTTGACGGTATCGTGATAGAAGGATCATCCATGATAGACACCTCATCCATAACCGGAGAGTCCGTTCCCAGGAGATCTTCCGTGGGAGATATTGTTCTCAGCGGCTGCATATCCACCAACGGTGTCTTGACGATACGTGTAACGTCGGAATTCAAGGATTCGACGGCATCGCGCATCGTTCACATGGTGGAGGATGCGTTCGAAGCCAAATCGAAATCGGAAGATTTTGTGACGAAGTTCGCAAGATATTATACGCCCATCGTTGTGCTCAGCGCCTTGGCCCTCGCGGTGATCCCTCCGCTGTTATTGAACGACGCATTTGATGTTTGGATATACCGCGCATTGACATTCCTGGTGATCTCCTGCCCCTGCGCACTGGTCATTTCGATCCCGTTGGCTTACTTCGGAGGCATCGGAGGAGCTTCCCGTATGGGAATTCTCGTGAAAGGAGGGAATTATCTGGAAGCGCTTGCGAGGATCGACACTGTTGTTTTCGATAAGACAGGAACGTTAACAGAAGGGACGTTCGATGTTGAGAAGATCATCTCCGACGATCTCAACTCAGAAGAACTGCTGAGAATTGCGGCATACGCCGAATTCCACTCCAACCATCCTGTGGCAGTGAGCATCAAACGAGCCTTCGGACAGGATATCGACGGCTCTGTCATCGGTTCGGTGGAAGAGATCGCAGGCAAAGGCGTGAAAGCGATGGTTGAGGGAAAAGAGGTCTGCGTGGGTAATGAGTACCTGATGAACGATCTCGGTATTCGATTCAAAGTACCGGAAGATTTCGGCACGAAGATATTCATTGGTTGCGATGGAGAATACAAAGGATGTTTGGTGATATCGGACCGCATCAGGAAGGATTCGAAACCTGCGGTCTCGATGCTTAAAGATGCGGGAATAAAGCACATAGCGATGCTCACCGGCGATATCGAGAGCATAGGAGAACACGTGGGCGCAATGGTCGATATCGATACGGTGTATGCTGAACTGCTCCCCCAGGATAAGATAGGAATTGTTGAAAAACTTCTGTCCGAGGGTAAGAAAGTGGCTTTCGTCGGAGACGGAATAAACGATTCCCCGGCGCTTGCGCGTTCGGACGTCGGGATAGCAATGGGTGCAATGGGTTCCGATGCGGCCATCGAAGCCGCGGATATCGTGATAATGGACGATATGCCCTCGAGAGTACCCATTGCGATCAAGATCGCAAAGAAGACCCGTTCCATAGCAATTCAGAACATCATTTTTGCAATAGGCGTCAAGGTCTTATTCCTTTCACTGGGAGCATTAGGACACATTACGTTGGTGGAAGCCGTATTCGCGGATGTAGGGGTTGCGGTCATCGCTATCCTTAACTCAATCCGTACATTGAGAACTTCGAGATACATGGCGCAGCTGAGGTCATTGGAAGAAGCGTCTGCCGATGCTCACGGAACGGTATCATCCTGAAGAATATCTTCGGGAGGCGGCGGAGGCGGCTCTGCGGGGGCGCCCGTTTTGTTCCTTTCTAATTTCCTGTACGCTCTGACCATCAGCGGCGGCGATAGGATCGATGTTGCCAGCGCCATTAAGATGATGGCGGTGAACATATCCGGGGTGAAAACCGCCGAACTTAGACCGATGGTTGCTACGATAATGCCCACCTCTCCTCTCGGGATGAAACTCACTCCTATCAGGTGGGAAGAATCATGAGAGAGCTTTCCTTTCCTTGCGCCAACGTATCCGGCCAAGTATTTCGTAATGATAGCAACGACCATGATCGCGCAGAACAGAGGCAGTATGGTAAGCTCGATCCTGTTGAACTGCATCTCCATACCCACCCATATGAAGAAGAACGGGAGCATGAAGTATGTTATCACATTAAAATTGTGCTCGCAAGGTATCGTCACTTTGAATTCGGCGAATATCATTCCCGCAAGGAACGCTCCGATGATAGCCGCCAGCCCGATGTTCACGGAAAGTGCGGAAAGACCTAAACAAACGATGATGGCGAGACCGACGGCGCTCAGTTCTCCCATGGGAGTGGGTTCGACAGCGCAGGTCTGTGCAACGGGATCGCATGCCTGCGCCTGTTTTTCTCTCTGTCTCTGCATCATCCTCCTTCTGACCGCCGAGATCTTGTGAATACGAGCAATGAGATAGAACATGAACAGAACGAACACCACCACGATCACAGCGTTAGCAACGATCGAGAACGTGTTCGCTTCCGGTTTGATCGCTCCGATGATTATTCCCAATAAAGCCAAACAAAGTATATCGTCGATGATGGTCGCACTGACGATGAGTTTCGCTTCCCTGGTGTTCATGGCGTTCATGTTCCTTAGACATTCTACGCCTACGGCGGTGCTCGTTCCGAATAGGGCCGCACCGATGAGCAGAGCGGCGTTGAAATCTATCGATTCCCAGAAGATGAACAGCATACCGCCGGCAAAAGGAATGATTATTCCGAGGATAGCGATCGTCGATGCCGCTTTGCCGACCTTCAGCATATCGCTGAATTTTGTTTCGAGACCGACTGCAAACAGCAGGAACACTATTCCCAGTTCACCCATGATGTGGAAGAAGCTTTCGCTTTCGATGGAATTGAACTCCCTCCAGTCGAAATTGATGAGTTCGCCGAGCTGAGGAACAAAGATCATCAGATTGATGAATATCGCTCCGGCAAGTATCTCGCCGATCAGTTTCGGCATTTTGAATTTCTCGAATACTCCTCCCAAAAGCTTTGCTGAGAGCAACAAAATGAATATCTGCAGTATTATGGAGGCGATATCTTCCATCTTCGACGATTGTGGTATTGTCTTATGGTTCATATTGTTTTTCTGTCGAGTAATAAGAAAACGGTAAAATCATTACATACACAAAAATCAAGTAATCAGCTTCCGTTAAGGGAACATGACCGATAAGAAGACCGATGGCCAAAAACTCGAAGAGAAGCTTTTGATGAGATCCAAGAATCTCGGAGAAGAGAAGAACACGCTTCTCGAAGAGGCCATGCAATTCTGTGAAGATTACAAGAAGTTCCTTTGCCAAAAGACTGAGCGCGAGATAGTGGATTACACTATTCCGATACTCAAGAAAAAAGGATACAAAGAATTCCAGCTCGGAAAGAAATATTCCCCCGGAAACAAGTTCTACATGAACAACCGCGACAAGTCGCTGATAATGGTCACGATAGGAAAAAGACCGATATCCGAAGGATTGAGGATCGGCGTAAGCCACATCGACAGTCCGAGGCTGGATTTCAAACCGAATCCGTTATTCGAAGACACCAACATGGCTTACTTCAAAACGCATTACTACGGCGGCATCAAGAAATACCAATGGGCTGCGATACCGCTGTCGCTGCACGGCGTGATAACTCTCACCAACGGAAAGGTTGTGAAAGTGGTCATCGGAGAGGATGAGGGAGACCCGACCTTCTGCGTAACAGATCTGCTGCCGCACTTGGCGATGAATCAGATGAAGAAGCCCGCTCCGGAGATCATCGAGGGGGAACAGCTGAACATCCTGATCGGATGCTGGCCTTTCAAGGACGAGAAGGTCCTTGGCAAAGTTAAACTGAATATAATGAAGATACTGAATCAGAAGTACGGGATCGTTGAGAAAGATTTCCTCAGTGCGGAGCTTTGTGCGGTTCCGGCATTCAAGCCTGTGGACGTCGGCCTCGACCGCTCAATGATCGGAGCCTACGGGCAGGATGACAGTTCCTGCGCCTTTGCGAATTTTATGGCGGAGATCGAATGCAAAGACCCGGAATATACAACGGTCACGATATTCGCGGATAAGGAAGAAACAGGTTCCGACGGAACCACCGGAATGAGATCCTTCTTCTTCAGGGATTTCATTGAGGATTTCGTCTCTGCATACGGATTGCAGGTACGTCATGTCCTGAAGAGATCGATATGCTTATCATGCGACGTGAATGCCGCCATCGATCCCGCATTCGGAGATGTTTTCGAAAGAACGAACTGTTCGTACCTGAACAGAGGACCCGTTGTGTCGAAGTACACCGGAAGCAGAGGAAAGTATTCCACTAACGACGCTTCAGCGGAGACCATGAGCTTCCTCAGGAAGATCTTAGATGAAGCGGAGATACCGTGGCAGGTCGGTGAGTTGGGGAAGGTCGATATCGGCGGAGGCGGAACTATCGCCGCAGACATTTCCGTTCACAATTTGGATACTGTGGATATGGGGGTGCCGGTGCTTTCAATGCACTCTCCGTTCGAAGTATCTTCGAAAACGGATGTGTACCTTCTGTATAAGGCGATCCTCGCTTTCTACAACAGCAAACTCGAGAAGAAGTGAGCTCCGGCTCACTTCTTTATTCCGAGATAGATGTTCACGGCACCGAATGACTTAACGAAGAATTTTGCTTCGCTGAAGCCCGCTTTGGTGAACTTGGCTGCCATCTCCTTCCCGTGAGGGAATCCTTCGATGGATGACGTCAACCACTCGTATGCGGGATATTTCCCGTCAATGGGCTTTCCTCCGCTGTATTTTTTCCCTAACCAGTACACGCGGTGTTTCATGTACAGATCATAAAAGAATCTGATAACTCTGTTATCCGGTTTAGAAAGTTCAGCTACGACGGCCTTTCCTCCCGGTTTCAGAACACGGAACATCTCATCGATGGCTTTCTGGATGTCGGTGACATTCCTGAGCATGTATCCCGACGTGACCACATCGAAAGAATCGTCCTCGAATCTTAACGCAAGAGCATCTCCTTCTTCAAAAATGACCGGTTTCGGAAGACCTCTGTCCTTCATTTTCGTTTCAGCGAGTTCGAGCATCTTCGGCGTTATGTCGATGCCGTAAACGATCCCGTTCTCTCCGGCCTTCTCGGCAAGATAGAATGCGATCTCGCCTGTTCCCGTTCCCACATCGAGGCATTTTTTGGAATTGATATCTCCGGCCTTCTTCATCATGAACTTATGCCATCTTTTGATCATGCCCATGGACATCAGGTCGTTCATTTCATCATAGTATGAGGCGATCTCTGTGAAAACATCCTTAACGTACTCTTCTTTGCCTTCGAACTGAACGCCGTTGGAGTTATTGGTCATAGGACAGCCCCCGTGATGAGATATTGACCTATTAAGTATCCTGCCACGAGCAGTAATCCGAAATGCCAATTCAGTCTGAAAGACAACGGAACTAGGAGTCTGCTCTTTTTCTTGTTTTCAGGAGCTCCTTTTGCGTTCCTGTAAAGGATGAACAGATCGATGAGGACGATGAAAGCGAGAGCGCTTGCCCAGGGGATGGTCTGAAGAATTATCACGGCTGCAAGTATGGGGAAAGCGATGATGTTCAGTGCGAGATACAATTTCATGCTTCCTTCGTACGAAAGGAAGCTTGATAACGTCCTGACGCCTGCCTGCTTATCTTCGTAATAATCCCTGGTCTCGTTGCCGCTGAGTACCGCAGTTATAAGGAAAGCGTTGGGGAGGCTCATCAGTAAAACGATGTAGGAGATATCTCCGGCAAGGACGTAATACGTTCCCAAGGGCATCAGGATGCCCATCATGAAGAATACGCTGATCAATCCCATTGCGTGATATTTGTACGATATCCCTACTGTGTACAATCCCGCTCCGGCTATCCCCAACAACCCGAAGATGAGAATCCCCCAGCCGATATACCAAATGAATACGATGCCGCAAAGCGCCGTTATACCCAGACACGCCAAACCTACAAAGAGTATGTGTTTGGGTTTCAGTGTTCCCGTTACAAGTTCGGGAGATCTCGATCTGTCTTCCAGAGTGTCGATGGTGTCGGTGCCTTTGACATAATCTCCGTATGTGTTGAGAAGGTTCGCGGCCGATTGAAGAAGGCATCCGCATATGACGACCATTACGAATATCCACCAATTCATGAACCCGTCGTAATAGGCTACCGCACCTCCAATGAGTACGGGGACCACCGCGCCGTGG
>Ga0209628_10003646_pt1 | contig 10884 bp, 9 predicted proteins | sample TergutCu122P4_FD_187285 | JGI IMG/M metagenome (GOLD analysis project Ga0209628, IMG submission 187285) | Cubitermes ugandensis P4 segment gut microbial communities from Kakamega Forest, Kenya - Cu122 P4 (SPAdes) (version 2) | ecosystem: Host-associated > Arthropoda: Insects > Digestive system >...
CTTGGGCCCAGGGGCGTAAAGTACCTAAATACGGGCCTGCTCCTTACGGTTGGTTACATCTCCTGTAGTTTCTAATGGGTCTGACACAGTGGAACCCCCATTTAATTTCCTTAACTTGAGGTTTTATCTCATTTAACATTCAATTTCAGGTGCTCCTAGTTTATAAATGCGATCTCCAAAGAAACCTGAAGTTGTTGGTCACTGAACATAAGGGAAGATTTAGAGAGGTTCCATCATGGAATTTTGTATTAGATAATGCGAACTCCGACTGAAGCTTAAAATAAGTGCTAAAATCTATGCGATGATAAAAATACTACTATTTCAACAGGGAGGGGATGCCAACAGCTTTTGATTGCAAAGAGGATGTGGTTCCCTTTTACACAATCAGTAAAAAACCATGGAAAACTATTTCAGAAGTAAATTTTCATTGGAAGGTGTATGCACATTTGTGTTCAAGCACATTATGGGATTCAGTCCACAGGAACAGGCACACATGAAATTTGTTTCATTTGCCTTCAAAGTATTTTCCCTTGACTGCAAGACACTTTTCCCATCTTTCTAAAAGCTGCACAAAGCAGTAATAAAAATATCCACATGGACTGCAGTAAATTCAGTGGCAACATTCATCTTTTTGTCCTCAGTGAGGACCTTCTGCGAGGGTGGCTTTCACTGAAGGAATGCAAAGAAATCGCCCAATCCTTAGACCAGCTGCAGAGTCCTCACATCCCCCTCAGATTCATTTAAACCACTTGAAAACATTGACATAAACAGTGTTATGCACTCTGTGTTTCTGTAGCTGTGCTCCCATGTATGAAATGGAACTGGATGTTCTCTCCATGACAGCAAAGAAAAACAAAAACTACACACAGGCTACTATGGACAAAAGGATTAAGCTACCACTTCTTTTTTACTAATCCCTGTCAGTCACAAATGAACAAGAACTGTGTATAATTGGTTTACATATTGAACCATAAATGTTTGATAGCATGAGTTCCCCAACTTTACTCCTTGACCATGTACCATGTATACCCGAATGCAAGACTAAGTTTTTCCTTAAATTTGGCGCTCAAATATGAGGTCATCTTAAATTCATGTGTGAACTGCACTGCGCCAAACCGGATTGCTCTTAACCACACCATACAGAGCCAAACCATGGCCTGCATTGCCAAATCATCATGTGATATCTCTGTTCTCCTCAGATATTACGCAGCATTGAGTGGTAATTCCTTACCAAAGTTGTGGGACAACCTCTCAGTCCCATCTTCAAGGGTTAAGAAATCCAAAGAACAGAGCATGACTGAAATTAACTGAAAAATCTTTTTTTGGGGAGGGGGGATTTTGTCCATCGTCTGATTTCTTAAAGAAGCACAACATTTAGGGAGCCCGCTCCATTTCCATTTAAAGATAAAAAGCACCTAATCTGGTGGACCCTTCAATTGAGTATTCTGTCATTGGGCACCATAGAAACAGTACCTTGTTAAGAAATGCACCTGAGAACAGATCTAGTCCAAAGATTGTAACAGGAAAATGGCTACTGAAAAATTAAAAATTAACTACAAGACTCAAAAATAAAACCTGGACCAATCCATTTTAACTGTCCACCTTAAGCTGCCCAACTCTTGGTTACAATAGTTCGTACACTCGGAAAGCGTGAATCCATCCCAAGAAATATATGGAGGGATAGGAGCCACTCTAGTTACTCGTTATATTTATATACTATTACATTCTCCTCATTTATTGAGATCTGACACACAAAAACATGAAAATTTAAAAAAAGACTGACCAAGACAAATTTCCATTATGATGTGTTCACCACTCTGCTTGTTTCAGTGCCTTCTTCCTCTGTGAAGTCTATATTTGAGTTCCCGTTCTGGCTTGTCTCCGTTTCTCAAGAAAACATGTAGCCTGCAGACAACCCCATCCGAAAATATCGTTTCAACAAAGAACTGTATACCACTACAACAAGAAAGAGAATTTAAGCCTTTTATGGAAATGAGGTGTTAGACCTGTATTCATTGTAGTGATCTGCTAGGCTTAAGTGCAGAGAGAAATTAGAGTTTTGAAATGTTAAACCCCTCCACGAATTCCAAAACTTGAGTACAGAAATTTTCTTTTCTTTTTAATTTAAAATGGCTAATGGCCGGACGACCAGTTTATCTTCTCATCTTCTTGATGCCTAGTCTGAGACTTGAACTACACACTGGCCAGTTACATTTCCCCCCAAAAAAGATGAGATGGTATGCTTTGAGGAACCAACATGCCAGATTTATCTTTTTCAATCCTTAATACAAAAAATTATACAATATTCACTTAATATTTACTACAGGAAATACGATATTAAATACCGGGACACAAATATTCACATAAACTGCACACAAATATCAAACCAATTTCTTTTAAAATCAGCAGAATGTATCTGTACTCTGACATATGCATCTGAAATGCAATACATTTAATTACAGTGCTCTATGATGAACTAAGACTCTAGCTTTACTGACACTGTGACTTCTAACATCGTACTTACACATAACAAGTCAAAGCAGCTATATTCAGTGCACCAAATTCCAGTATTTCTACTTGCTCAATTCTAGAACATACCCTTACATTGTTGAGGGAAAAAACAAAATAAATTTTAGCAAGAACACCGTCCTAATATCATACACAAGCAAGGTATCACTTGTTGCATTTCTTTCGCTGTTGGAATTGAGGTGTAGTTTTTTTTTTTAATCCACAGATTGACAGCCTGCTTGACGTTATCGTAGTTTCTCAGTTCTTTATAAATGGTGATAACCCACTGCTGTGTGTACTCGTCAGTAATAGATTTCATTGCAATCTGCAATTTTATTTTTGCAGGTACATTTGTCAATTGAAAATAACTAACTCTTCCAAGAAGTTAACAATGTGCTGCTTTTTACAATCGCTGAATTTAGGTAAGGTGAAGTTACTCATAACTGAACTGGGAAATGTACGTCTCCGGCTACCATGCCATCTTCACAGGTAAATTCACTCGCACCTACGTGTCCCCGCCCGAGCACGTCCATTCAAACTATGCTTATCATCATCATCATTACCATTATCACATTCATACACACTACTACTTAAGCTATTAAATTCACTATTTAAAATTTGGATCTTCCGATGTGTGTCTTTCTTAGAAGATATGTCCTGTGACCGTTTGATAGTTTCCATCTTTAATTTCTTAATATTTCTTGCATTCAATATGTCAATGTTGGTTTTGAACAATTTAGCTAAATTATTTGAATGTTATAACCTAAATAGAATTTCCTTTTTATCTTACTGCCTCAATCTTTCTCTGTCCTTCCTTTCTTCTTTCATAATTTCCAAAATCCTACTTAACAAGTTTGTTTTCCGGTTTTGTCCCAAACTTTCCTGCTCTTCTCCCCCACTTACACTTTCTATGTCTAAATCATTTCCCCCACTCATCACCGAATTTTCACACCCAACATTACTTTAAGTTGCTTCTTGTCCTGAAAATAATTCTGCTCCCCCTACATGCAATGTCTCAGCACACCACAGATCAACATCTACAGTATTTCAGTTGCTTCTTCAGTCTTTTCTAATGCCTTTCGGCTCCTAAGGGACCGGGTTGTCATTTTCACTAACCTGGTGTTTCTGAAGAGTAGTGACTTTTTGGTATACCTGTTGAGGCCTATCCATTGATTCTTTGTCGGCTTCCTGTCTGCGGTTCTGTCGCAACACTGCTTCTGCCTTTTGTCCCCACAAACGGCTGGCTTGGTGTGGCATCCTGCATCGGTACTGTCACAATGACTTGGCTGGTGTTTTGTTTCCACCTCAGAATGCTGGATAAGTGACGATGTTTACCGCTTTGGAGCCCCATGTTGGGCTTAGGCTGCCTGACTCTCAGTTACAATACTTTGTACACTCATCGGTAAGCATGAATCCATCCCAAGGAAAATATGGAGGGATAGGAGCTGCTCTGTTTACTCATAATTATATACTATTTCACTCGCCTCATTTATTGAGATCTTACACACAAACATGAAAACATAAAGATTGACCAAGACAAATGTCTGTTATGCTGTGCTCACCACTCTGCTTGTTTCAGTACCTTCTTCCTCTGGGAAGTTATATTTGAGTTCCCATTCTGGCTTTTCTCTCCATTTCTCAAGAAAACAGGTAGCCTGCCAGCAAACCCATCTGAAAATATCATTTTCAACAAGGATCGCAGTATACTGCTACCTACCATGATAACAAAAAACAGAATTTAAACCTTTTATGGAAATGAGGTGCTATACCTGTATTCATTTTAGAGAACTGCTAGGCTTAAGTGTGGAGAGAAATTAGAGGTGTGAACTGCTAAACCCCTCCACAAATTCCAGAACTTGAATACAGAAATTTTCTTTTCTTTTTAAACTGACTAATGGCTGGGCAACCAGTTTATCTTCTCATCTTCTTGATGCCTAGTTTGAGACTTGAACTATGGACCCTGGCCAGTTACAGCATGAATCAAAAACCATAAAAAGAGCCATGAACTTGGACTGATCAGGCCCCAGACACAACACAAAAATCCAGCAAAAATGTATTTAAAATTCTTAACATCACTAACACTATCTCTGGAGAAAATTGTGATTTTCATTCATTCAAGTAAGTTTATAAACCAAAAAATGTAAATGTATTATTTAGGTAATGTGAATCATAATGGCATGGCAATGCATCTCACCGGAAGTGACGGAAGGGTTTTAATGCTGTATATCCAATGCAGTGGATGGGACTCATGATGATAATGTGTGGAATGACAATGAAGGGGATAGGTATGTGGGGAATGAGTGAAAGGAAGATGAAGGCACTGACTGTGAAGATGGAGACAGTGACATTGATTGGCAAACACAGAATCTGACAAATGTCATGTATTAAGTGTATGAAATTAATAGAAAAATAATTCTTTAGCTGACGTCATCTTAGAGTCATCTTGCATTCAGGTGAAAATGGTATTTTCTTCAGACGAAACTAAACCACCAAATTTTCGGACCTAAAATTCACCTTAAGTGTTGCTTTGTGAGGTACCATAAATCAATGGCAGAAACAATTATATTCACTTATAAATTAATGCACTTTCAGAAAAACGTATGCCAGGTTTGGGATTCTCTGGCAGCAAACATTATAGGAATTATTATTTGCACACTAGTTGATGTGGATGGTATGTAAGCAGGACAGGAGGGTAACTATACAAATGTACAGTAAGCTGTCACTAAACACTATTCCTGTGTTGCAGACATAGGCCCACCTCAAGTCCCCCATGTGTTGTGTGTCTGTGCAAGTTAGTAACTACAGTTTTCTGTTAAAAGTAGTGCTCTGTTTATTTCATTCCTTTGCATCTAAGTAATTATGTCAGCACAAAATTTTGAGTGTGGCGGTAACAATTCACAGCATGAAGAGAAATATCAGTGTAAACATAAAGTGTTGTCACTACAAAGGCAACTGAAAGGGCTGCAAAGCACTGTGCTGTATCAGTAAAAATACAACACATAAAGAACAAATGTAATAAATGCATGGTATATGATGGGTTGACATAATCCAGGAAGACAAAGAAACGTCCAAATGTCAAAAATGCAGAACTATAGATGCTGAATGACAGGTAATAAGGGACATTACTGAAGGTTTTTATTTATGACAAAACATAGTTCTCAACTGCAAGAACTTCTTATGTTCAAGAAAAGGCAAATATTGAAATAAATGGGAAATGTGGAAAAAAGTGTTTAGTCCAGAAGATACTGTAAACTGGAGGTGTGCATACATACAGCAAAAGCTTTGGAAGGAAGTAAGGCAGCCTTCTAAATGGTGGATGCCATTCTAACATTCAGTACACACTGGCAAGAAAAAGAAAAAAAAACTCATCTACCGAGGACTTTGAGAGATGATTGAAAAGGGCTCTGGAGGTGGAGCAACTCTCAATGGGAGCTCTGTGAAGGGAACCTGGAGGGAGGGCTCCCTTGTTAGGGACCCTGAAGGACAGGTAGAAAATGCTCTGGAGACAAGCATCTATTTCCATAGAGGCCCCGCTGTGGAATCTGGAAGGGGGCTTGTCTGCTGGGGACTTTGAGAGATGGATGAAGGGGGCTCCAGGATTGGGGCATATCTCTCTGAAGAGGCTCACTGCAAAGGGCCTTGAGGGAGGGTTCCTTTACTGGGGACCCTGGGTTATGAAAGGAAGGCTCTGGGGACGGGCATCTCTCTTCATGGGGGTTCAGTTGGGCAACCTGTAGTGGGCTCATCTACCGGGGACTTTGAGAGATGGCTGAGAGGGGCTCTGGAGGTGGGGCATCTCTCTATGGGAGCTCTGTGAAGGGAACCTGGAGGTTGGGCTCCCTTGCTGGGGACCCTGGAGGATAGGCAGAAAAAGCTCTGGAGATGGGCACCTCTTTCCATAGGAGCCCCACTAGGGAACTTGAAAGGGGGCTCATCTACCAGGGACTTTGAGAGATGGATGAAGGGGGCTCTAGGAATGGAGCGTTTCTCTCTGAAGAGGCTCAGTGTGGAGGGCTCCTTTACTGGGGACCCTGTTCTTTTTTTTTTTTTATCATTGTGTATATGGTTGTATGCTTTTGTTTAATTCTGTAGGTTATGTATTCTTGTTGTTATGTTTATGTATTCTTATTGTTAAGTATGCTCTTTCTGTATATTCTGTTTTCATCATGCCAACTGGCACTCTCCGGCTACCTTGACTGAAGTTTTCCTGTGCTTTTTCCTCATTTGTAAGGCAAATGCCAGGGTATACCTTGCAAAGATGGTCGCACACGGTCCACATTCTTCCTAATTAATGAATTGTGTTATTCTATGTACTGTTTTGTGTCGACTGTGTTGTTCTATGTATTGTTTGTGTGTAAATGTGTACTACCGCCACTGGGTGTCAACCCAATTGCAGCTAAATATATCATATCATATCATATATGTTAAGAGAAGCTCTGGATACGGGCATCTCTCTCCATTGGGGAACCTGAAGGGGATTCGCTTGCCGGGACTTTTGAGAGAAAAGGATAGGTCATCTGGGTTCCTTTCCTTTCTTGGACCCACAGGACATTAAGATTTTAAGTCTGGGGGCCATCAGAAACTTTGGTAAAGGGACAGGGCTCTCCTGAGCTGATATCAGATTATGGGGCACAAAGGGCCTGTCTATAAGGCCTAGGTGCAGTGGGACTGTAAGGGCTCAAACTCAATGTAAATCAATCAATTTTCCAAATGTGCCCTTACAGGTCCAAAAAGCCCAGTAGGCCTTATCACATTTTCAGCTGTGCTTTTCCAAGTCAATCCCTTGTCTGGAATAGGTCCAAGGTATTTGACCTTGGTAGTTGGCTGCAAAGAGTGTCCAGAGAGGGTTGGTTCCTTTAGGCCCCTTAAATCTCTCTTCCTGGTCAATATACAAGAGTAGGTATGTCACCTGCAAGACTGTAAGAACTTGTGCAAGAAGGGATAAGGTGCATGGCAAAAGACAACCAGGACAGTTGCCATTATGTAACAAATGCTTAAAATTCGTACTAGGGGAAAAAGGACAGAATTATGAAGAATGTTACATATTGTCATCATTAACTTAGCAGACAATGACAGCAATGATGGTGAGATAGTGTTGGCTGTGATACCAAAAGTTTGGAATCATTTATGTCTCATTTCATTCACCTATAGTGCAGGTAAGTCGATTGGCACTCTTGGCATAAAGCACAGCGTGAAGTTCCTTCTGCCCTACCATCCCTCTCTGAGAACTTTTTTGACACACACACACATAATGGATACAGTCAGCTTCAAATTATGCAGGCTCATGAAGAGGAAAAAGGTGTGTGAATATCTGAAAATCATGGGTGGTCACAGGTACATATTCGGATTCTTACACACACCCCTCTGTCCATATCAAGTTCATATAGGGGAATTCTGTTTTGACTGTATTTTGTACATTTAGATGCCCACAGCAGCCTGACTTTCCTTTCTGCTTTAGCAATACTGTTTTAAAACTACCTACTGATGTACATGGTTTAGCAGAATGTTAACACACCCATGCCACATTATGATAACAAGGATCATTATTCCCTCTCTTTCATTCTCACCCTGCCCATTCTTTTCCCACCCCTTTGTCCTGCAGCAGCACCGATAATATGAAGTCAATGCAATACAACAAGAACAGCCTATAACAAGAATTTCATTACAGCATAACAATTGGCACCATAAGTTTATTAAAGTTACATATATGGAAAAACCTCACATAACCTTGGGCTTTTTCCAGCATTTTCATCAAACTGAGCATTTACTAAGTAGCTATGATTTCTGTAATTTTATGCACTGACTGTACTTGCTTGTTTTGATTCACAAGGTATTGTATTTACCTGAATGCAAGACAAGGTTTTTCCCATTAATTTGGTTCTTAAAAGTGTGAGGTAGTCTTAAATTTGCATGTGAAGGACTGAACCAGACCACGCCAAACCAGACATTCTGAGTCAGACCATGCGGAGCCAAACTAAGACCTGCATCGCCAAATCATCATGTGTAGACAAAAGACAACACAATCTTCTTTAATTTTATAAAGAAGCAGAACATTTCAGAAATTGGCTCTGTTTCTGTCTTAAAGGAAATAAGCACCTAAGCTGGTGGACCCCTTACATCAAGCTATTCTCAGTCATTAGCACCAGAGAAACAGTATACTGGTTAAGATATGCACCTGAGAACGATCTAGTCCAACGACAGTAACAGGAAAATGGCTACTGAAAGACTAAAAATAAAATACAGGACTCAAAAATAAAACCTGGACCAATCTACACATTAGAAACCATAAAAAGAGCCAAGAACTCAGACTGATCAGACCACAGACACAACACAAAACCCATCACACGTATTTAAAATTCTTAACATCGATAACACCATTTGTAGAGAAAAGTGTGAATATTCATGGGTTCATGTAAGTTTATAAACCTATAAACATAAATTTTGTGAATGTGGATCATAATGACATGGCAGTGCATCTCACCAGAAGTGAGTGTGAAGGGTTTTAAGAAATGCTGTATATCCAGTGTACTTGATAAGTCTGAAAATGATATGTTGTGTATGAAAGTGAAGAGGATGGGCATGTTAGGAGTGAGTATGTGGTACATGAAGACACAGAATGTGAAGATGGAGGCAGAAAGAATCTTACATGTTTTGTGTACTAAGTGCATGAAATTAAGAGTAATATATTTTTTCTCAGCAGACATTTTATTTTTTTTTTTTGGGGGGGGGGGATCATCTTAGATTTGGATACAGCTTTTTCCCTTGGCAGAAATGTTTTATTGGAGAGGTTGTCTGAGATTAGAGTCGTCTTGCAGTTGGGTAAATATGGAATCTACAGTTTGTCTGGAAACGTACCTAAAACCCACCCCAATGCTCATCTCCCTTCTCGGGGAGAAAAGTGCTTAGTGTTGCATAACTTTTCTAATGAAAACTCAAAAACAACTGACCAAATTGAAATGTTACACAATTGGATGGGGATAAGTAGTCAACTACACCCCTGGGGAGAAATCTCCTACATCCAGTGAATACACTGGGCCCCATAGCTAGTCCAGTCATTATGGATAAGAGATACATTGTGGTTTCTGCCTTGGTTCAAACCATGACATCTCCACACAGCTGCAGTAGGAGATACTTTGAAGACTACACTTAAGACTGACATGACACTTTAAAGGTTGTGTCCCTTCCAAGTATCAGGTGATCTGAGAGAGCCACTCACTCCAATTTGTCGCACTGAATCGGAATCTGGAATTTTTGCTTAAAGTTATAAGTCTGTGAAGTCCATGACTCATGAAAGAATAAAACAAGGACATACTATGGAGTGACTTCCTTTACAGTATTCACAATTCTGAAGAACAAACCAGTGTGAGGCAATACCGAAAGTAAGCAAGGAATATAACTCTGAATGATGCTGCCAGGGAAGGTCAGCTGTGATTCCATTTTATGGACCAGTTATCTAGGCCAAAGCCAATCATGTTGCAGAATGCTAAAAAATGACACTTTCAGTGTTTTAAAAGGATTATCATTTCAAATCAAAAGTCATTAGTGTGCACAGCAAATAATTATGTGCTGTGCACTCTAATGGCAAATGACCTATTATAATAGGCAGATTTCCTTGAAGGAAGGATCATAAGGACCAGTCAGATACAAGTACAGCCTATGAAAACATGATATTAAAAGCTAATAGTTTCAGTAACACTTAACAATGTCCAGGGTGTTGAATTATTCTATGTTTAATAGAACAATATAAGAACACCTGAGGTAAACTTTTCTCATTTAAATCATTTGTGAGGTCATGGACACCTGTCACAGAAAGTGAAATTTACAGTTTTAGGTCTGTTTTTATTGATGGGCATTGTGCAGAAACCAACAGCCAGGTCATACTTTTCAAAAAGAAGAGTAATATCAACACCTGGATTTACTGATGTAATTATTAGAGAGATAATCTGGTATGTTTACACTGTCAGTGAATCTTACATAACTATGCTTAATTATCTCAAAGACTTTTGTCTACAACTTCTGTTGCACACAGTTTTACTCTGACAGATATATAGCAGATTATGCTTAACCCTTCGGCGACGGAGAACATTTAAACTCCTACCGTCTCTACAGGCGGAGGAGATCAAATACCCTATGTCTTCAGCGCCATTGTAGATAAGCGGTATAGACCTCTGATTCCACACATGTCGCTGGATGCTGTGTGTAGTGTAGACCCTTGCATGGGTGGATTCTATCTCCTCTCACATGCATAGTTTTTGAGCTATCAAATTGCAAGTGTTTTCTCTTTATTGCTTAAGAACTGTACTTTCAGAATACGAGGGTTGGAACTTTAATAGTGGCAACTATTTATTTACAACTGATACAAAACACATACATGTT
>Ga0209628_10003647_pt1 | contig 10883 bp, 6 predicted proteins | sample TergutCu122P4_FD_187285 | JGI IMG/M metagenome (GOLD analysis project Ga0209628, IMG submission 187285) | Cubitermes ugandensis P4 segment gut microbial communities from Kakamega Forest, Kenya - Cu122 P4 (SPAdes) (version 2) | ecosystem: Host-associated > Arthropoda: Insects > Digestive system >...
ACAAGATATGCATATCATTTGTTACTTTGTGTGTTAACATGTCAACTCAAATAAAACAAAGCCTCTTATTAAAAAAGTATCCACTCCAGATCAAGTTTACCATTGTGGACTGGGTGTACCAGTAACAGAATTTTTTTAAGCATGTGGCTGCAAAGGCTGCACAACTGTATTTTTGTTATGGCTGTTTTTTTCAACAATACCATTGCAGTGTTCTTCATCTTGTTCAGTATCACAGTTTCTTCTGCAAGACATGTCAGAGTTTTACAAGGCTAATACTCAAGACAAGATGCAATAGCGACCGCCTCCTTTTGTGTTAATCCTGATAAGCAAGGTTCGGATGTTCTTACTTTATTGACAAGATTCTGAATAGTGTTTCTGTTGGAAATTCTGAAGTTTGAACAGTTCCTTTCAAATATTCTCATATATCCCCATCTACATGCACTCATACAAATAACTTGAAACCACTCAAAGCTCCAACAAAAATTATCCATGTTCAACATAAAGATAAACTTGAAATATCTCCAGCACATTTACTGCAAATAGATGCTTACAGAACCACAGTTGTGCACTCCTTGTAATCACGGGGTCCAGTGATTTCTGTACCTCATATCCTGTCAGTGCATTACAATGAACATAATCATGACCTGACATTTTTTCAGGCATAACTTGATTTTATTTCAACTGTCCTATAAATACACTAGATAAATACTCAAGCACAGGAAACACATATTAAGTTTCACCCATTATAGAAGAGTAAGAGCCTGGTGCATCCTGAGTATTAGTAGTATTAATACACCTGTGTATTATACAAATACAATTAATTCTGACACAATTGGAAGATACTGTAAGTGGAGCTACTCCACCACTGTATAATGATGCTGCAGGCTCACTATTGCTGTAACGAACAAAGTGGGAAAAATGGCACTGATTACACATGGCAAAATGCAATGCCCTGGCACAGCAACAAAGAACATCCCTGAATATACTGTATTTCTTTTTTGCTTCCTTACTCTACAGTGATAAAAAATATCTAACACAATTTTCAAACAAAACTTTGCTTCCTCCAAAAACAAGTATAGGTTTGTGCTTATACTGCTGAGAATAAAACATCCTTTATTTTTTATGTTTAATGTGATTTTCAAACAGGAAGTAGACATTTGGATTTTACCTAGAAATCATTATGCAAAGTGCACAGAAGAGACAGCAAACTTCAGTATATAGTTTAAGATAAGAGAATTGGGTTAACACAAGTACTAAAATTAAACCTTAAATACCCTGCACCTGGTATATCTGCAAAGGTTGTCAGAGGGGTGATCACGGTATGGACAATTTTAGGAAATCCATACATGGACAAAGACAAGCTAAGAGTTTTCTTACTTAAAAAAAACTATTTAAACTGGGGCTGGTAAACAGTCCCAGGTGCAATAGATGCAAGCACGCATCTGACACAGCCTCACACATTCTTTGTGACTGTGGGCCTTAGCGACATGAAGATTCAGGCATCTGGGTCATCATTTTATGAAACCAGGTGACTTTGATGACATCTCTGTAGCAAGATACTGCATTTTGTTCAAGCTGAATAAATGAGCTAAAGAGCTGCACAAAAGATCAATCACGTTCGACATGCATGAGTCACTCAGTGCCCACCCTTCTGTATTCCAATCTATTCTAAACCCTATTCACTGACAGAAAGTTGGCAAGTCCTGTTGTATTCCGTGGACCTTCTGGAAATACCTACTGTTCAACACAACCTCTCCACTACGTTGAAAAACATTAATATCATCACCAATGTTGTATATGTATATTATGAAAGATGGCAGCTACAGAAAAACATGCATACATGCTTCCTTATACCATCAACTTTTATTTACAGCAGATGGATCCATTCACAAGAATTCATTTACAAACCAATCTTCTTAGCTACTTTGAAAAACATGCTACCAATATATGTGTGTTATGTGTAAAAGTAATCAATGCCTGCAACTAAATTAACACTGCACAGAATGATTCAAAATATATCCAAAAAGTAACAGAGCATACATCATACCAAGTCACAAATTAACACAGTAATGTTAACCCAATTCTATTTTCATTTCTTCATTCCAGATAAAAACACTGAACTTAACAAGGTATCTCAAGATGCCAGATCTGAAGGCATTCCATATATTGACATAAGAAGTTCATAAAAAGCTTAAAGCCAAGGTCAAAATTCCAACCTAAAATGTAAGGAGACTACGAAGAACATCCTAATATGACGGACCAATTTCATTCTCACCTCTTCAAAGGCCCTCTTCTTCCTGTCTGCTTTGTCTTTTAAGTAATCTTGAATCAATATCTTGTTTTCAATAAAGGCAACCTAAAACAATAATCAGTGGTTACTGTGTATATAAAACAACACACCATACCGTTCCTATTAGGTGGACATTTTATTTACTACAAGAAGACAACAGCAATTCATTACTTTCTATAAACTTGAAATGGTGACAATATATCGCTCATTTGCGACAAGTGTCACAACTCAAAATTTGGCATTTTTGAGTTACTGGTATAGAAAGAAATGTTTGCAGATGCGCTTTTAACAGGTATAGTGTCATAACGAAGTTTGCAAAACTCGCCACTGGACAGCAGTTGTGTCATCGTTGCATTCATAGAAAATTATAGCACTTCAATGCCTTTAAAAACTTCTCGTGAAAAATCACAGTTTTGAGTTGTGACACTCTTGTTGCAAATAAGCGATATGAGTGATGCTAAAAACTTCATGTTTGGCATTCATACAGTTTAATTCATAGACTTGTCTTGCACACGATGTCACTGTTGCTGAGATCAAACACCAAAAAACTACATGCCACTTACATACAGGATCATGAGTCCTGCGCATTACTATGATTTTGCCACATTCTTAATGAAAATATTCTACATATTGTGCCTTTTTACACAGTGACTTGAGGAATGCATAGATTTCTACGCCCATATAATTTCTGTGCATTTTAATGTACACAGCTGTAACCGAAAATTTCACAATACATGTATTTTATCATACAGTACAGATAAAATGAAAGTTATGAATCAGATAACACCACGAACGAAAGTTGGTTACCCAGTAGGTCTTAATCTACTTGTAAGTTAAAACATCTGCCCAACAATACCATCAAAAAAAAAAACAGCTTGTACACCAATAAACAAAAACTGTGTCAGGTAATACCACAAAAGACAACAATGTTAGTCACGTTACCAAATGTTACAACATGGAAGAAAAAAAATCAATTCTAACATATGATATCAATGAAGGTCAGTTTTCACTGAATACTCTTCAAAATTACCACCTTTCTGCATGTTTCAAATGAGAGTTTTTTGCTGTTTCTGATAATTTTATTATCTCTCCTTTTGCAATCAGCAGGCTCCATAATTCGCTGCAATTGTACAGTATCTCACAGAATCCTACACATTCAAATACTCACAGTATTGTAATCATATATAATCAGGCAATTTTTGATACAGCATGTTTCACTCAAAATGACTCATGTAACAACCTGGAGTTTGGCAGATCTTATGCAGGTTAGTTGAATGGTATCATCTGCATCAAGCTTGTGTCCTAACATTGCCTGTGGTAGCAAGCCCAGGCCTGTACAAATATGCAGCTGGTATGTTGGTTATAATTACACATCATAAAATATTCTGAAATCTGATCTCTAGTGAATTTCTAGGCCTATAATTTTTAACAGAAAATGTTAACTTACACTGGAGTATTGAGATATTTTTCTCACTTTGCAAATGTAAGAAAACCACCCCACTTGTGAATGGAAACAGATGACAAATGCAATTCAGTATGACACACTGACAGCCTGCCAAACTTCACACTATCTTAACATTTGGAAAATACAATGTGTAACACTTTATTTTATGTACTTTAATGTGCACCCTAAAGACAGCTTCTTCACTTCTTACTCTCCAATTTCCTGTCTGGTCTGTGAAGCCAACATGCATTATGTGACAGCACTACTCACCTCCTGCAGAAAGGGTACATTAACTCCCGCTGGAAGGCCACACTCATATTCAGAACGTTTGCACCTACGCAGAAATCCCTTGAAGCTGTCCAATTCTTGGCAAGTCAATGTTAAATTACGATGATTATGAAAAAATGTACTCCTCAGATCTGCGCATCGAATTCTTCTGTATCTTCTTTTTAAATATGGTATAGCACGTTCAGTTTCAACGTGATTTCTTTTATCTTCAAGAAAGTACTTAAATGGGTCAGGTATAATTTCTAAGAAACCTTCAATGCTGAATTGTTCAGTATATTTCTTTTGGAGTGCTAGAGCCTCTTGTCTTTTAAGGTAGTCTTCACGGGTAGGATACTTCTTTGTTTCCAGAGCATGAGTTACAAAATTCTTCATGGCATTCTCATCACTGCCAATTTTCTCACAAGTTTCCCACAGGTATGTAGGATCAGCATTTGGAAGAATGGCAACTAAAGTGTCAAACTGCATCTGAATTCTGTCCTCCTCTGAGATAGAGGGACCAGCCAATGATTCAACACAAGCTTCTTTCAGAGTCTGGCGATGTGGATAATCAGCGTTCTCTAATAATTCTGTCACCACATTAAAAACAGATTCTTCTGTTTGAAGTGTCTGGCACTGTTGTTTTAGATAATGTGGATCTGCATCAGGAAACATTTCCATCAATAGTGACTTGTACTTCATTTGACTCTGAGTCAACATAATTTCTTCAGCTGCAACCTCTCTCTGTGGTAATAAATTCCTCTGATTAGTGTTTCTTTGCCTGCTTATCTTGTCCGGTAAAGATTCTTCATCAAGTGAATCCCCTTTACTCTTTCTTCTCTTTCTTGTTAAAGTACATGCAATCAGCTCCACACTTTCTGTGGATGATAATGGAATTACAGCTTCACCTGCAGCACAAACATCAGGTTTGGCATCTTTCCAGCCAGGCCTTGATGATTCAGAAGTGTCAGTCTTCAATGCAAAGTCACCACTTATAACAATAGGCTGGGTCTGTATATTATAATTTGCTGTAGATGTAATGTCAATTTCACAGATGTTATTTGTAACCCTATAGTCCCACTCTGCAGATATATTAGATGCTGAAGTACTTGACACTTCCCAAACATCTGGCTGCACGGTATCAGTTGCAGAAGGGACAGTTTTGATCACACCATCATTGGTAGGCAGGATACTTTCAGGTACATGACTTGTATTACATTCTTTACTAGAAGGTTTACCAACTGAAAGACATGACTTGGAAACTTTGCCCTGTTCAACTTTCATGCCACATTTCTTGTTGAAAGGACTCCCCATTTTGTTCAGTTTTGAATTTCTGGATCTAAAAGAATGCATATCATTTGATTTAAAAGCTTTCCTATTTATTTTTGAAGTGGAAGGCTGAGGTTCAGGATGAATGTTTGTTTCAGAATCATTTTTCTTTATTGTGTCAGTTTCTTCAACAGATGTACATGGCTGAGGATTGGAGAGAACATGTGTTTCTGAAACATTCTTACTGTGGTCCCATGTGACATATGATTTGTTACCCACACTACTGTTGTCGCTTACAGCTGAAGTGCAGAGTTCAGGTGCCCACTCCATTCTTAAGAATTCTTGCATCACAATCTGGACTCTATTCTTATGATCTAAATTTGCTTCCAGATAAGAATAAATTTGTTCCAAGTTCTGTCTTGGAACAGTGTGATGAATAAGTACAGCCTCTTCAAGCAATTTACAACGAATATCATCTTGATCTTCAAATTCTTCACCAGATTCATCAACTTCTCTGGCAGGTGAATCAAGCTGTTCCTGCTTATCTTCAGCTTGAACTGGGACTTGGTACTCAGTATTATTATTTGGGTCATTGTTATTAACATCACACATAAAGTTATCATTCTGACTGTTTGGTATAGAAATAGCATGGCTATTAGTAGGTTCCAAATTAAGTTTGGTATTACTGCTTTGAACAGCAGCTTTAACAAGTACATAATTTTCATTTTTCGAAGCATCTGCTTCTACTGATAATGATGCAGTTGACTCTGTTCCATGTACTTGAAAACTACTCTCTCTTTTATTTTGTGAAATGCTCTCAGACAGACATATATCAACTTGGCATGCTGCTACAGCTTCAGCATGACCAGTACCGCTATCCATAGTGCTATTCATTTCTCCGGTAACATGATGCACATGTGATTCTGCAGCACAACCAAATTCAGAGCGTGACAAATCTAACACATCTGGATCATTAAGTCCAGTGTACTCCATGGATGATGTACAATGAAGATCCTCAAGATAATCATCGTCACTTTCATCTGGAACATTAATTACATCTCCTTCATCACAGTTACTTCTTAAGCCCAGACTGACCAGAAGATGAGTAGTAACAAACTGCACCCGATCACTTCTAAGATAATGGGTCTCTAGTAGCTCATATATTTCATTGGCATCTACCATTCTCTCAGCACCAAACGCCTCCAGTTCCTTCTGAACCTCACCAACATCACTGAACAGAGCATCAATATCATCAACGACAGCTAACATTGCTTGCATTAATTCAATAACGAATCTGTAAAAAAAAAATTATATTCTTACAGCAAGAAAATATATTACAGAGCAGTAAGCAATACTGTTCACTCTGGCACAAGGATTCCAGAGTTCCAGGCAGAACTCCACACTCTTGAAGGATAAAGCACTACATTCCTTCAAAATGTCAAGAATCACTTCTCCAGTGACACAGCATGTAGCAACTTAAACAAGACTACAAATAATGTTAACTTCTGTCCACACATTAGCATCATGACTATAACACACAAACACACAAAGCATCACCTGCTTTGAATCTTGGCATTACAAGGAGGCAAGAAGTCAATTTCACATACACACTGCCCCAAAAATCAGTAGGTTACATACACATGTTACTTGACAAACTGAATTCAAAAGAAAAGTTTCCAGCATCTCTCCTCTGCAGGGGAATGAACACCAGTTGTCTGTCCAAAGGCAGTAAAACAAATTAACATACTGAGGAACTAACTCATTATTCAATCCTATTTTTTCACCACATCATTTGTGTTGTAGCAGCTTTCTTTTTATCTTGCTCCATATCTCTCCAATTTAACTATACTTTTACAGTTTTAATCCCAATTAACGCAGTGTTGATGAACATAATTATACTCCCAAGAGTTGCTCAGCAAAGCAGCTGTTAAGAGCAGGATACAAGCACTCTGCAAGGGTAGGCACAAAAAAGTTCCATTATCATTGTTGCCATCATTATCATCATCATGCAAAATCAAAATTAACTATCAATCACTCTGACATGTTCCTATTACATCACATTTGTTTCATAAATGAATTACTCAATCCAAACAAACTGATTTTTATGTGATAAAATGTTTATGCTATTAATTAAATCTACATTTAATAACAAGATATACATTTACTTTCATTATGCACTGTAACTTAAACTGGTAGTATCTAGGGCTACCACATGTCCTTTTCTCCCCAGCTATTCCTCTTTCTTGACACAAAAATTTCCATACATGCAGGTTTTTTAAATATGTACTAATGTCTTGAGGTTTTTATGACTGGCTGTTACTTAAGGCTTTGATTACTGTAATGGTATGAAAATGTAAAAAATATATTTCTACTCCTTTTTTTAAAAAATACATAGTTATGATATCACATTGTCAGTGTATGAGTCAAAAAAGCAGGAGTTCAGCAGCTGAGCTTCAGAACATATTGGTAAATTATGGCACAGAATTTCTGAACAACCTGAACTCTATGAAAAACATGCTTAAAGAATGTCTCTCTCTGAATTTCATCCCCATGAAATGTAAAGAACCATTAGCAGAAAATGTTGAGAGGGTTGTTCATTTAATAAAACTGTGACCCTTTTTATGCCCTTTTTCATAGTCATCATCATCAACATCCATCACAAGTTAGGCCTTGATAGACCTGTTTTGGCCTTGTCTAATAACATTTTCAAATGTCTACCAACTTATCTTCATTCATTTGCTCTGTAATTCAGCATTATTTTTGGCATCCTCTTGTGGTTCATTCTCGTTACATTTCATAGCCAATTTTATTTGTATCTCCTTAGTTTCTCATTGACTCATTCTACTTTCAACTCTTCCAAAATTTCTTCATTCCTTTTGTGGTCAAAGAGGGTGTACCTGACTGTTCTGAAAAATTTCATTTCGATTTTTTATCCTTTTTTTCTAAGGGTCCAAATTTCCCTTCCATATAAAAGGGTGGGGAGAGCCAGTGTCTTACATACTTTTATTCTTGAAAATTTCTGACCAAAGTTGGTTTAAAGGTGTTGTTTAGAATTCCCAGTATTTCAAAAAATTTCACTAGTTTTGGTTGAATAAACTCTTCATTTTTATAGGAAATTTCACAACTGAGATATTTAAAATTCTTTACTTCTCATAAACATTTATCCATAATGATTTTACATCTTACTGAGTGTTGTCCTAAAAATGCCACTATATCAGATTTTTCTGGTGATATTTCCATTCCAAAATTGTTTTGTTACGTTTTGTAATGTGGATACTCTTCTATGTAAATTATCCTCTGAATCAGCTACTATGACTTGATTGTATGCAAAAAGTAGTGTGTGTATATTTGTACCAGTTGATAAATTAATGCCTTTTGTGAATATCTGGTACATTTTACTATTATTCTATTCATGTTAACGTTGAATAGTATGGGTGATAAAGGGCAACCTTGTCTGACTCCATGATTAATTGTATATTCTTCTGAAAACTTTACTTTTATTTTGTTTCCAAAGTCAATTTCTATTATACTTTTTAATAATAAATTGGTAATATTTTTGCTTTGTAATATTTCAAACAATTTGAAATGCAAAACAGGTTTCCAAAGTAAACTCTCTTCTTTTTTCTCTAAGTAATTAAATAGTAAAAAATGGATCAATGCACAATGTGCCTTTTCAAAGCCCATTTTGGCAATCCTAATGGAACTTTTCTGCTTGTGCTATCAATTTTTCATTTAAAATTTTACTACATAGTTTATAACATGCATTAAGTTGGCTAATTCCTCTATAGTTTTCCACCTTTTGTTTGTCACCTTTCCTCTATACAGGTATGAAAATACCATTTTTCCAGTTTTCCATCATATAAATGTTATTAAAAAAACCACTACCCTCTTTTGGAACAAGACTCTTGTAGATTTATAAAGTTTACAATTCAAGTTACCTTCACCAGGTAATTTTCCATATTTTTTAGCGCTTCTTTCAATTCTTCCATTGTTATAATTTCATTGTCAACATTTTCAGTGTTCCAATAATTTTCTTGATGAGAATTATTATTCCATAATTCCTTATAATAATGTAAAAATGATTCTTTACTTGGACCAGGGTTTATATTTGCTGATTCTTTCATATCTTTGTTCATGTGTTTGAGTAGTTGTAAGTGTGACATAATTCTTTATGGGATTTGCAATGTCTTTTCCTGATTTCTCTATTGGCAATGGCTCTTCTATGCTTATATTCATTTCAGTGTCTATGGTATTTATTTGAAGATACTTCTTGAATGCTAAATTTTTCTGTTGTACAGTTAATGTATTGCATCATCCCATGTTCATTTTTTTTGTGTATAAATACTTTGTATTTTCCCTAACTTTCATTTGCTGTCTGTGAGATAAATGTTTGATGTTCCTCCATTCCAACACAATACTGCTGCTTTCTGGAATTTCTTTTAGTTTCAGTTGAATTATTTGTTCGTCTGGCCATCTTATACTTTCACCATTTAGTAATATAACTTTATAATGAAGTATATTTTCTTTGTGTGTAGTGTTCTTGGGTAAATGTAACCATTTTGGTAGAAATCTTAGTTTATCCAAAGTCAAAAAGTGATCTGAACCAATACCACTTCCTCTGTAAACTCACACATCTAGGTATAGTTCTGATAGCCTCCTGCTTGCAACATAACTATTCTGAAATTATGAGCTGGCCATGTGTATATATGCATATTTTTTTGTTTATGGACTGAGATCATTATTTTCATTTTGTAATAAGTGGCAAAATCTCTTAGTTTCAATCCAATGGTATTTGTTAACTGGTTCTCCAAAATTTCCTACAATATTATGGATTTCAGCATTTCTACATTCAGGTCTCCTGTTAGAAAGATGTAATTATTTTTGTTAGTTTTGTCTAATACTTATAAAAGTTCTCATCTTCCTCAACCCTTCCTTCTTCTGGGACACAGAGTCCAAAAAATAATTTCCCTCTTCCAAGACTTAGCTTTACCTCATTTATTCTTTCACTCCAGTATGTGAAGTTAATAATTGTGTATTTTGATCAATTTATGAACCAAAATCATTACACCCACTTGTGCTCACGTACTTCTGTTTAAACTACTGTATGTTACTATGTAATAATTTGTTTCCATTGCACCCCTCAATTTCTTTTTTCATTCTGTAATTGCTACGATTTTAATTTGTTTCTCATACAATATACTGTCCAGTTCCTTTTCTTTGTGGGTTATTCCCTTTATATTCCAGGTTGCATATTTGTTATATTTTGCTCTTTCCATTTTTGCTTAACCATTTTCTTGTCATTGCTCAAGTTTACACCCTCTTTTAGGGTTCATAAAATGGGAAATGTCATATTTTCTTTTCATGGATATACTGTAACCCTAGCAGTACGTACTTCACAGTAAAGAGAAATGTAAAATTATGGTACCACCTACGAAAATGTGTTGGTGAATATCTCCTAGAGAATGACTTGAAGCCTGTCAGTGAGATGTGAAATATAATAAGGTTTTGTTAAAATATATATTTACTTGGTTGGTAACTACTTAACCAATACATATTCTGTACATGATTAAATATGCAGTCTTTTATGATTTGGGGTCCTTATTCTGGGACACATTC
>Ga0209628_10003648_pt1 | contig 10882 bp, 8 predicted proteins | sample TergutCu122P4_FD_187285 | JGI IMG/M metagenome (GOLD analysis project Ga0209628, IMG submission 187285) | Cubitermes ugandensis P4 segment gut microbial communities from Kakamega Forest, Kenya - Cu122 P4 (SPAdes) (version 2) | ecosystem: Host-associated > Arthropoda: Insects > Digestive system >...
ACACATGCTCCGGAGCATACAAGTTAACATGCCCAGATTGCAACAAAGGGTATGTAGGACAAACTGGACGCAGCTTCGCAGTGAGGTTCAAAGAACACAAATATGCATTCAAAACCAACAGCCACATGTCCAACTATGGAAAACATATCTTAGAACAATCGCATTCATTTGGGCCCATCCAAGACACGATGCAAATCCTGCAATACCAAAACAAAGAGAACCACCTTAATACAATTGAAAGATTTTATATTTACACCGAGTTTACTACAACCACCATTTAAATGATGAATACACCATATCCCCCAACAGAATTTTTGATGCATTTCTAAAACCCCAATAACCTAAACAAGGAACCCGCACACTCCCCAATCCCACACCACCTTCCAAACAATAGCAACCTGGCCCCATGCGATAGATCACTCACCTCGCCGGCTACCCCAACAACAGAATGCCCCTCCAAACAAGTGAAAGTTTTCCAACACAACAGCACGAATAAAACCACACAGAACATTACCAAGACACAGCACACAGATGCTATATAGTGCCACGAACACAATGTTCACCAACAATGTGTTAGTGTGATAGTGTTTAAAATACAGAACTCGATATACATCTATGTGCTAAATATGCAAAACAACGAATAAAGACAGTGCCTAAGAGTTAGACCCAGCTTCACTACTACATGATACACCGTCAGAATTCTTCACAAGACACACACCAGCCAGCACGGACAGCTACAAGTGTACAAACATACTCAAGAACCAGGATATGAGTAATTATTTTTCCCTCGTGACAAAGACACACAGTGCTAACAGTTATAAATACACAATAAGTGCTAAACTGCCAAACAATAACAGGCCAATGATACCACACAAGTGCATAGTGACACTCCAGTGCATTCCTCAAGAAATGCATGACAACTAAGGAGACAGACCTAGTGATATATAGAAAACCACAGACACATGAAACATCCACCAAGGTCACCAACACAAGGTGTCCCCTCAGAAAGAGACAACAATCATGATTAGCTAGAGTTTGTGCAGCCCCAAGAAGGAATACTCATGCTCACACTACAGTTTGGAAATAATTTTTTATATTGGTTATATATAGCAATTTGCATTAGACAATAGAACAAAGAGGGGATTGATGCATAGAGATCTCTTCATCAGCACACCCTCACACAGATATATAGACTCTTCTTAATCAGTGCAGAAACCTGATGATGGCCATTACAGGCCAAAACATTTAGTTTCACTATTAGAATATAACATCTTTCTAAACAAGTTGTGTTGATTGACTACACTTTTCCTCCCTCAGTGTGAGCAACCAAGTTTCAAACCCATACAAAACAGCAGCCAAAATTATGGTTCTGTATTTCTTAATCTTTATATTTTTGTATAGCAAACTGTAAGACAAAAGATTCAGCACTGAATGATAGCAAGTATTCCCTGACTTCAGTCTGCTCTTAATTTCTTGCTGAATAGAAGTTTAATTCATTAAGATTGTTCTCAAATATTTGAACTGTTCCACCCTTCCGAAGGAACTACTATCGATCTTTATATTGTGACTTCATCCTGTATACTGTTCTTGACACATAACCATGTACTTACTTTTATCAGCATTTTCTGCTAGTCCATTCCTCTTACTAGCAACTACTAAAGCTTCTGTGTTTTCTTTATATTATGTATGCTTCCGCCCAATATGTTAACATCATCAGCAAACACCAAGAGCTGATGTGTATCATTTAATTTCAAGCCATCCTGGTTTACCTGAATGTTCCTAATAGCATTCTTTAAAGCAAAGTTGAAAAGCATTGGTGATGAAGCATCTCCTTGTTTCAAATCATTCTTAATATGAAACATGTCAGACAAATGCTTGCCTACTCGGACTCTGCTGTAGGTTTCATTCAGACACATTTTATTAGCCTTACCAGTTTCATGGGGATACCAAACTCAGTGAAAATATTGTACAAGAGGGAAGGTACATAATAAAGTGCCATTGTTTCTACAATGAAATTTTGCATCAAGGGTAGAGTGGCTCTTGTGGTTGCTGGGAAGGACCTGAATTGTATCTTCTTTGCTACAGTGAGTACTGTTCATCCATACAAATAAAAGACCAGCCAGTTGATGGGCAATTTGCCAAACAAAGACTTGTTTTAATGCTTTGATCCCAAGTACATCATGCATTCTAGCACGATGGAAAACAAAATATAGGTAGTAGAACATTTCCTGTTGTTGTCATCTGTTGAAGGTCTTTCTACACCCACAATGGTGGGACATATTCTGACTTCTCTTTTCAACCCTTGTGGATGCACTGGGAGGGTCCGAAGTGCAGACCAGGAGTTTGGAGATCATGAAAAACTGCTCAGCTGCCTCATAATATCATTTCATTTATTGATGCCTTGTTTTTTTGTACAATCTTAGTACACCTTGGTGCCCAGATGTTGCTGCCTTCCAGTCTAGCCTCTTACTACTGACTTCTAATTTTTGAGTTGTCACTGCGCTTCTAAGTTAAGCTTAATTAAATTTCCGTGGGAAAGAAATGCCCACAACATAGCCAACAGTTGCAGGTTTCTGTACTGAAGTAAAAGCATAAATTTGTGAACACAAATGCCAAACTGAATTTCCAAACATCCAGTTCTCACAATTCATTTTTAAGCTGACATGACTGGAGGGACATGGGTAAAGAGAAAGGGTTGAGGGACAGATCTTATATCCCATGTAGAATATGGACACAGTGAAACATACCTTACCCATTCTCACAGCAGATGGTTTGGCAGAGACTCTGCCAGTGTTTGGCTGTACTGTTGTTCTAATGATAATTCAGACTGTTATCAGTGGGTCTGTCTTAGCAGATACCACATGTCCAGTTTGCATGACTCCTGTCTGGGCCACAATATGTGGTGCTTGAACAACATTTGTTACACTAGTTTCAGCAGGGTTGTAGATCTGATTGCCAGTGAATTTGAACTTTACAAGAAATTTCTTATAGTAATTCTGGAAGTGTGTCATTCTTTTGGTTGAAACTTATAGAAAGATGAAGGTGCCATTTCATGAGTCATTCAACCCACTTGAATCCTGCAATTCCTGCTTCTTGCCAGTTGTGTGGGCAACAGTCAAGTTTCTTGGCATAAACGAAACTAACTGATGAATCCAATATAATTCAGTCTGTTCTTCATTCTTGAGCACTGGAGTGTGTCTTAATATTTTCCATTTTCGATGCATTACTTGTATTTGGTTGTGTATTTCTTGAGCGTATCTTCTTCCTTTATAGTGAATACTTGATTAATGGTATGCTTTGATAAAAAGTCTCTTTTCTGCTTTTTTATGTGATAGAACAAGGTATTGAATTTTACTCCAAATAAATCAGCAGCCATTCTCAGTATCATCCCATCCAGGACAGCCTCTACAGCCATGCTTCTTTCATTTATATTCTTTTATTTCTCTCTTTAGTATGTTTGCCCTATATAACCCTAAAAGCAAATAGAAATATTTTATAAAATACTGTAGTGATATTTAAATATTTCTTTAGGGGTATATTAAAAGTTAATGTAAAATTTAAGATATAAATCTATAAGCATAGTATTTAAAAATGTCACATTTGTTAGTATTAGAAGTTACTGTTCCATCTACAAATACAAATGAATAAGCTGAATGCAAATGAAGGGAGAGTACTGAACATGTTCTTACATGCCCTATAAACCTTGTTCGAATCTGCACCAACTGACCTCATTTAACAAAAACAGGATTAAGAGTTGGAAGTTGATATGTTCTTGTGCTCTGTACTTACATTAAGAAAAGACATTAACAGTAATTACCAGGCAGTCTATAAAGAAGTTCTGGGATGATGAACAGCACATGGAAAAAGCTGCAGTCATACAAAACAAATTAATGCATTTGCTGCCAAACACATCATCCACTTTACAAAACAAACAATCATTGGGCAGAATAGAAATGTTCCATTGCCTTCTGATAATTGAATAAGAACTGTTCTAAACTGTGCCCAGTACAGCCCCTTTCCTAGAGGAATATGTAATGTTAATACTTCTCTGTTGCTTTGCTTTTATTTCCAACTTTATTCCCACTGTATGTGAGAGGAGAGGGTCTTACAAGGTTGCATTCTTAACTGTGTACATAGTATCCATTGGATCAGTATGGTATATGCTAACAGAGTGTATGTATCTGAGGAATTTGAAATGTAATAAGCTGTTTGTATTATATTAGTATATTTTGTTTATATATATTGATCCATTTAGATATACTACAGTATGGGAATATATGATACTCCTTCCATCTGTTCCTGTACACAGACCACTGGAAGGGGTGTTAGATAATGTAGCGATTGAAGATATGACACTCAGCTCTCAAATGTAATGTGACAGTAATTCATAAATTGGGTGGCATTTGGCATCCATTGGTGGAGCAGTTATTGTACGTTCATTATGGACCTATAAATATGACACTTTTAAAACCTTCCCACAACTATTGTTTTCCTAAATTTTAAACCTTCTTGCATTTATGTGTCTTTTTGTGTTGTCCTTTCAGAAACAATGGACAGAGGTTTCAGTGTATTACAGGTCTTCTGATTGAGGATCGGGATGTGTCAGTAAAAGTTACTGCTGTTCAAATGTGTATGTGAGACAAGACCATGTCTGAGATTTGCAGGCTATGTGTATGCCAATGAGTAGGTTATAACCATTCTGACAACACAAACATACAAGCATGTCTGTGTATGCAAGTGATATTTATGATGAACTTTAAGGGAAAGTAAATATGCTATTATAAAGTTCAGAAACTTTTATATTTTTACATTCTGAAAAGTTTAAGTTCAATATAAGTTATGTAAGAATAAAGGTTTTGGATTTTCATTCCAAGGAGTAGAAGAACTGATCATGGCCTAATTTGGTGTAGTGCATTGGCCTTTGCCTGTGGAGGAACTGAGAAAAAACAAAGAAACTTAAAGATGACTGATCTGTACATGAAGACTTGGAAAAGAATGCCCTAAATACAAAAGAGAGACGCTGTCTTATTGACTCCAGATTTGATGTGATGGGGTGGATTTGACCTGGGATGGTGTAAAATCAGTGAATTTTATGATAATCAGAATGTCATCTACTTGCAAGGAACTGTGCTTTTTATGGACACATATAAACCTGAAGTCTTCCAGTATGTGATGCCATCTAGTTTGGGGATAGATACTGTGTTTTGAAGGAACATTTTACTACCGTCTATAGGGAACACCTTGTCTCCCCTGAAGATGAAGGTAACAGGTTTCTTGAAAATGTTGATGTTGCTCTACCATGAGTGTCACACCTGATGTGGAGGTTAGTTCAGCATGGAGCACTGGAGTGTTAAGAAGAATGTGAAAGTGGTAGGTTTATTCACTGAATTGATATTTGTATTACAGAGTCATTGCAGCTTACACAGGGAGTTTGGGTGTAGAGAAGCACTGTCCAGTAAGTCGGTATGGAAATGTGTATGACAGTGATAGGATACAAGTTGGGTCTGTGACAAGACCATCAAGAACTGCAAGAACATTAGAGGTTATGAATGCATTGCATATAGCTATTGTGAAAAGTCTGCAGCAGTCATCAAGGAAGCTGGTACAGGCATTGGGCACCTCCTGAACTACAGTATGGTGCTTATTGCATATGGATCTGAAGTTTTATCCATTCAAACTGTTAGTTATACAGAGACTCACACTTAACGACAGAAATTTCCGTGTATGATTTTCCACCTGTTACTGGAGTTGAAGGCTGCCTGTATGGATCACTTCATTATGAGTGACAGAGTTCTTTTATAGCTCCATGTTCATGTTATTAAAGAAAACTGTCAGTACCAGTCTGCCACCAATCAGTGTGTGCTCCATGAAAAGTGACTACACAGTGAGAAGTTCACAATATGTTGTGGTGTTTCTGCACAAGGTATTCTTGGACCATACTTTTTCACAGATGACAGGATCCACAGCAGTGACCAATGCTGAGTGGGGTGCTGAAATGCGGTGCATATTCTTGTGTTGTTAGATGGCATGGCTGCAGTTTATAGAGGGCGCATGGATTCAGCAAGATGCCTCAACACCTCACACAGCCCATATCAGCTTGGCAGTCCTGAGAAACCTGTTCTCAAATTGCCTTGTATGAAGGTTTGGCAATTTTGTGTTTTCAGCCAGATCATGAGATTTGACACCCCCTGATTTATTTTTAGGAGGGTTTTAGAGCATCGTGTTTGAAATCAATCAGCCAGTCTATTTTAATTACAGGAATGTACCTGGGTTACCCAGAAAGCAATGGACCATATTACTTTCTTGGCCATTAATGAAGCTATGCATGTGAGATTTTAGTTGGAACAAATTTAAAGTTTCTAGAATTTATATATGAAGCTGTAAAGATTTCTGATAGATAGCACCACTGTAGCTGCACCTCATAATGTCATCAGTCAGTGTGTGGTACAAACAACATTCTGTGAGAGAGGTTCTTGTTGCTGAGAAACAATCAGAGAGAAACATCCACAAACACCATTTAAATCTGTATGGAAGTGCTATGATTGATGGAAACACTGTTGGTTGCTGGGCAAATAGAGTGATGGCTTCCAAAACAAGAAAACCAGAGTTCCATGCTATGCCTCACTGAGGCTGTCTTGTCACAGCTGTTAGTCCTGAAATTCTGCAACATGCTGATAACCATCATTTGTGATGATTGATGAATCACAACCTGACAACTGGCACTCCATCTTTCAATCAGCAAAGACAGTGTTAGTCACACCATTTGAGATCTTGGATATTTGAAGGTGTAAATGAGATGGGTTTTTCAGAGCTGCACAGTTGAACAAAAAACCCTGAAGAAACTGATTTATTCTGAGTTATTGGCATGTTTTGAACCTGGACTGTTACAACAGATGAAACCTGGATCCATCATTTTGGACTGGGGTCAGAGAGGCAATCCATGGAATGGCACCATCCCTGTTCTCCCAGGGAAAAAAATTGAAAAAGTCTCAGTCAGCGGGTGGGGTCATGATCACTGTTTTCTGGCACTGTGAAGGTGTGATTCTTGTGAATGCGATGTTTAAATGGGAGACAGTCAACAAAAATGCATACATCAGGACACTGACTGAACTCAGGAATCATTTCAAATGAATTCATCCTCACCAGAATCCAACAGAAATCTTGCTTGATCATGATATTGCCAGGCTGCACACATGTTTGTAGACTTTGGAAGCCATCACAATATGGTTTGACTGTTTTACCCCATCTAACCTACAGCTTCATTATAGCATCCTCAGATTTCTGCTTATTAGGATCTCTGAATGATGAAATCTGCAGTGTGAAGTTTGAGACTGATGATGTGATTCACATGATGAGAACTTGGCCACATGAGCAGGACAAGGCATGGTACTGACAGGGCATACACACTTGTTCCTCATTGGTGCAAGGCTGTAGAAGTGAACAGAGACTTGTGGAAACATAGGGTCTGAAGTAAAAGCATCACTCTTCGTAATGTATAATTTTCATGATTTAGGAATAAATATTTACTGAAAAGAAAAGTAAGGTACATTACTTTCTGAGCATCCCTCCTCTAAGCCATCACTGACATTCCAGCTGACATGTGTCATCAAGCAATGTCTAGTGCTGTCACCCACGATCAAGAGTGTCTCCAACAGAATAGTGGACATTTGATCGATATCTTCTTCCATGCAAAGGATTTGCAATAAATTATACATTTCATGGTCTGTAAATTCCCACGTAGTATTTTCATTTCAGATGTACTACATACTCTTTTCATGTTGAGTAGTATTCTTATTACCATTTAAAATCCTGTACATGTCCATTTCCCACTCTTTACTTGGCATTGAACCCACATCTCCATAGTCTCAATACTGCCTGCAATGAGACTGCATCAAGAGCATTTGCTTACTCTAGTTGTACCTGTAGTTCTTCAACTTCTTCATGTTCTTTTAGGTATTGCAGTCACTGCGTATGCTGCTGCTACTTAAATCTGCAACATTGTTCCGAGTGTCTCGCCAGGTTGCATATGGATTGTATGAGCTTCTCAAAACCAGTGCAGCAAATATTCACTCAGACACGGACTGGTCCATCATTTTTACTTTGTTGGAGTGTGTTGGTGCTGGGGCACATCCTCCCAGAGTTGTTGGCGATAACAGCAAAGACAGAAGCAATCAAGGTTTGTTACAGTACCCATTGCAGTGTTTCAATTTAGTGATTGGTAGTTGCTTGTAGTGTTGTACCAGACACGGAAAATATGTAGGTGGGTCACAAAGCAAGTTTACTGTATCTATAAATTGAAGGCAAGATTTTAATAGATGAAACAGACAGTGCACAATGGAGGTGTATTCTTTGCATCATAACAACCAAGCACACTAGAGTCTCCTCTCATGCATAGGTCTTGTAAGTGTTTTTTGATCCAGCTTCTTGTAATGCAGGAAAATTTTGTGTTGACCAAAACTCAGTTGTGGGAGTAAAATGTATCAACAGTTACCAGGTGACACAGTGTCATATCCCAGAACACCTCTCTGAAAACCCCAAATTTTACATCCACAGTCAGTCCTCAATATTGACATCCAGTTGTGCCTCATTCAAGTGTACATAATGAATCCAAGAAACGTTGTGGGCCAGTACAGCTGTAATCCTTATTAAAATCTAAATAACTTGCTATATGTTTTGACTCCTTCACTCATCATCATGCAGGTCTTCATCAAAAGTAAATAAAGGTATGCCAATCCTGTAATGTGGACTTTTCCTTGGGATCCCGGTTTTTACAGTATATGTTTTGGAATGTATTAACCCCTCAGTGATGCAGGAGTTCAAATTCCAGCTATTGCCCAAGATGGAGGGATTGGAATTTCTAATGTTCTTAAATGTGTTCTGGACTGAGGCTGGCAGCATGTGAAGAATTAAAGGTCTGTATAGTGCACTAAAGTGGCCATTGAAGTGCTAACAGGTAAATTTAAATCATACATTTAAATAAGGTGATCTATAAAATTGGAAGTTTTAATCTGTGTGGTGTTATCAAATAGCTTCCATAGTGATGGTGAGATGACGTATATAGGGTATGTCTCTGTTTCATACAACAGATGAAAAACCACAAAATGCACCATTAGAAGCTGCAAAACGGGACTTAACAAGACAAGCAGTTATCTTGAACCCAAATAAAATATATAACATCAGGAATAAGGAAGACATCCACCTAATAAGACAGATGAAGTATACATATTCTATTCAGATAGTAAAACACTGTATACTGCTTCCTGATATCCAAACAGAGCTGCTGCTATATCTGTGCTAATACAAATGAGAATTATATGATACAACAGTGCATATTTATAAATAACTTGTTTTATACTTATACTGAAGGTTAACCTTTTAATAAATTTTGACGTATATGTTGTGAAAACCTGGGATCTGAAGATAAAGTTGATCATGTGGGATTTGTGTACCTTTATTTCTTACAGATGAAAATTTACCTGACGATGACTGAAGGAAGAAGAAACATGTAGTGAGTTACGTAATTTTGCTAAGGATTATAGTTGTGCTGGCTACAAAAGTTTGTTGTGTTATGTGCATAGGAAGTCTGCCTACCAAAAATAGATGGCAGATAAGAACTATCAAGTTTGTAGTTACATGTTTTGTATATATAAATAGACAGCTGAAGTAGATGGTAGGGTATTGAGCTATAACTTGCTGTCATAGCAAACAGGAGAGACATGAAAAATTCTCATTTTTATGCCTAAAAAATGTCAGACCAACTGTAAAAGGGAAGGATAGACCATCAGTCACAACTTAAATTCTTTATCAGTTGTTGTGACTGACGGTATCTGCTTTCTTTCTGCTGTACATGCATCACAACAGGAAGTCAAAGAGAAAGATGTCAGACCAACTGTCATGCTGATTGTTAATTTAATGCCATGAGCAATAGTTGAATATGTCTGGAAAGTGCACCCTAACACCATGTAGAGAATTGCACTGCATATTTACTGGTATTTTTATTCTGAGTTTGCTAAATTTGTTCTGGATGTAACAACCTTGTCCACTGCTAGCACAGTGCACTCTAGATGTAGTAGGTGACAGCAGCTTGTTGAGAATTGAAGAGATCATGGTTTTTGCTTTTAGTTGATTTTGCAAGAGAATTGCAGTACAGGAAATTCACTTACAAAGAGTTAGAGTGAATGTATATATGAACCATCTACACTGGTACTGTACATTTACAGAATGATATAAATATGCAGATGAATGTCAAGGGCAAGAGTAATATGACACAAAGCCAGCATGATGTTATAATATCTCGCATTTATTTTTGCACAGCTGCAAAATCAGATGGTGATGTGCCTAATGAGGATGACAGTGGTTTGGATAATGAACGAGGTTACACATCTGACTCTGAGCTAAGCAGGGTGACCGTAAGGCAGCACAGCAGCTTGGCATCAAGACCAACAAGCCCTGAACTGTCCCCAAACAGTGGTGGGGGTTGGATATTGGTGAGTCATTCCATGTTTCCACAAGGATAGATTGAGAGATAGGAGCCATTGTGAGCTAAGGAATGGTCTTACAAATGAGGAAGATGACAGCAAAAATATTACTTAGATGGCTACTTTTCCAGTACTTATTGATATCACACAATCTTTACCTTTGTGGGCTGTGCCTCATATGACAACATGCCTCTAAACCACTTCCGTAGGATTCTAATGATGGTGTGTTATGTTTGGAATAATTCACTCTCTGGACTTTGTTCATCATGGGATGTACTAGGCACGTTTTTAAAGTAAGGTCCGGTGAGCCACTAAAAATAACACATAAGAGATAAAATTTATTTATCACAGGCAAAAGAGATCTACATATTTACCTTATTTTTCCACATAGTCCCCTCTGACCT
>Ga0209628_10003649_pt1 | contig 10876 bp, 6 predicted proteins | sample TergutCu122P4_FD_187285 | JGI IMG/M metagenome (GOLD analysis project Ga0209628, IMG submission 187285) | Cubitermes ugandensis P4 segment gut microbial communities from Kakamega Forest, Kenya - Cu122 P4 (SPAdes) (version 2) | ecosystem: Host-associated > Arthropoda: Insects > Digestive system >...
ATGTCTCTGTGGCAGACTTGTTGAGTTTCACACAGAATTTGATAGCGTACCGTTGTTCAATATTTTCCTGCATCGCAAACGTAACGAGGTTATAAAACACGACCATACACAAACAGCAGTAGCGCACGACTGACGCAACCAATCCAGTTGAAACAAGTATGGACATGCAGCCAAGGTCACTACCTACGCGCTGATATATATCAACGAGGTGCTACATTCCCAGTTCGTCCATAGGAAAATCAGTACACTTACTTTTGGGACACACCACGTATATATATAATTTCAAGGTCTAATTTTTATTTTTATTTTTCTCCTCTTTTCTGCTTTCCTGCCTTAAGGTCTGCCGCGCGGCCAAGCAGTTCCCTGTATTTGTAAAGTATGTTATACAGAGGGCAGGCTAAGCTGGCTGGCTGGCTGGCTGGCTGGCATTTAGAAGACGTGTATCCCAAATCAACAGTCGCACTTCGCCTTATCATGAATAAGGACAAATATTTACACTGCCTTCACCGACACGCTGGCGAACCAGCACACCTATAACTAACTATAGACTACATGTATATCCTCTATAACTTTAAATTTCTCTTATGAATTTAGCCTCTATCGCTGTGGGTAATTTCAGTCACGCTTTTGCAATTTGGTGACACGTCTGGTTTCCGTGTACTTTCACGTAACGTTGTGGTTTGCTGGTTAACGTGTTCACGGGAGGTTCCCAGCTCAAATCTCGGCTTGGAAAAACTGCAATCTTGACTTAGGTGTTCGTGGCTTTTCTGTGTTCCTCCAAGTAAGTATCAAGATGAGATTTTGTTATAATGGTGTAGTGTGACAGAAATTTACAATCGTTTCGGAAGAAGCTGCTGCTTTTTTGTTCAGGGTACCTGAAGGTGAAAGCTGCGGTTCCTTCAAACCTTCGGTAACTTTCTACCAGACTACATGGCGTCACATCCCGGAGGATAGTAACCTGCAAATGGCAAGGAATGAGCCACGATTAATATGTGTTCTCACATTTCTAGTCGACAACAATCTAAGAATGATTAGGTGAATGCTTTACTAGAACAGTTCGGCCTACGGCGTTCAGCCTGCTACACCGAAAGGAAAGACGTCTTAACAATGCGATAATTTTTTTTCGACTTTTGTGTTAAATTTTTAAAAGCGTGCGGAGTAGTGATCGGAAAACTGAATCAAAGGTAACAACTCCAGAGACCTGAACGTAGGTGGGAAACTGTATTAAGATATGAAGCTGTTTTTGATTCATCTGGTCGGACTACAGGGGCATAAAAATGCTTTTAGTGGCTTGCGTTAATTATGTCTTGCATTCTTCAGTGTTCTCACTTAAAGCTTGCTTATTCCTTACCTTAAAAATTCTTTCTCTTTGTGTTGTTTCCTCAGAGTGAGATGTCATTTTGTAACTGTAAGTTAGTAAAAATATTCTAATAACAAAATTCGGATAGTTGAATCTCCTTTTACATTGAATTTTGACGTGACTACAAGAAATAAGAAATAAACTTGCGTTGTAGTTAATGTGATGGTTTGTTAAATGCTGCTGTATGTATGTTGTGTTTGTAAGTTTATTTAATGACGGAATTTTCCTAACAGTTCTGGAGCAAACCACAAGACAACACATTCAGGTTAGTAGGCATGTTCTTGGTACGGGCTATAGACGTCCAGAATTGAATTTCAGAACTTTACTGTTCGAATCACAAGTGCTTAACATTTTAAAGCATGTCTGTAACTATTTGCACCGCATCGTTTAACATTCAAAACCTCTGCGTTTTGCCCACAAAATGTAGGCCCGCGCATGAGTTTTTCTGTTCGCTTTTACAGTCCTGTATTTACCTGAACAGCAGTAAATGGTTTGTGTATGCAAAGGGGACGTGTATTTTTTTTGTGCGGTGGGAGCTGAATTTGTTCATCAACATCGTCGTCATCTACATGGTTTAGACATGTTGGTTATGTTTATTCGCAGTTTATAAGCGCCGAGTGTGTTTATTTCTTCACAACCTTCCCCATTGTCTTGTTCGTTGAGGTGTGTGGTCAGGTAATCACCGTATAATTAAGTCTTTTGTCATTCTTGTCACATGTTCTGCCTGAATGTTGTAGCTCAGATTCGGTTCCTGTCGACCCCACCAGGCGCACGGGCCACCATATCTAAACGATTGGACCAACACGTATTTGTGAAAGTTGGCATTGAGTGGCTTATGGAACGCGATGCGTCTTGCCATATGTGCAGGGTGATTGTTTAATAGTTCAGAAAGTCAATCAGAAACTGCATTCCGCTGTTGGAATTTGAAAGCCCGACACCCATAGATCATGCCATTGTATAGACTGAGCTCATCGGGCGCTAACACAATTCGAAGGACTCCTTCCTAGCGCTCGGACCATTAGTGTAACAGAATAAATGGTAATGATTAAATTGGTATCAGTGCGTCCGCAGCCTAATTATTTTTATGTCCATTGACAACTCACATCGCGGACTTAAAGATTTGTAAGCTGTTTGATGTGAATTATTGAAATATCAATCAGAAAAAAAATTCTAATTCAAAACTGTTCACTAAACTTCCCAAAATTAAGGCTTGCAGAGACGCATCCCGAGATTTCACGCAATACCGTTAGCTAGATCGTCTTTACTTTCATTTCCGTAAATATAAAAACTGCTACAGTGTTTTGAGTATTTTATTTGTACTGTTTTATTTCCTGTGCTGAGTTGTATGAGCATGTGTTTCATTTTTAAATGTTATGTATGTGGTGTTTAGGCTTCAAAGGAACTGCATCTTTTGTACCAGGCGCTGTGCGATTGGTATTCTGGCAGCTTGCAGTGCTGTTCGGAACCAACGGCTTACTTCAGTATTGACTGTAGCGTCTCTTGGATCCACGTGAGATCCTCCCTGAATCGGTAACAATAGACGACCCTTCATTTTTTTCAGTCTTGTTTTCGTTTCCTATTGCCTTGTACGCTGAGAATGCAAGCTATGATGGAGAATACGGAAAAGATCTTTTTGTCTGTTTGTTGTTGCTGTTTATTTTCTGCACTACAGCGATGTTGGACGAAGCTGTCATCGTGCATTGTGTCATTTATATGTTGTTTTCATTATTTGTACACAACGTAATCTTGAAGTACTATCCAGTGCAGCTGCGAGTATATCATCCTTATGTATGTATGTTACACCACATTGTTCTTGTAGTTGACTTTATTTGCGTCACATGGTAGCGACTCCTGTCATTATGAAGCAGTCAAGGTACCTGTGTTTCAGTCGGCATTGTAGCGTGATCCTTGCGGGTAACTCTCAAGAACTTCTCTAATTCATGGCATGAATATTTAGTGAAACTCTGAGTTTATAATACTGCTCTACGGCTGTAACATGTACGAACGGATCAAGTTGAAGTGTTATTTGTGGAAACCTTGGTGAGTGATTGAGTCGTTTCGTAATTGTTGAAGTATATGATGACGCCGTGGACTTGGGTGTGAATATTGTTACCCCGTCTTACGATGAGGCCAGGTCTAGTTTCATGGATCTTTATGTGCAATACATTTAAATCAACTTGCTTCAAACTCTCTTTGAGGTGGTGCTCAAGGGCTACGTAAAGTCTTGGAAAACTGTTTAATAATTTAATGTACTTCTGTACTTCCCGTTCATTCAGACAGTGAATCAGTTTTTAATTTCATTACGATCAAGCTATAAGAAACGGAGAACGTCCGTCATTCCACCCCTCTGTAGGTGGCAGTCCTAATTTATTTTTCCGTTCAAGTTGCTGCAATTTCTTTAGGTATTGCGTGTTTCTTCGGTGGGATAAACTTAAAATTCATTTACAGTTATTATAAAGGTGCATTGTCTTATATTAAAACTAGCCACGGCCCCGCCGCATGATGGGAGTAACAATATTCACGCGCTGCTCCACCGCATCTCTAGGTATGATTTCCAGAGACAACCGTTTGAATCGCGGTTGTGCAGGGTAGAAATACAAAGATGACCTTGTGCTACTGGCTGGGGAAGGAAATGTACTGCAGGAACGATTGATAGAATAATAGAAGTTGGAATAAGCTGCGGAATAGAAGTGAATATGGTCAAATCTAAGGTAAACAGGTTCTTAGGGCAACCATCTCCAGTACAGTTTGTGAAAGATAAAAATCGACTGGAGAATATGGAATATATCAACTATTTGGGTAGTATGAAAACTCATGATGCAACATGTACACATGAAGAAGACCAGCTAATTGAACTTAAATTTAAGCAATAAATTAGTAAAATGCTACATTCGGAGCATAGCTTTGTACGGTGCTGATGCTTGGAGACTTCGGCAAGTAGATCAGAGATACCTGGAAAGTTTTGAAATGTGGTGCTGGAGAAGGAGGGAGAAGATCAGTTGGAAAGATCGCGTGGAAAATAAAGACGTATGGCATGGAGTCAAGGAGGAAAGGAATATCTACGTACAATAAAACGTAGGGCTAACTGGGTTGGTAGCATCTTGCGTAGGAATTGTCTTCTGAAATACATTATTGAGGGGAAGATAGAAAGAAAGTACACGTGATGGGAAGACAAGGAGGAAGATGTAAGCAGCTGCCGGCTGGCCTTAATGAAACAAGAAGATAGGGAAATTGAAAGATGAAGCACTAGTTCGCTGTCTGTGCAGAATACGCTTTGGAAGAGGCTATGGAACTGACGTATAACAGACTATATGTTGAAAGCAGTGGTGGTGGTGATGGTGGTGGAGGTTGTGGTGGTGGTGGTGGAGGTTGTGGTGGTGGTGGAGGTTGTGGTGGTGGTGGTGGTGGTGATGGTGGTGGAGGTTGTGGTGGTGGTGGTGGTGATGATGATAATGATATACGGTGTTTCCGGTGACTTTATGTCATATCGACATGGGTCAGATTTGCAACCGTTACTAAGGAGTGAGCTGTATAATTTACCAAGTCCCTCTGTACATGATTTCCTACCTTCCCCACTTGACAATCTGTCCATTCCAGCTATTTCGATTACCATATTTTGTTTCCAACCAACGTACTTTGAGCACTCGCGAATACGGCGGTCAGGTCTAGCGAGGGGTGCACAATACGGATCTGTATCGTTCCGCTAGACCTGACCATCGAAACAGCAGTCGCCGCTGGTTGAGTTAGCGTTTCTCTGTGCAGGAAAGCGACGGAAAGCCCAAAACTACTAGCAGGCCAGAGTGTGAAGAGCCTCCATGAAACGTTTAGAACGGCACTGTTACCCACCAGATCTGCTAACCAGTGTGTACAGACAGCGGTTTCTCCGGGTGTAAAGACGACTGGGGCGTGTGGCTACTGTATTTAAGAATTTGATGTGTACGAGGTGTCCACCTTCACCACTTCGTGACGTGATGCTTAGGCAAAATAATGTGTTTACTCTTGCAGTAAGAAGATAGCATGTGAAGTACATACAGAGTACTTAATTCCGTAGCTTACCTACGTGAAGATTGAAGTAGAGGTGACCCTGAACTGGGACACTACGACATAACTGTTAGGGTTTGGACGTTGAGCTCCACCCATTGTAGGTTTCGGCGCTGCAGCCGCTTTGCTCTTTCTCGCCCTTTTTTCCTCGAAAAGTATAATTTTTGCCACATTAATCTGCCGCGACGCGTAAGTTGGAAGATTTTGCATTCTCCATTACTGCACCTCTACCTTCCATCACTATATGCTCTACATAGTCTCGCTGCTCTTAGCGACGGTGTTTTAACATCACATAACTAGAAGCGACTAGCGGTATAGCAGTTGTGGTGGCTGTGTCCCTCCATGTTTGCAGACTTCGGCGTCTCCAGCGAACTAAACCAATCAAGAAACTAAAGGCGGACGCTTTATGCTAAACGCAAGTCCACGTCCCTTGGTCCCGTTTAGCCATTTCTGCTTAGGAAAAGCGTCGCTGGGCTGGGACGCGACAACATGACTACATGGGTGTTGTGTTTACGCTAAGCAATTTTCCGTCTTGACTGAGGGGGGTTGGCGTGGGAATGCAACATACTTTTGCTGAAAGGTATCTTTTCAGGCTAGGAGTTCCGTGATTGGTTGGGTATCTGAGGTTTGACCCCAGGGTGGTTCGGTCGTGTGGACTGAAGGCTTTTCGACTTGCAGTGGAGTCACCCTGGCTTTCGACGTACAACTGAGGAAAATCACAGAAATCCTCAGTCAGGGTAGCCGAAAAGTTCTAGGCACAGTTCATTATGTCGACTTTGCAGTCTTGACGGGCATGCTGTTTTCCATTCGCTTTCGGCTAAGGTCGCAGGCGACTTCGGAAACCCCCGGCCGGTGCATGGTCCATCCAAGTTATGTACCACACACTCTCTAATTTCATACACGGCTTTTGTCCTAGCTTTCAGTGGCATTTTCTCGTACGACTGCTTTGTCGCGCTTGCATTGTGTCTGGTAGCTTTATTCACTTCACAGTCTCTTTCCTTACATTGGATTTATCAGACTCGAGCTGTAAGCCCGGGTATTTCTTAGCTATGGGACTGGCTGGACCTGAGGGCCGTTCTAGAAACAGCGGTGATAATATAAATATAGCCGCCAACGCACGGGGAAAAAATTTGCATTATTCCAGTCGTTATACTGCCACTGCGTTAGGTAGATAATTCCAGGAAGGTGCGTACATGTCGAAATACTCCCGTGGCTACAACCGTCAATTGATCACATGTAGCTTCTTTTTAATTAGGCCTCAGTAGTAAAGCGGGTGGGTATTACAGGGGCAGTATGCAATCTAGAACCCCCGTCCCCATAAAAAAAAATAATGAAGAATTCACATAATTGCGACATTCAGTACGACAGTGACCCAAAAGGCTTCCTGACGTCTGTGACTTGACTGCTTATTGTGGCGAACGTACGGAATTTCATTCACCTCCTTTACGGTATACTGACCGTGCCCTTGAACGTGTCTAGTATGCGCCCACCTTACGTCATCTCCAATATTGCGTCATTATTCATATTTGAGACTACTTAGTGAACAAACCTAACATAAGTTGTCGTTGTGTTTGTGCTTTTTTTTATGCGCGTTCGCAAAATTGTGAAATGCGACTAGTAGCTTCCTCATGTCTGTCCGTCCGCCCGTCCGCATAGACGGGCGGACGGACAGACTTGAGGAAGCTGATCAGATTTTCATTAAATTTTATACTAGAATATTTTTCGAAACTCTGTCGAGAAAATTTAAGTTTCATTAAAATCTGACAAGAACAGCAGGTACTTTACGTGAAGCCCTACGTACATTAGTGATCACATTTCGCTCTGTTTTTCTTAGGATGAGAAATGTTCCAGACAAATTTGTGGAGAAAATTAAAACACATTTTGTGCCCAATAGCTTTTTCACGAAAATCGTGCCGTTTATGCACTAATGTGGAAAAATATAGTAGAGCCGGGCAGGCCACAGAGGACAATATGGCGCATGCGCATTGCATGCTGGATCCCTAAGGCTGCAAACACACCCTCAGAATACGTAGTACTTACTCCTTTTCCACTACAACAATGGATGCACGAACGTTTCTCGATGTTTCGTTAACGTACATTGCCTGTCTTCTTGTATATTTGTAAGAGATGTGTATTTTCCTCTAAGGTCGGTGCATAACCACTGAAGATAATTGTCTATAAGTAATGTACTTACGTCCAAATATCTTGCGAGCATAAGAAGAAGAAATGACTCGCCGCCTTCCCATTAACCGTGTACTGATTTCTTGCACAGCATTTACTACAGCCCTCCATTAAATCCTACCATGATCCACTAAATTCAAACGCAAAACTTGCCGTTTCTTTCTGTCAGTTTAGTACACACGTTGCCCCCCTCCCTAAGTCTGTTTTATTGAAAGCTTCGGACCAAAATTCCCTACCCGTTTCTCACTCTTCTTGGGTGCTACGTACGCAAGCCATCACGTTGTTATTGCTATAATTATAATACTGGTTGCAGAGTTAAAGCTTTTCGTTGTGCAGTTTTGTCATGTTATTTGTTACGTTATCTCTCTTTTAAGTCCAATATCGTTATTCATGCCTTGTAATTTAATTACATATTAAGCGAGGTGGGTCAACCACCATAAAGTTTCCTCCGCACTGCGTACCGTACGTATGTAGAGAATGCGTAAAATGATTAATTATCCGCGTGTGTTTAAATGCCACATTTGCAAAGTATAAGTTGTAGCAAGCAGTGCTTGGTAATGTAGCGTTCATTTCGTTCATGGTTTAATTTCTGGTTTTGACGGGGAAAGGAGCAGTCGAATTCAGATTTCCTGACTGTTGCTGGGAAAGGATACGGTGATAAAATATTTCAGCACAAATTCGTGGCTAACAAACCTCAGAATCTGTAAGGCCTGCAGTTAAACAAATTTGTTGTGACATTACTCTTCGCCTTGTCTAAAGGGTGCGTAAAGGAATTTAGCAAATTTGGATTAAGTTCAGAAAAATTCTTTTTTGTACAGAGTTTTCATTTATTGCTGGGTTTCAAACATTTTGAGGGGCACTGTGTGTGTGTGTTTGAGTAGGAGTGAGAGAGGAGAGTGAGTGAGTGAATGGAGGACATCAAAAAAGGACGTTCGAGGGACTTAAAATAGGCCTGCAGTAAAGAACTAATCGATAGGGTATATTCACTCTCCCTAGCGAAAATTCAAGTTGGCTTTTTCATTATTTATACCCTTTGTGAAATAATGACCTTCCCGCTCTGCCAGACCTCGCTATAGCTTGCTTCGACATTTTGCATGCACGGTTATTAGGCCTACAAGTAAAAGCGATCTACAAGACCCTACATATTCGAAGCAAACTTCAAAGTGAGTTTGCACTGGAAGAATGCTTGGTCATGCCCATCTGTTTGAATGTTTGACTCAGCGGCAACGAATAATGTGCGGATTTTTTTAGCTAATAAGATACGCCTGTTACCAAAAAAAGGTGTTTAAATATGGTCTTTGTAGATATGAAGAAAAGAGGACCGAATTTGGAGGCTGTAGCCTATTGAGGGCCTCATGGAAGTCATGTTAAATTATACGTTAACCTGCAAGTATTAATAATTGAATCCTTTTCGATCGCTGGCCATCAGCGGTATTTTTTTAGGCTCTGTATAGAAAACAAGTAGGGGGAAACATAAATGTAGAAAAAAAAGCATGAAGGGAAAGAAAACAAATATGTAAGGAAATAAAGAAGAAAATGAAAATAAATGACCCCAGAAAAAAATAAACATACATGACGTAGGTATACTTGAGCCAGAGTATGTGACAGTTCTCAAGAAAATCGTAAATTATACGATGTACAGGGGCTTCATTTCTTTCGGCACACACAACGGGCAAGAGAAAGTGTAATATGAGCGCTGCGACCGTGAAAATTACAACGTAGAGAGACAACGTAAAAGGGATCCTTTTTTTCGCAAAAGGATTAAAATTCCGGACAATTATGCCGCTGAGGATCTCACCAGCTGCCAGTCGCAACACTGATTATCCCCGTTCTGCCAACGTTTATCTAATTTTCAGTGGAATATTATTTGTCAACGTTGAAACAAATCAGCATTTTTCGGGCAGCATTAAACGAAGACTGCCGCCTGTGTGTGCAACAAGTTTGGGCTCCCTTCTAATATTGTCGGTCAATGCAATGGTGACGATGAAGATATTGCTGTCTTCATAGATGTGCCGATGCCTAGCGTAGTGGAAAACCACCCGTGATGCTGCAGACGGCAGATTTCTTTGAAACGTCGGTACACTTCTACCAACGTACGTAGCATATCCCATATCGGGGGATCGAATCCCGGTGGCACGAGATTTTCCGTACCGTCCAGACTGGCTCCGAGGCCCAGCCACCCTCCTGTACATGGTTACCGGAATTTTTGGGGGGGTATAGCGGCCGGAGTATGGCGTTAATCACCCACCTCCTTGTAACGCCGAGTTGCGAAGGGGTAATTGATACACCTCCGCCTACCCTCTATACCTGTATTGGCATGTCATGGATTGACCTGTACCTTACAAACACTATGACGCAGGGTACTTCGTGAGAAACTCCCCGCCTTTCGTTCAACCCGAAGGTCCATTTCCGTGCATATAATGTAGACGGTAATAAAATCATTACACAGAAAACTGCAGTCATTGTGTGCATGTCACATCAGACCGATCTGGTCGGCTGAGCGCTGTCACGCCTGACCTGTGTTCACTATGTGTCTGGTGCTGTCCTGGCTGAAAATTTTCGTGCGTGTCCTCTTCCATTATAAGGGAATCAGGGTGGTCACGACCACTTCTTTGTCAACGCCTCACGTAATGACGGTCTCTTTTCTATCTGCGCTGCGTAACCCCTGTAGCTGATGGTCGATTAATTAATAAGATTTAAGTCGACCTACCTGTAGTTATTCGACTTGTAACTTAATAGCACTGGAAGTACTCGTATTTTCCTCACAACTTCCACACGTTTTTGAATTCCTCTTGACCTATGATTAGTTTACTGCAGATGCATAGTTGTTGTTCAAAGGACACCACCTCTACCGTTATGTACAATCCTAATAATACTACGTCAAGTATATTGCTTTTCGTAAAGTATTGACCATATCGAATTGTGTTCGAAAGTTAAGTTGTAGAACTACAGTACATACTTTTGTATTTATTTTTAAACTTACTTATGTAACCCCCATAAGTGTAAACTGTCGAAATTTTCAATCTTTACAAAAACCGAAATCTCTGACAATATGTGACGGTAGTATACGAGTATTTGCATGCTACGAGTATTACATTTGAACGAATCATCGTTAAGTTAAAAAAAAAATGAAAATACATGCAATTAATTGACGTTTGTAACAACAGCGTTTAAACCATGACCGTGTATATTGTAATGGAAGTTCCACGCGGAACCCTTATTTTCTGTTCGCCGAGCGTCGGAGTTCCGATGAACAGCATTTGGAAAACACTTAAGTAGTGTTTGGCTTTTATG
>Ga0209628_10003653_pt1 | contig 10868 bp, 3 predicted proteins | sample TergutCu122P4_FD_187285 | JGI IMG/M metagenome (GOLD analysis project Ga0209628, IMG submission 187285) | Cubitermes ugandensis P4 segment gut microbial communities from Kakamega Forest, Kenya - Cu122 P4 (SPAdes) (version 2) | ecosystem: Host-associated > Arthropoda: Insects > Digestive system >...
TTCTCTGATTGATTTTGCTGGTTTCTTGATTTATTTAATGACGTTTTCTAAGCTGAAAATATTCTTATGCAGGCTCACGCAAAACAGCATTGTGTTGCCCACGGAGACATTTAAAACAAAAAAAAAATCGTATAACCCTTTTCCTTGCAAAGCCAAGACAGAGCCGCCCTTAAATAATTTTCAAGACATATGAGCTGCCTACTTGCGGAAATATACGTATAACACTTTATTAATTGATATAGAAAAGTATGCTAAAATTAGCGAATCCCTCCCTATGTTGAGAATTGAATTTTATTATCTTCTGTTCCAGCTTACCTTCCCCTAGCTTTAAATCGTGAAAGAGGCCTAGATCAGAATAACTGGCCTTGAGATGGAGCGAGTTCCCCCGAAATTCCGAATATGAAGCAGCATAACAAACAAATGTATCCTGAGCCTCAATATTAGGGGGTGAACACAGTTTTTTTTTATAATTGATGTATAATTTACAAATACAGAAACGTTGCGTTTGAATACATTTGCAGTTAACTCTACTTTGTTTAGATCGAAGTACGATTCGAGAGAATGCTGTTGGCGTAGGCTAGAGTAAAAGCTTTTCATTACATGTGTTAGTGGGAAACACAACAAACGTTGTCACATGAATTAAATTTTGTTTCCTTTCCATCCAACATAACCATCAGCTTCCATGCAGCTAAAATCAAGCTAATGCTCTGTTTTTTTTCTTTCAAAAATGTCACTGAAATAACGGCACATAGCCCAAGAAAATATAATATACGAAAAACTTCTCGATACGACAAGATTTAAAAAAGTGCAAGGAAAAATAATTTAAGACTTAATGCATTTGTTCATAAAATCAATTAGCAACAAAACTAGTAATTATGTAAAATGCGAACATATTTTTCGTATATGTAAGTACCCTAAACTGGAGTATACTTTTGCAACTCTGTGAACGTTGTGAAAGAAATTTCATCATGCAAGCCAGCTGAATATAACAGGAGTTTCAACTAGCGTACGTTATGGATTTGACGCTATATAATTACTACAGATGGAAAGACTTGTTAAATAAGCCAAAAATAAACAAGCCTATCAAATTCAAGTGTCAAAAACTTTGGGAAGATAATTGCATCATACACAATGCAGTGGTTGAAGCTAATGATACCTGGTCGTCATCCTCCACGCTGTGAATCATCTTGCCGCCATATGGTGTTCAGCTAATCCACATGACCGATGGAACCTCAGCTTACACTCCAATACGCCTGACGCAACATGCCTTATTTTGGTGTCATGTAACGGGTAACAATTCAGATGTGTTTTTATAAAGTTCGGGACATGCAATTGCTGCGATAAAACTATATTACCTGTTCGTCCAATTGCTGTTACATGTTAAACTTCAGTTTTCATACTGTTAATATTTAGGACAGCCATTAAAGAAAATATGGCAAACACAACACCGGTACTTAAGTCCACTCTATAAGATTTTTAATATTAAATATAAGAACTTTTGATAATGGACACTCCTGATAATGACCAGGTAAAAGAAGAAATACGCTTTGGAATAGAACACTTTATACAGTACACTTTGTATCAGTGTTGCGTCTGATGTCTCATTTACTGTAATAACCAGTTGCTTTCACCTGATATTAGTAAGGCACTCTACATATGGATCAAAACTCCATACTCGGCCGTTTTTTCATACATCTCTATTATTCTTATAACTTAGTAAGGGGCTACATATGCAGTTGACATAAGTAATGTGCATAAGCCTACACCACTTCTTTGAGTAAACGTACTGACGACATTCTGGAATAATGAAACGGATAGGCGATAATGTTAAAAATCATGTAACGGAGGCAGATTTGGATAAAAGTAGAATGGAGTGAAATGGCTCAGAGTGTAAGCAATGGCATGTGTTAAGACTCTTTAAAAACAGACTGTAATATCGGAAAGCCTTCATTACGTACAAGTTCATCTACAATTTTTGTGGTACTTGCGGTGCTCCTGGCGGTGACTTTGAAAACAAAGAACTGTCTTCTAGAAATAGAAGCAGGGATGCAGCAGGTGCTTGAGAAAAGTTGCTGCGTACCTACCAAATATCACGGCGTCTCACACCGGAGAAAGTAAATTAAATTTACTATCTGTCTATTTCGAAGTGTGAAAACTTAACGCCCCTATATCACATCAAGTATTTATTTTAATTTTGAATTTCCTAGAAAACAGACAGGCAAATCTTGTCACCCGAGTGGCAACTATCATTCCTGGAAACGAATCTGCTCTCGGTGTATTCGTAAATCTGAGTCTGTTATCACTGTAGTCACAAATATTTCAGGGTTTACACATTTTTTTAAGTATTTATTAGCTATATGATTATGATCAATATTATTTTGTCTGTGCCCTTTTTACGAGATGTAAGCATGTATGAGCGCTTAGTTTCCTGCAAGTTTTCTTCTAGACAAATGTCTCTACTAATTATGCTTAATAAAATTACTGTATTCTGGCCGAAATCTGTCGTGATTAGTTACTTCTGAAAGTCCAGGAATATTCATCATATGCAATAGAGATGAATTTACTTCATTTCATGACACATACTAAAGCACATATGGGGCCTGGGGTGGCGTAGTGGTTAAGGTGCTTCGCCACTAGTCGGACGGTCCCGTTGTCGATTCACGGTGGTGTCAATGGATTTTTCAGTGACATATTCCTTCAAACCGTACCATGGTCCTAAGGTCGACTCAGCCCTTGGTGAAAATGAGTACCAGGGATATATCCTGGGAGTAAAGGCGGCCGGTGTCTTTATAACTCGTCTGCTCTCAGAAGACTTCTGTTACACACCAAATGGGGGTGTACGAACACGTTACCTGGAGCCGTATTTCTTAAAGCTTTACTGGATATCAGAGTCATTTACTGAAAAATATTGGAGCGAACAGGCTCCAGCGCTCACATGTTTAGCTGTAAATTATACCACAATCTATCATAGTTATAGCTCCTATACAACACATGCGGACTCAGTCCACGTTGTAGATCACATGTTATGCTATTCTCAACATCCCGCGTTTTTTGCTCTTTCCCCATCCAGCGAAAATGCGATCTTCCTGACAGAATCAGAATTAGAGGATGCGAACTTTAACATCTGTGTACATGGAAGTAAGACACATTTAACCCTCCAACGCCACCTCGGTGCCCGGTACGGACCTTCTTCACACGCTGCCGCCGTCAGTCCACCGTGTGGTCGTGAAAGCATTTGGGCGTTGTACAAATTTCAAATTTCCTCGTCCTGGGCAGTCGTTGACATCAAATCCCCTGCGTATTTGAAGAGCTAGAGCAGCACTAAAAAAAGCCACTCGTACCTACGCAGTGAAAAGTCACGTGATGTCCCGAAAGACATGTACATGCAATATAAAAATTAACAGTCTCCGCGAGAAGAGTCGTATAAATTAGTTTAACAGTACTTTTCCGGAAATTCTACATTTCAACCACGTTGCTCCTATAAGATTTTAAATAAAAAAGGAGACTGTCATTGCAGGTGGCACCAGTCAGTAGAGATTTTCTTAATAACTGAATCCGCTTTATCAAATATTACTTGTTCGTGAGACATGTTTTATTTAACTTCCAGTCCTAAATACAGTTATTACATTTAAACAGGGGCAGACAGTCACATGGAGACACAACTACATATTTTATTTTGGACGCCTTACTACATAAAATTTTCATTCACATAAACATAAAACATTCGGTTTGTTCCGCCCTCAACACACAGGCTCTCAAGCCAAATACAAAAGAGCTCTCTGCTGTACAGAAGCAGCTGGCTCATAAAAGCTTCCATGGCGGTACCGGAGAAAACATGATGGGAGGCACAACTTTTATATCGACGTGACACCAGTTGCATGTGAAAGCGGCGCATTGAAAATCAATAATCATGAAACCACGGAACGATAAATATCCATAAGAATTAACGGTTCCAAGAATCGAGAAATAAATCTACTCGATTTAAAGTACCACCGGACTTGAAAAACGTGTGCGGTGTCAAAACAAATAAGCGGAAAATGGAAATCAGAACTGCGAAGTTTTCCCCTCCATTCAGTCGAATAGAGCATGTCTCGTTGCAAAGCTGTTCGCTTACATCCAACAACAGGCAGACAAGGCGCTGGGCACCTTTCAAACTCAGTGAAGTTAAAACAATTAGCTGTTCCCGTTTTGGGCTTCTTCCAAACAAAAGTAATTTGGAGAGAAGAAGCTGCATGTAAGGGGACAAGAGACAGATACCATAGAGACGCTAATCCTCACAAAAACCAGTGCGATTCCGCGCGATAGCGAAGAGGCTAATTCATTTGCTGTGAGGCTTATGCGTGACTAAGGTGTTATATGAAATTTTGATACATACTGACCTTGTCCTGCTTTAAAATGAACACAAATTACGTCGTTCCTGCTGTCACACATTTGCACAGCCAGAATGTGATTAGACGTAAACTTGACAACTCTTTCTAGAGTGATATTTTCAGTTTCAATGGCAAAAATTTGTCATGCAAAATTACATGATGTGTATATGTAACTGCATAGCATGGTCCTTTTTGGAGTCCAACAATCTTTCAACTAACCAAGGAGTCCCCCTTCTTTTACCGAACAAGTATCCATTATCGTGGTCACAAAAACTAGCCACTGGACCCTACCGTGAAAATAGACACATCCAAATCCACACCCACAATTCGAGATTGAGTTTAATGTTATCCTCCAAGATATGCATAAGTACTCCAAGTAAGCTATTCACTTCGTATTTTATGACTGAAATAATGCGGACGTTCTTCATCTTTCATGCGCATAATTCATACCGTCCACTATCAAGAAGTATAATTTAGGTACTTCCCTGAACTGCATATTTTTATAAGAAACAGCACCACGTAAAACGCCAAATTACTATAACATAAACGGTGTTATGTTTCGTAGAGCATTACGAGGTCACATTTGATCTGTTCATGGTGGCAAATAAAAAATCATGAATATGTAATTCACTAGACAATTTTCATCCCCAATACTCTGCACATCATTCCCCTATCTGTCACTTCGATAAGCTAACTAATTTTGTTGCATGATGAAACAGTGGATGTGACCTGAAAATTTATTTCAAAACCGTAGCTGACCTACATTCATGACGGCGATTACGACTGCTATTTCTTACTAGTCTGATCATACATGCACATCACTAGGGACCGGATAGGCAAACACTTCATAATCAGCGTAGTATGAAGTAAGGAAACAATTAGTCATCACTGCTCTTGTTATGTGCTGTCAAATAGGACATCAGGAAAGTCGCAGAAAACCAAGAGAGACTGAAACTTAATGATAAAATTCCTCTTCTGCTCTACTCCAATTATGTTAATTTGCTGAACAAAAACAAACAAACTATACCGCAAAACACAGAAACTTTATTAGTCACAAGTAAGGTAGTCGATCCAAAAGTAAACGCTGAGAAAACTAAATAATATATGTTCATGTATCATCAACAGAATGCAGAACAAAATCACAAGACATCGATATGTAATAGATCCTTCGGACCTAAGGCAAAGTTCAGACATTTGTGGACGACAATCACAAACCACAGTTTCATGCATACAGAAATTAAGAGCGATTAATTTCTGGGAATTTTTGCCACCATTAGGCCCAGAACCTTATACTTTCCTGCTTGCTGACTGAAGACGTAAAGAACAAAATACACAGAACTACACAATATCCTTCGGCAATGGCTGTTCACAAAGCAGTGGCGACAAGAAACCTTCAGCCTCGTCATGTCCGTGTGTCTTTCAACACAGAACAGCATGGATCCCACGGGATGGATTTCCGTAAAATTTCATATTTTGGACTGTTTACTACGATATGTTGCAATACTCCAATTTTTCTTAAACTCGGACAAAAGTAACACTTCACATAAGACCTACGAACACTTACACGATTGGTCTTACATGGAGCCAGCTTTTTCTGCGAGGTACGAGCTGTGGCACATGAAACAGGTGATGGTCTAGGAATATCGACAGAGAGAGACAGCTTTCTCTGTGCTGTACGGGCTGAGATGTAGGAAAAGGTTGACGATCTAAAACTAAAAATTGGGACTGCGTTCTTTGTAAGGCACGAGCTGCAACCGAAGAAAGGGTCAACTTATAAACATAACTTAACATAACCGAGGTTGATCCCCTCTAAATTTGTTGTTACGACACTGGTTTTCGAGAATAGTGTGCAGAGGAAAATGCTTGTGACTACGAGGGAGGACGTAACATGAGGGAGGTCGAACATACATAACATTGCGCTTCATGACTTGTGCTCGTCGTCCACTAGGGACGTGAATAAGGACAACAGTGTAATGAATCTTCGGGTCTCACAAAATTTGCATAATTTCGTCGCCAGCTGAAAAATTACAAGTTCCCAAAGGCAGCTCTCTTCCCGGGGGTTGGATGGTTAGTTAGTTGATTGGTTGATTAGATGAATGATTGATTGTTGGAAATATTTCTACTACTCATTTCTGTTTGAGGTCGAATAGACCCCAGGGCACAGTGTGGTCGGAACGATTACGTCAATGAAAAATCCCAACAATCCCACCAGAAATCAACCCCGTGGCCTTCCGGACTTTAGCGCAGTACAACTGTGCATGAAATATATTTAAATAAAGCTATATGTTCCACAACAACCAAATTTCCGAAGTTATAATCTTCCGTACCACATTCCACAAAAACCGGGGATACTGGCACAGGAAAACGGTAAATCCTTCACAAGCTTCAAACACGGAAGTGTGATATAGATATTGCATATCTCAAAGGACGTAGAATTAATTTCGTACACAAATCGAACCATATAATTTTAATGCTCAACTGGAAACGACAGGTTAAAACAATGCACATGTCAATTACTTCTCTGTATGTATGGTACAAAATTATTACATTACGATACGAAAATTACACAGTTTCATTCAGCGCACCTCTGGTGCATACATAAAAGATTTTAAAATGTGTTGATTATTTGCTGGTTGTTATAATTTAATTTAATAACTCTTTATACTGAACGAATTTACTGCATTCAGACGGTACTTGTTGCGGGGTCAGCGGCTATTGAACGTCGATCTTGATACTTATATACAATAACCATCTATACGCAGAGTCCTTTTTGAGAAGTTGGTCAGTTGTTCAATAAAAATATCACCTTTTAATAATCCAGAATATTCATTACATCTTTCACAGCAGCCCACAACTGCTCCATTCTTAACCAGATAAATGCAGTTCAAACACATCCCCTTCCTTGGAAGGTCAATTTTAATAATGTTCCCTTACTTGTCCTCAGATTTTCCGACTCATGAATTGTACGAATACACTGATGACAAAAACAGAGCCACGGACTAGTTAATAAAGTCTGTAGACAAATTTTTTTTTAAGAAATCCGCTATCAGATTTCCAAATGAGTAACACAAATTCATTAGTGACTGTTACTATACATTTATTTTCCTTGGCACGGGAGCCTCTAGTGGCGCAAGGCCTCCTCATTGTCGAAGTTGCATGATCACACTCAGACACTCCACAGTCGGTAGAACTCCTCTGGACGAGGGAGCATCTCGTCGCAGACAACAAACAACACTCACAACAGACAAACATCCATACCCCCGGCGGGATTCAAACCCGCAATCCCAGAAAGCAAGCAGCCACAGACATAAGCCTTAGACCACGCGGCCACTGGAATCGGCTGTTACTCTATATATTTAACATAATTCTTAAGCTCCATCTTTTACTTACTCAGTTTAATATCACTGCAACCAACACTGTCAACATATTTACGTTTCATACTTTTCATTATCTTATTTAAGGAACTGCCTCTCTCGGCTGATGTCGGTCCTTTGATAATGAACACAAGCACTATAGCTTCATTGCATCCTTAATTAATTTGTATTTTGGTAAAACGCGGCCTTAAAAATTTCTGGTCCATTGGATTTGGACATTCTTCGAAATCGGCTCACAGCAAGAAAATACTCCATCCTCAATCAATTGATTGATCCTTTAATCATTCTGAGAATAAATTACACACTGCATGGCTCTTACAAAGTTTAATCGGTTAATGTCGTTAGGGCAAGAAAGCGCTGTGCATTTTGAGAATCGTATTAAACACACACATAAACACATTCTTCGCGCAAAATGACGCGATTTAATAATAAATGTTTGGTACATAAAGTACTTTCTGGCTTTAAACGGTTTACGGATTGTGTTAGTGGATGACTCATTACACTAAGTGCATCGTGGGCAACGAACATTCAGAAAAAAAACATAACAATTGAGAGTAATCCACGAGTATATAATAACTTTTGTCCAAACGGTTCCGGTTTCGACCATGACAAGTGACATTAATATAAAAGACAATAGAACAGACTCTATATATTTATGTTAATATAATGAAGTCATGACGAGAGTACAACTAGCAGCCAAAACGAAGTGCGTATTAAATTAAAGTACTAAATGTGCAGCGCCCAACGTTGCGTAATGACGTGCAAGATACAATCTGCTAAAAATTCTTCTTGAAGCTCTTCAGTAATACAAAACAATCTTACGTTTTTCGAACAGTATCAAATAACCAGACTTCGAAATCATTGCTGTTGTTAACTAGGCTAAATAACACGGACTTTAACGTGATTTTCCACAAAAACAATTATTTTATTGACGTATAATATTGCAGGACACTACCGAAATTCAGTTACTTTGTGATGAAGAATAGCCTATATGACTAGTGGTGTCAAAAGTGAAAAATAAACGGGCGCAATGAACTCTAAGGCAAATGCTACCATCACATTGACTTGAATGGGATTTTCAAAATACAAACTGTATTTCACTCCTTGAAGCAAAATTCGATATCATTAACTATTTGTAAACAGAATGAACAGGAAGCCATAAATCACTGGTACTCACTTATCCGTTATTGAAACCCTCACACTGAAGTTAACACTTAATTGTGAAACCATTATATTGAATGTGTTTGAAGATACAAACGGAACTCCAGAGCAAATTCTAGTAACTACTGAAGTGCAGAAGTCTCTGCCCTCCTAAGGAAGTGTTCTAACCAAACAGTTTTTCCATCCACATTCCCATATGAACGTCATATTGTGTCACACAATGCAATACAGCAATAGCTGAAATCACACATCCGCCCAACTAGTCCCATCAAATCGTCCGAGCACCCTGTTAAATATGCCCTTATCTCCGTGGCTTTAGACAACCTAGAATATGTAAAGACACATTTTAAGCAACGAAAACTGCTCTTAAGAAGAAAAGTAACAAGCCAAATCCGGTGACCATAAATAAAGCCAACCCTGTACACCGCTGACTTCATAACTAAAGGAATTCCTCTCCACAGAACAAACCACCACGAAGACAAAAGAGAAGGAAAGAGATTGGAAGAATTCAAAGGCACATTGTGGATAAATGAGGGTTCAGCCAATAAAGGTAAAATGCATTTTCAAAAGACTGACAGGACCAGGAATGAGGACTGTACAGTCTGAAGGAAAAAGGACTCAGTCGGGCAGGCGATGATTTGTCATTAACAGTACCTTCAAAAGTTCCCATCTGTTCACTGAGAAAACGTTGTAATAGCAATAAATAAGTAAAATAGCACTCCATATTTCAGCGAAAGAACACTTTTATTATTTCCATTCAGGTCCACTACACGGAACCATGATAGCTCAGGCAGTATGGTGACAAGGCTGCGGGAAGGACACCACAGGAAACGTGATTAGAATTCCGGCATGAGCAAGAGACTTTTACTCCATGAAATCGTCCAGGTTGTCTCTAGGGGTAAAGTGGAGGAGGCGTGAAGCTTACCACACACCTCGATCAACTGCCGAGGTTAAGAATGAGTGGAGAATTTGTTATAGCCTAAACAGTTTAACATATAGTCGACTAAGCCCAATTAAAAGTCCGTTCAATGCGTACATTCTGAGCGCTTTCAAAACATGGAAGTTTAAAATATCTCTCCATAACTATTAAACAACAACGTTACTTAATGTGAGCCCATGTTTGAACGTTTCTGAAGTACGTTCAATCAGTTATTTAACAACTACTTTAAGGTGGATGTCTTCAGGATCATAATCGGAGTCGGGACATGGCCTCGTGTCGATTAGTTACCGAAGTTTTTGACGAAATTCCTGCCTTCATCATTATGGTAAAAGATATCTTGGATACCGTGACAATTCGTCAAGAGTTACCGAGGTTTCCAAGCCTACGGTCTTCATTTTCGGGGCCAAAGATTTCTTGAATCCTGAAAATGAAGGCAGCAAGTTCCAACGCAACGTAGTTTAACTACTAGCCAATCGATACGGCGTCACATCTCAAAATATTTGACAGTATACCACCTCTGTCAGGGCCTCCAATTTTGCAGTTACTACTTAACATTTTTTTTTTACAGAGCCCGCTAGTCTGCGGATAACTCGAATTAGACATATTCAACCCAAAGAATAAATGACTGCCCGCCCCAAGACTCAAGACCGTCCAGAAATTTAAGAAAATGTCTGGGCATTTTATCTTCAACGGAACAAAATCGGGGCCCTGCTTTGACTCAGGTGGATATTCGCCGGCATATAACGGCAGAGGTCCGAGCAATATGCTAGGTTAGCCCACGTGGGATTTGTGAGTAAAATTGTCACTGGGACAGATTTATGTCTAAGAACTTCGTCTTACCCCTGCATCATTTCATCAACTTCAAACCAATTCATTTATCTACCAAGGAAGCTTTTCACAATGTCGTTCTGTAACACACAAAAATATACAAATTTCCTCACAGTTCGTAAAGAATTAGTCCGCGTCCTGGACTTTTTTCAGTTATGGCCCTCAGAAATATCTATAGTGCAGGCGAAATCTGAA
>Ga0209628_10003654_pt1 | contig 10866 bp, 5 predicted proteins | sample TergutCu122P4_FD_187285 | JGI IMG/M metagenome (GOLD analysis project Ga0209628, IMG submission 187285) | Cubitermes ugandensis P4 segment gut microbial communities from Kakamega Forest, Kenya - Cu122 P4 (SPAdes) (version 2) | ecosystem: Host-associated > Arthropoda: Insects > Digestive system >...
AGTACATGGTACAGGATGTGTGTGTGTGTGTGTTTTTGTGTGTCTGTGCAGTATGTATAGTACATGCATATATATGTAGATATACTGTATGCAGTATATAACATACATACAGGACCATTTACTAAATTCTGGCTTGCACAAAATTCAACTGACTGTGGACATTTGGGGATGTAACTGTTGTGTTTGTCAGGGTGCATCTATACAAGGCCTTTCCTGAAGGCATCAGTTTAGTGGTTGCTAACTAAATGAAAGTAATTCCCAAGTCTGATTTTAGTTATGTGGAAAATTGTTACACAGGTACCTGAACTTATTGATATAGTGTTGGACAGCTTCATTCATCGTTCAGTGACAAATAGGATTGGATCACCGACAGTGGAAATCATGGCAGACACTGCTGTGGCTTTGGCTTCTGCAAATGTACAGCTTGTAGCCAAGAAAGTGATCGGAAGACTTGGTCGGGTAAGGTTATGTTATCTCTTTTAAGGTTTATGCACTTAAGTTGTAAGTCACAGGTGTACACATCTGCCATTAACAGTTAATTGTGTTTAGGTAATAATCTCTTATTGTAATAATAATTGTTTCATGAATACAACATTTTATCAACCTTAGGACTTCCGTTATTAATTTAGTTTTAGATTTTCTGTAATTTGGTGTTTACTTTCCTGTTAACCCAATGTGAAATTCCCTCCATTTAAGATTTTTCTGATGTTAATGTTCAGATCTATTCAGGAGAGTTTACTGTGCTTGATTAACTATACATTTCTTAGGTCTTAACAGAACTCATTGCATAGCAGTGTCGTGATACTATAACAAAAACAATGTATGTTGTATGCTTTCTTCTTGATTTATATAATGTGAGAAAAGGCATGAATGTTCAAGCAAGTGGTAAAGTTCTGCTCTTGCAAAATTAATGAGGTGTATATAATACTTGGCTATTATCTAGGTCTCTAATTGAAATCGGTGTTCTTCTTTTATAAGTCTATATTTTTAATTTTTCAGGTATTGGACAAAACGTGTACTTCTCCTACACCATTGCTAGAACAACATATGATGTGGGAAGACATAGCAGTACTTGCACGCTACCTCCTTATGTTGTCTTTCAATAACTGCCTGGATGTAGCACGCCATCTGCCATATTTATTCCATTCTGTCACTGTCCTTGTGTGTTCAGGATCTTTGAGTATGAGAGCCTCAACTCATGGCCTCGTCATCAACATCATCCACTCCCTCTGTACCTGCACCAAACCTTCTTTTACTGGTAATTTCTTCCTTTGTTTTGATTCTGCTCAAATGTAATTTTAGTCATTTTATAAACTGAAGTTTTTAAAATAATGAACACAGTTATAAACTGACCAGATAAATCTTTGTTTTCTGACAGAGGAAACGCAAAGAGTGTTGCGCCTTAGTTTAGATGAGTTTTCCCTGCCAAAGTTTTATCTGCTTTTTGGAATCAGCAAGGTAAAATCAGCTGCAGTCACAGCATTCAGGTCAAGCTATCGTCATCCAAATGAACGTTGGTAAGTCACATATGTACTGTCTTTGTGCATCTTTGTTCTGGGCAGAGAATTATTATTCTTTCATCTATTCAGCAAGTTAATATACAGTGAAATGTGGAATTGTCATTTTTGAAGGCACCATCTCAAATCTAAAATTAAGGCGGTGGAAATTTATGTAGCTACTAAAATGAAATACATGAAATTAATACTGCCAAAAATGGTAACACACAAAATTCTCTAGTAGTATTTTAAAAGGCTCAAACATATCATTAAAATATGTTGCAGGTGTTGTGCAAAAAGAATTCATACAACTAGTTCCTGATGGGTTGGCTTAAATACTGCTGTCTGTACAGAAATAGTACACTAGATTATTGCAGTGCATAAACAGATAGATGTCTGGAATGGGTTGGGTCATGTACCAAGTGTCTGGAACTGCCCAAGTTGTTGCTTCTAGATGCATGGGTCTGCTCTGCCAGTGTGATCTTGAAGTCATAGAATAGTAAGCATACACAAAGATGTTGGAGGAGGTAGGAAATTATGACTGAAAATAACTTTTTTCCCCAATTTCCAGTTGAAAGGACTTGAAATGACAGCATCAGGCCAATTTATGCTCAGTTGGAACTGTTAATTGCAGAACTGGGTGGAAAGCACAGATGTGTGTTCCAGGAAAATTTGACATTGTTGTGGAAGGTTTGGGAGGTTTTATAAAAACAGGCATAGAATCAAGGAAAACAGATTCAGAATATGAAAAATTGAAGTTTCACTGTATATTCTTTTGGTTTGTCATTACAATTTGGAATAGTGGATGTATTTATTGGAGTGACAAAGCTTGATTGATAAGGTATTGAGCCAACATGTGAAAACTGAAGATAATCTACGTAAGGGGTAAGGATGGAAGGATAGTCTCCTACAGAAGAGTTGCTTTCAGCAAGTGCACACTTCTCCTTTGTTCCTGTCAATGCTGGAAGCACTTCACCAACTCAGTTGCTGGAGTCATTGAAGTTTGTTCATTGCTGTTTGTTCATTTGTTCCCACATCATCATATGTTACAGAAACATCTGAGAAAAATAATGACTATAAACACAAGTCACAAATGACAGAATTAGTGTAATGAGCTGTCAGGCATACGTGAACATGCAGTAACTCATCATGGCATGATCTTCGCAACCACGATTCTTGCCTAGTGTGCGATTATTCTGAAATATGAATTCAATCTTGATAAATTTTGATCAGACCTCATATTTTCCACTTAGTATTGTGAAACATTCCCACACTTGATGCAGGTATGGACAAGAACGAAGTCTCTCAGGAACAAACAACTCTGACCATGAGCGGCTGTCACTGACATCTCTAGAAGTCATCACAGATGCACTGCTAGAAATTATGGAGGTCAGTGACAGTTGTCAGTACACTTGAAGTTGCACTGAAACAATATGTTAGCATGCTTGATATTTACATTATAATTGTGAATGTTTTCTTATAAGAAAATCGTTCACAAACTGTTACAGTTTTATACTATTTGTCTTCTTGTAAGACCAGTGCTGTTATCTGGGTTATGACTGTGTGTAATCTGGTAGAAGTATACTGACATTTCAGAGGATTCTGCTGCCCCCTTATCAGAATAGGTGAGTTGATGAACTTCTACCAGACTGCATGGTGTCACAAACTAAAAGACCTCAGTCTTCTGGTCATTGCTATGAAAACAGCAGATTTTATGTAGTGTTAATGTTGTCCTGAACGTTCATAGTAGTGTAAAATTGCATATACTATAATTGCATGATTTCAGTCATCCACCATGGTGTAAATGAGGCCTTTGCTCTTCTGGGATGTTATGTAGCAGTTAGTTGCTGACATTTCGGGACAGCCTATCAGTCCATCTTCAAGGGTCAGGCAGTCCATAACCTGCTTGGACCACTTGACCTTTGAAGATGGGACCAATCAGTTGTCCTGAAATGGTGTTAATTGTCCATCAGCACTGTGTAATGTCCCAGAAGAGTGAAGACCTCATGTACTAGAATTGTTTGAAACTGTATATTTTGTTTCTGAGCTTTTCATAATTGTGAAAAGATTAATTGATGTTCCTGAAAAAAAGTACTTTGAGGTGTATTGTTTCAGTCTGTGATGGAGGGGATATTGACATCCATTGTAACATTACAGGGTGCAGGCATAATTTTGTTGGCTGATTTTTTCAGCATGTTCAGAACAGAAATTTGCAAAAATGCACCATTACATTCACCCCATGTCCGTCTGCTTCTGTTTGTCTTGCTGTCTCTATAACAACTTGAGAAACACCGAATGTATTTGCATGAAGTTTTATATTTGTGAGGCTTATGAAAATTTGTCATCATATTCCACATTTTTGGTTAAAGTTGGACAAAATTACAGGTGTTTTATGTAAAGACTTGAAAGTGTTTCAAACAACTTGCTTTGTACTTAGGAGCAAAAAATGTTGAACAGAAGTTGTTGAGAGAGTGAAACAACAAGTAGTGCATGTGCCATCGTTGTTATACTGTGTGTACATCACCTGATGTGTTTATTATTTTTATCACTCTAATCTAGTATTTCCCAAACTTATTGACAGCAGAACCCTTTTGGGCTTGGAAAGTACAGTTAGAACCCACAAGGGGCCTGGAAGCTAATGTAGAGAAATTAAGCAAATGAAGCAAATTGTCCTACCAAAAAATTTCCACATGTAATGCTTGGTCATATGTATGATTTTTCTGATTTATTTTCTTCCTGTCTGCATAGTGTCAAGGGCAGCAGTCAAGAGCATTTCTCCCTCGCTGTCTCCTACCAACACCATATTTAAACATCCTAATGGGAAGTCTCTGACTGGTTGTTATAACACACAGTTGAGCAGAGAATGACCTGCTTATGGGCAAATGACCAAGTTATTGGTGAATGTAAGTGGAGAAAATCTTGCTACCATCAGTATTTTCTTATGGAACCCCTAATCACATGACATGCAACTCCAGGGTTCTCTGGAACACAGTTTGGGAAACACTGCTCTAACCTGTGCTTATTTGTTTGTTATACTATTTCACATTGGACTTTAGCTCAATGTACAGCAAATTTCCTTTAATCCATCATTTGATAATCCAGAAATTCTGATAATGTGGCACTTCAGGAGAATGTGCCAAAGACTGGAAGCTTTACTTTTTACCAGAAAAAAGCTTTCCAAGTGAAACAGGCAGATGTCAGGGACATGTTCAAAAAGGCCTTCAAGAGTGTCTGTACATCAGCCAATGCAGTATTTCTGGATCTCTTGTCTCCTACTGCAACTTCTTCAGCTCTTAACACTACTGGAGGAGCAGAAGAGGACCCCATTGACCTTGAATCAGCAGATAAATGAGAAATCCAAGTGGATTAGTTTTGCAGTCCAAGTATAGGAGCAGTAACAAAAAATTCCCTTAAGAACCTAAGGCAATATAGATTCTGTCTGTTAATCTGAGTATCTGGTTATCTTGCACCTTCCAGTCCCATGCAAGCCAGATTAATGCAATTTTTCTGTATTATTTCTTAAGTATGTGAGGCGACCGGGCTTTTTCTTGCAGGCATGTATGCGAGACATTCCTGATTGTGATTGGTTACAAACCTGGACTGCCCTGGCAAAGAGTTTTGCTTTTTGCTACAATCCTGCCCTGCAACCGCGAGCTCTCATTGTATTTGGCTGCATCAGTGAGTAATGTAGTGAAGGTGTCCTGATTAATAAGGTTTCCTGCATGTGTGTGGGTATGATTTGTGTGTGTGTGTGTGTGTGTGTGTGTGAGTGAGTGAGTGAGTGACTGAGTGAGTGCATGCATGCAGATTTGTTTCGATCTTCCTGAGGCAATTCTAATGTGTAATTCTGCCATGATAAAATGTGTCTGTAATTTGGTATGTACTGTAATTAACCTTTGGTGCCAGAATTAAGTGATGAGTGTACACTGCATGTTCTTGGCCAATGATGTAAGGTGACATTTAAGGCCAATTCACACATAGCATGCCATTCCCCTGCCATGCCATGCTCTTAATTCACACATGCCATGCCGCACCCCTGCCCTGCTCTGACAGTGCCGTGTCCTTCATGAAAGTCCGCATGGTAGCCAGAAATATCTGAACTGCTAGTCCAACAGTTTAACAGATCATCTTTTTTGTAGTGTGCTGCCACCACTCTTTATAGTCATAGATATGGATCATTGTGAGGAGGATTGGTGTGCTTCTGATAACAATCTTTGTGGAACTCCGCGTGGTAGCCGGAAGAAGCCAAACATGGGCAGGTAGACCACAGACCGTCTCTCGATGGTCATGCTGTGCCGTGGCCTTGAGAAGAATGGCATGGTCAGAGCATGGCATGGACGCAGTGTGGGCATGGCATTGCAAGTGTGAATCAGACATGGCTGCACTGTATAAATCAAATGGGAAAGACAGATTCTAAACCCTTAGCGGCACGTCATGGCAGGGGAACGGTATGGGCACGGCATGCTATGTGTGAATCGGCCTTTAGTTATCTGCACATAATGCTGCGTGTTGATTGATTTTGACTTTCAGTGCCAGAGGGTTAAAGAGGAGTGTTAATCGTATTTCATTTCATTGGTAGAACATTTTATCTAGTAATCTGAATCATAAGACTTTGTCATTAGTAGGCATCAGATGTTTAGACAAGTGCCTGTATTGTTCCTTTATAAGTACACAAACATTTAAAGTATGGGCATGGTTCTTTACTCATTTGATGCTAAAGGTTGACTGCAGTCAACATGCACTGTGCAAAAAGCAAGTGTCCACTACAGTCATTGGTCAATAATATGTAAAGTAATAGCCATTTAAATCCTGGGTCTTTACAGAGTACACTGGACACTTAATTCCTGTGTCAAAGGGTGAATCAACAATAATGTTGGTGGATTGTATAGTGTGTGTGAAGTGCCTACTTTAGCCTTTTTGTGCCTGTAAGTGCATATTTTAAAGTCTTGTTTATATCTGATGAATCTACGGCAGCTTTTTTCTTTAAAAATGAGAACAGTCAAGTACAAAACACCAAGAAGGGATTAAGCAGTGATGTGTAATTCAAGATACTGCAGCATTGCTTCATGTAATGTGCCAACCATGGTGCAGTGAGCATGTATTTTTACAGAACATAACATTTCATAAAATCAAGAACATATGAACGGATTTAATAAAAAAAAAGTACAGCTACAAGTATGACAGTGTAGACATTTTGAGAATTTAGAACAACAGCTAATGTGAAAGGGTAAATTTGATTCTTCATTTATATTGAAGACAGTGAAAGGAGCTACCAGTTTTTTTTTTATATAAAGACTGTTAGTTAATCATTTTAACCAACTTCATTCATTTTTAAATGTTCATTTTAACTGTCCTGGCTGATATTTATATTGTCTGTTTGTACTATTGACAATGCAGAGGTGAAAGGCCTGTAGCTCTGACTTGGACATTTCACATTTTGCATATTATACTTTAATACTTCTGCTATGCTCATATTTTTTAGCAAATTATCTACTGCTTCTTCTGTAGTATGAAGACCTTGACATTGTTAATACAGATTTCAAAAAAGAAAATCCTGATTCACAACATCATTTATTTATTCTGCATATGTAATTACCATCTGAAAAATAAATGTTGTACTGGTAACCTTTAGTTTTAAAATGTAATATTCTATATAGAAAATTGATACAATATTGACCAATTTCAGTGCATTCTTAAATTGTGTTTGCATAACTTGGTTGCCATAGTTATAACATATGACACAATAAAACATGAAATCATTTAACTTGTACCTTTCCAGGTAAAAGCATCACAGATCAGGATATAAAGCAGCTCCTGAGGATACTGGTAAAAGCACTGGAGAGCTTCAATGACATTATGCTTTTGGAAGCATTGGTTATGTGCATCACACGGTTGCAGCCTCTGCTCAGACCAGTATGTTTGTTGCTTATCAGTAGAGAAATATTAGAATTATTCTGAACTATGATAATTTTGCTAATCTGAATAACATTGTGTCTACCAGCACTTGACACTTTGGACCTAGCTTCACTCTGGCACTGAGCAGGGACCTAATTGTAAGCAAAATTCAGTCTGTCTGTGTTCTTCAATATTCACTTTCCATGGGGAACCACAGGGTCAGCATCCCTAATGTGCCGCTGGAGGGATAAATTTATTTGGGTCTTGTTATTATCCCCAACACCATACAGTTTTTCTGTTATGTGTATTCATATTATATTTTTGTGGGGCCTGGTGTGAACCTTAGAAGTCGTATGTTTTGGGGGGTCATTTGTGCTAACTGTGATAAACTAATATAGTATTTCTAATTGTTATTAAATTGTTGTTGACATACTTTATGTGTGTTGTATTGTGTTGCTTGCCCTCCATGGTTTCCACTGTCTTGGGATGAGGTATCAGGTAAAGGACAACCCAAGGGTGGAGTTCCACAAAATGACAGAATAGTAAACTTGCCTTTTGAACTGTAATTGCTGAATGTTAATTCTTGAGAATAAGGCATTGTGCCATGTCACCAAGACACATTGAGTAAAATGGTAATGTGGGCAATTGAAGAAGCAAGCTGAACTTCTGGAGTTAAATACACACATTATTGTATGAAAGAAAAATGTGTTATATGGATAAAATATTAATCATGTGGTGGTTACAGTGTGCTTTTTAGGTAGGGATTCTTTTTAAAAGGGGTGGGTAAAATTGGGGACCAAGTAACATTAACATCTCATGTGAGAGACCATGTTAAATGGTGTAATTTCACATGAGTTTACTCTGTCACTGTGTGTTCATGCCTTTATACCACATTTCATCATTTGTTTAACAGATGTTTTGTTGAACTTCAATTACACAATACAATCATGACAGTTGGTTGAGGAGACACTTGATTAGAGTAAGGAATGTACTTTTTGAATTTACTCTTACAAATGTACATTCTTTTATGGCGTGTGTAGGAATCACCAATACATTGTGCTCTCTTCTGGGTTGGGGTCTCAGTCCTGCAGCTTGATGAAATATCATTGTATGCCTCTGGATTGGCACTGTTGGAACAAAATCTACACACACTTGATTCTCAAGGAACATTTGAGGAAAAGGTAAGTTCACCCTGTACATAAATACCCATTCCATTACACAAGGTGGAGGCAGAGTTAAATCAGCCTCATACTTTTTGATGTGTATGAGGTAATGTCCAGTGCAAATGTTTTATATTAGCTGTATTGAACTTTCTGTTTCTGCTACCAGCAGTTTGAAACACTTTCCATAATTTGATTATTGTGTGTCACAGATTGGTTATCTGACCAACCTATAAGATATTTAAAACTGAAACAGAAAATGTATTGTTCAATACTGTTGTAAATCACTGTACATCATTTTACATCATAATATAATCTACCTAAGCAGGAGTATTATATGTCTGTTTGCATGAAAATAAAATGAAAATCTCAGTTACATATTGTAACGCTACCAGATCTCAGTGATAAACAGCAGGGAAGTGCCTGCCATACATGTACTATGTAAATACGATGTTCCTAATTCATCATCTCAAAAGTTGGGAGGGGGGGTGTTGCCTTATAATTGCAAACAAATTGAAGTGTGTTCTGCATAAGGATTTTCCTGCTAATTTAGTATTATGAAGGGGGATCATCTTATATTTGGGTAAATGCTGTATATACCAGGAGTACAAAATGTTTAGAGTAGTGAATTGGAAGGGACCCAGACAGAAGGTGTTTTATTCTAGAGGTGGTCTCCTGGCATTTGTCCAGAGGGACTGAGGAGAACCATGACAAATTTTAGTCAGGATGTCAGTATCCTGGTCAGGATTCAAACCGGGCACCTCTTGAGTAGAAGTCTTTCAAAATCAAGTTTATTTGTTGAAAGCAGAACTCAAGTTTTCTTTTAGTTAAAAATACCATTATGAAAGCAGCATGTTCTGTACCAAGTGTAGAGGATTTTATTGACCCATTTATCTCTGCTGTGATACATACTGGTCTGTGTATCTTTAGTTAAAAACATCTGTACTAGACTGAGAACGTTCTACTGTAACACTTTTAAATGGTGACCTACAGCTCTGTCAGGAAAGCTGCATACCAGGGTGATATGTATATTTTGAGAGCTGAAGAGTACGATACAACTTTGGTGAACTGAAAGCTTACAGTTTCCTGTTTGAATTGCTGTTACCAGAATAATCATATGTCAGCAACAACTGCAGGAAATTGTGGCTTGTACAAACTGTGTTGAATCCATTGAGTGATGGTGGAGTTATAAGTTACATGATCAAACACTGAGGGTAAATGAGTGGAGAAAAGCGTAGTGAGATTGAAAAATCTGCCCTGTTCTCCTTAGGTCACTACAATTTTCAGGCTTGCTTTAAACCCAGTTTCTTGGTGGAGTGTTTGTAGTAGGGACAAAGCATACCATGCCCATGATAGTTGTATGAAAACATTAATCCATGCAACTCTTCCATGCATACTTTTTGTGAAAGATAGCCTTTTACTTGCCTGGATTTTAAACATGTAACTGACATTTCCAGACGCTGGCACACGTGATGATGACAAATAGAGAACCTTTGGAATGGCATTTCAAACAACTTGACCATGCTGTGGGACTGAGCTTCAAGTGTGAGTAGGAACATTCCTCAGAAGTTCTAATGGTCATTTTATGCAGATGTGCTAAGAATTGAAATACTATAGACACTATTCAACAGCATATTCAGAAACCACTGCTGGAAGTAAGAGATGATAGCGGTTAAAATATTGGTGCACTCTTATTTGAATATAAGTTTTGGGTTTCTTCCTCCTTCCAGATGCTTGGAAAGGGGTTCCTGTCCCTTTGTCACACCATCATACTAGCACCTCACTGTCTCAAAACAAAACTCTATTTTTTGTTATGTTGAAAAGCGCTGAGAAAATAATGTTGTCAACATTAAAAGAATGTAATAATATTGACATCTCGGATAAAGTTATTTTAGGAATTTATAAATTAATCAATAGCTAGAAAATGTAAAATTAATTGTTTACCTTGATCTGATTGGTGATAAAAACCATTTGATCAAAAGTATGAATGATTCCATGATGTTCAGTTGTGGGCTTTTTTTAACTGTTACATTACCTTTTAGTTTCACCATGACAGAGGGTTACCTCTTTTGATATAAATCTGAATGATGGCAAGTGCACCATTTTCATTCCCTTTATATAGAAATCCATATCAGTACTATGTGGAAATAAAATGCCAACTAGATGCAACAGAGGTTTTTTATTGCAGATCTTATTGCTTGCTCAACACGTTTCGGGCACCACTATGCCCATCATCAGGAGCTCAGGAGTATTATACAGTGGTTGCTGCCTGTGGTATTTCGTGCTGTGGTTTTCAAGTTGCTGGTCTGGTGTGG